>Ga0326512_10004375_pt1 | contig 10261 bp, 13 predicted proteins | sample 1_2617_0518_D_FD_203652 | JGI IMG/M metagenome (GOLD analysis project Ga0326512, IMG submission 203652) | Bovine rumen microbial communities from UC Davis, California, United States - 1_2617_0518 | ecosystem: Host-associated > Mammals > Digestive system > Stomach > Rumen | place: USA...
CTTTGGATACGTCTATTTTTAGTTTTATAAACTTCTCCTTCAAGATTGGCTACATTCTTCATAGTAACATTAGCATTAGCATCTGTTTCAGATGAAGTTGCAGCATTGTCATGAGATCGACTATACTCTTCCATATAATCAAGCCTTTCTTCTTCAAATCTCTCTTCAGAACGTTTGGCTCTATATATCATAAACTCCTTTGCAACATTATGAAAATCATAATCTTCAAGAAGTTCTTCGAGTTGGTCTTGAATATCCTCAATATTTATATCTTCCCAGACTTCTACATCATTTGCAATATCCTCTAAAATGGAATTATCTACTTCTTGACCGACTGCTATAAACGCCTTATTTAAAGCATTTATAATCTTTTGTTTGTTAAAAGGCTCAGATGAACCTCCACGTTTTATTACATTCATTACACATTTAATTATATTAATTCATTTTTATCTAAGACATCTTACTAAGATACTCAGAATTAAAAATAATTCCAAATACTAGTAAAATGTCTAATTAAATTAACTAATTAAATGCCAAGTATTCTTCCGATTAGAAGAGTCTTTTCATACCTTGTAAAACAATCTTTATCCCACCCGTCAGTAATTTGCTGGGTAAAAGCGTTATATACATTAAGCATGCTACAGTTAGCATCACCTGTCCAGTATTCAGAATCTTCATTTTCAAATAAGTCTTTATAAGCGTCAATAACTGTGGATGTTGCTATTTTTACTTTTCTAGATCCAGCAGAATAATCGAAAGCCATAGCATTTCTAATCCATCTGCCTAATGATTCATTAATATTCATATCTGAAGCATCGAACTCTGTTTCGTTTAACATTCTAAGAGTTCTACTAATTGTTTCAGTTCTTTCTATTAATTTTGGAATTGGATCAAAGTTTATAGGACTAGAATCTTCAATTTCTTGAATATCTAATCCAGCAGGACTAAATACACATAGATTAGTACAAGCTGAACGTTCTGCACCACTGTATAACTTACAAATTGGTTTAGGAACATCTAATCCATAGACCATACCTACAACTTGAGTATGTCCTTCAAAAGCATATTCTCCTGGAAGAATTGCTTCAATATTTACTCTATTAAAAGTAAGATCATCTGTGATAACATTTCCATCCTCAGTTAGAGTAATTTGATCTGGCATCTTTACTTTTACAGTAAAGTTATTAGTAAATTTAGACATTCTGTCTATAAAAGGATTTAGATAATCAGAAGTCTTAAAATAATCTTTATTCTTGATACGAGTCGCTTTACCTTGTAAAACTTCTTCGAGAGTAAATTCATGTTTAGGAGTTGTCATTTTTAAATTAATTAAAATTACATATCAGTTATCTCACCTCTCATAACACAACTATTTTGAGAAATAATGTCATAAGATACTCCATAAGAGTTCCTACTAAAATTAAATGAAGAATAATCACTTGCTCCAAATAGACTCAATACATTTCTATAATCAAATCTCTTACAAGAATTGAAATTATTAGAATGTAAATCACCTTTAATAATATGAATATTGTCACCAGTTAAACCTTGATCATTTAACCATTCATAAATCATGACTTTATTCTTATCATCAATATTTAGAGGCATACCCTTCTTCATAAATCTATCATCTTTACCATGAGTGATTACAAATGTATTATTACAACATTCAAACACTCCAAAGAAATCATCAAAGAGCTTAGTTTCTATATTCCAGGCTCTAGATATTTCTGCAAATAATGCACGAGTTGCTATATACTCAATTGGACCGGTGTGATTACCACATCTTACTGAATAAAGTTTGACTTTGGATCCGAGATAATTAATATTTCTAACAAAATCTGTAATTAAAGAGATATATGCGTTAGCTTGTTCAAATCCATCCATACTTTCAGGTAAAGTGTGATCTAATCTAGCAGTCTTGTTGGTCGGACCACAACAATCCATCATATCACCCATAAGACAAACATTAATTTCATCAAATGAACCAATAGAAGAAACTTCATTTACAACTTCGTCAAGTCTTCTCTTAATTTCATTTGTATCATAATTAATATTCTCTTTATAGAGTGTACCAGAGCAAACTGTTGCACCAATATGTAAATCAGCTAAATAAATATTAATACCTTTAAATCGAGGTCTTTCTCCAGAAGAAGTATGTGTTGGAACTAATTGCAACGGCTCTAATGGAGTAATCTCGAATTTCATTTTACTAAGGTTATCTAACTGACTCTTTAACTCTACATTTTCAGTAGCAAACTTCTTTAGTAAAGTTTCATTATTTCTAATTCTATCTTCTTCTATCTTAGCTAAGAATCCATTCTCTTTCTCACGAAGCTGCATCTTACGAAGCTCTTCTTCAGAGTTCTCTTCAATAACATGAGGAGCAAATGGAGCACTAGCTTTATAAATATTCATCGCAGTAAGAATACGACGAAAATCTACTAATGATAATTCTGGGAAATAACGACTTACTTCTCTTTGAGTAAGAGAAGCTCCATAATATGAATATAGACGATAAATAATATTCATTTCATCTCTACTAAATTTACCAATAAGAGGAGCCTTATTTCTACGGTAAATCTTATAGGAATAATATATTATTCTATCGTCTTCATCCCTTTCGTAATTTATTTCTGTTAAATTTGTATCTGAATCTTGAGTATCTACAGAAACTACTTTTTGTTCTTCTGGTATTTTATTATATTTTTGATCTTCTTTATCAACAATAGAATTATATAATCCAATTACCTTATTATAATATTCTGTTGTTGAATCAACACTGTTCTTGAAATTCTGCATCTTAGAATAAATGGATTGAGGCTCTTTACCATTAGCCTTACAATAAGCACTTATAGAAAGACCAGAATCTTTGATTTTCTGAAGAGTTTCAATAAATGATAAGATTGTTTTTACTCTCATTTCAGATTAAAAATTAGATAGCTGTTAAGCGATTATAATAGTTATCTACAATAAAAAAAAGAGGGATTGTGCTTTCACACAACCCCTCTAATTAAAAGTATTTTATGAAATTAGGCCTCGTTTCCAAATACAAGCCAGCGACCACTCTTAGCAGCCTTTGAAGGAGTGTACTCTGCACGGAAAGCGATTGGCTCACCCTCAGAAACATCCTTGCTGATATAGCAAGTCATCTTGCCATGGAAACCATTAGCGATAATCTCCTTAGCCTGATTCTTAGCAGAAGCCTTAGTCTCCTTATTTACACCAAGAATCTCACCTGTTGCATCGTCAACAAGACGATAAACCTTACCGAACTTACGCTTACCCTGCTCGTTCTTAACATCTATAATAGTCCAAGGACGCTCACGAGTATCAGCAACTGCACTCTCGATAGTGATGATATAACCAACACCAGCTGCACACTTAACTTTCTTCTGTAGATAATCTACCATAAACTGCTTTACGTCCTTCTCAGTAACTGCACCAGACTTTGTCTTCATCCAATTCTTATAAGCCTGTGTTGCATCTCCAGCTATTGAAAAACCTAAGTTAGCGTCGTTAATAGCTTGTTCCTTACTTGTACCTACGATTTCTAATTTCTTAAAAGACATTACATTTGCCATAATAAATAAAATTTAAAATATTAAACATTAATTCATACATTCCACAAAAATTCACTTTAAAATTGTGGAAAACATTTTGAAAAGTTATCTCTTTATCACTCGGTTTTCCTCAACCGCGTGATACAATTATACCTGTTAATCCCAACTTTTCCAAACTTTTAGTGTTAAAGAATGTTAAAATGGGAGAAGATTATGTATTTGTTGTTTAATCTGAGCGGGCATATCTTTAGGTTGTATTCCTAAATTAGGAAACTTCTTACAGCCATGTGAAAACCATTCACACACTGCTGCAAGAGTTTCTGCCGTTTCATCAGATGTAGGATCATCTTTAGTACATAATCTTATTACCTGATAACAATCAACTCCTGGTTTCTTCTGTTTCAAAGCATTAGTAAGATAACAGATAAGAATTATTAATCCCATTCTATCACCACAATCTGCAGAAGCAGGAATACCAATGTTAATATTATCAAGCATAGACTTTACTTCATCATACTTACTCTTCATATCCTACTACTTTATAATAAGCAATCATTTTAAGTAAAGTTGTAAACTCTTTAATTCCTGATATAAACCAATTTGACTTCATAGGAACAACTGTACTCCAATAACTTGGAATTGTCTCTACTACTAAGAAATTTCCTTCGATTTTAGGTGACACTTCAAACTCGTAAAATCTCTTAGCGCACAATGATAATAACCAAGAATAAAAAGCTATTTCTCTATAATAATGAAAACTTTTAACAGCATTAGTAAATTCAGAACAAAGTTTTCCTGTAGTCTTGACATCATTTACTATAATAGTATTATTTAACTTATCAATAGTATAATTATCAAGTTTAGCTTTAAGCTTGAGAATAACTTTCTCTTCACCTACAGTACACTCTATATCCATTAAAATAGTTTTCTCATTAGCATGAGGTAATTCTTCATCTAATAAGCCAACTGGATGTAAGAGTTTCTGAATAGCTTCATTATTATTAAGAGAGTCCATTACTTCCTGTAATCTATCTCTAGATTTCTCATCAAGATAAATAGGAGTTCTTGGATCTGTTGAATCTTGCTCAAATTTATATCTAGCTTTAAAATATGGACGAATTGCATCTTTAACTTTCATCATTTGATTCTGTGTAGGTAAACCTTTATAATAGTCTACTTTTACAGCAGCATCTCTTAATACTTCATCAAGAGGTAATTCTCCATTTTTAGACATACTCCATACTAAATCAGCCATTAGTCCTACTTTAGCAGTTGGTGCAGCAACATCTTCACACAGGAAGAAACTTTCTGGTTGTAAAGTAAGTTCGTGCACAGCACTACCAAATGCAAGACTAGAACTAAATTTAGCATTCTTTATTAGTCCTTCAAAGAAAGTTTTAGGACTTCCTCCTTGAGCAGGATTAATAAGACTCATTCTAGAATTACTGATATAATCTGCATACTGTTTACTAAAGTAAATAGAATCATCAATATCTTCTAGTTTTAAAGTATCGATCAAAGGAGTAATCTTTATTTTAGATAATTCTTCGTCAGTAATCATAAAAGATTTTTGAAGTTATGGAAGATAGTATCCATAAACAAATAATATACTTCTTCTATCTCAGCTTCTCTTAGAGAATATACTCTTCCTATTGGACCCCAATCTTGGTTAGATTCAGAATCCATTAATAAACAAGGTACCCCCGCTAAATTCATTGCTTTAAAGTTAGAAACAGAATCATCTATAAAGACATCTACTCTACCTTTAATTAGGTCAGCTTTGTTTTTAGTTTGAGAGAATACCTGATAAACAGGTGCTTTTGGATATTCATTATCTTCAAGCCACTTCTTTGTCCATGTCTTTGGATTGACGCGTTTGGTACAATATAGTGTAACCTGGAAATCTGGTCTATGTTTAACTGGCAAATTAAGCCAGAACTCTCTATCTTTTGATAAAATATTATGAACATTTTTAGTTATAATATGATCATTTTTAGGTTGACCAAACCTTTTTAAATATAGACTATACCAGTAATTACAAGTATCATCACAATCTAATCCAATTCGGAGTTTCATATTTCATTCTCTTCAATTAAATCTTCGGAAATAGCTATATCATGATTGTCATACAGCTCGTCTAGGAATTCTTCCCATTCATCTGATTCTAGGTCTTCGTATCTATTAAAATATTTCTGAATAATTCTTTGTTTAGCATCATTAATAGAATTACCCATAATGGTCTCAATACTCACATTTTGACCACGAGCAACAGCATAAATAAATTTATCCATAGTTAGAATTTATAGTCGTTATCTTCAATGACTTTTAATTTCTTCCTTATTAAGGCTTCAACTTCCTCATTTCCTGGATAAATATAATATGCTTTCTGTAAGTCTTCAAAGAATGAATCATACAGATGTTGAAATCCTTCTTTAGTAGCCCATTTCTTTAATTTCTTATCACGATAACAATAATTAAGATAGGCTTCCAGTTGTTCAGGATAATCACGCACAGTAGCATTTGCTACTTTAGGTTTAGTCCTTGAAAGTACGACTAGGTGTTTCATAAAGTCTCTAAAGTATAAAAGGCTCACAATCTGTGAACCTCTTTATAACAACGTAACATTTCATAAAAGAAATCATCTGGAACTAACACAAGTGTACCTTGTGATATTGTTCCACCTTGTGCAGCTTTCTTCCAAGCTAAACAAAATGGTTTACTTTTGTCATTACAAGCATCTCTAATTGTGTAATAGTTTGGTAGATTTTGAGTATTCTTACACTGAACATTGATAGGAAGACGTCTTTGAGTATCTACTATATCAATTTTATTATTATCAGCTTTCTTACTCTCTCCCGCTGCTCTTACACAACCTTCAAAACCAATCTCTTTAAGATGTTTAATAACTTCTGTTTCAAATGCACTACCTTTATTTTTGCTCTTTTTAGCTTGATAGTGTCGACGTGTAAACTCGTCTAACCATTCAAAACAAGTTTTATCCTTACCGCCAGATCCTGGTTTATTACATCTAATTTTAATAGATGCTATGGTCAATCCTGTTTTCTCTGATGCCTCTTCAATAGAAGAATATTCTTCAGTATGACCATCCTTAAATGTTGCACGACAAGCGGTATTTAATTCTACCTAAGTTCTTTTAGCCATTTTAAATATTTCACAATTAAATTAAGAGTTACTTGTTTACCTTTATACTTATACAAGTCACTTATATCTTTCGCTTCATATTTTCTGGGAATCCAAGTAAATAATAATTCTGGATGCATAGACTTTATTTTAGACATATTAGATATTCCAGCCAAGTCAGAATCATATATAACAATTATATGTTTAAATCTAGACTTTAATTGGTCTAGAACTGAATCTGAAATAAATAAATTTTCACTATTTGGAGCTATCGCCGGTATTCCAAATTCATATAAACACATACAATCCTTCATTGACTTAGTAATAACTAATATGTTTCCAGACTTAGGAAGAGTTTCAAATCCTTGAATCTTCTTAGCTGGCCAATTAGTAAGAAATCTAATACCTTTATTTTTATTAAAAGGATAATAGACTCTCCAAAGTTCTTTACCATCCATTTTTCCTCCATAATAACCAAAAGCCATATTAGGATTTTTAATCATAGAGAATAAATTATCATTTAAAAAGACAGACTTACAAGAATATACACGAAACTTCTTTAAAGTTTTATAAGTGATTCCATACTGTAACCACCAATCTAACTCTTCTTGTGTATAATCTTTTCTTTCTATCTGTATCTTGGACATCCCTGAATCTACAAACTTTTTTACATCAGAAACTGGAGTTAGTTCATTTTTCTTAATATTCTTGAACTCTTTTAAACCAAAATCATTAGCAATGATCTTTAGTGCCTGATAAAAGTTGACACTATAAAGATTCATTACTAATGAAAAACAGTTATAAAAGTCTCCAGTTGCGAAATCATGTAAGTACAAATCTCCTTTACTATTTCGATAAAATCCACAAGTAGGATTGTTATCCTTTCTAAGACGATTACGAATCAACTTCTTAGATATAGAATTTATCTCAAGATAGTAACAGAAGATTTCTTCTTCAGAGACCTTTGATAAGATAAATTCTTTAGTTATACTTTCTCCAAATGAAAATTCAAACATACATTCTACATTTTAAACACTTAGAGTAAATATAACTATTAAAATTTACTCTTCAAAATTAGAGATCTGCTATCATAGCATCTAACTGCTCCTGAGTTGAGTTATCAATATCGGAGTTGTCAGAAGATGGAGTATTAGCTTGAACAGCATCTAAAGCAGATGGTGCTGGTGCTGGACTTGGCTTAGCATTCTCATACTCACGACGTTTCTTATCCTCGCTTGGAGAGAACAATAAATCATCCTTTAATGAAAGGAAATTGTTACTTACATAAGCATCTCCATCCTTGCTAATAGAAGCATAGAAAGGAAGACTAGCGAAAATAGTTCCATCACTATTACGTCCTACTAACTTCAAATAGCACTCAGTTCCCTTCTTCTCATTAAGCAACTTAACAGTAGCATCTGCTACTTGCTCAAATGAATTCATCTTACCAATAATCTTCTTAAGCTTCTCAAATCCATCATGATTGAGTACACTTAATACGTGAGCTACAAACATCATAGCTCTATCTGCATTTGAAGGATTCTCACCACCAAAGTTATTAGGTGTACGCTCTACATCCTTACCAGAAGTAGAAGGAAGGAATAAATTCTCTTCATACATTCCAGCTTTACCCTCGAAGCAAACCTTTAATACTTGATAATCTGTATTGTTCTTCTCAGAATGAAGTGTATCACGCTTAGCTTCTGTGAACTTTACTTTAGAAATTGTGTAAGGACGTAAACGTCTGTCAGATGCAACACCAGTAGTGTTGGCGAATCCACCAAAATTAAAACCTGCCATAAATTAAAATAATTTAAAAACTGAAATTTAAATTATCTAAAACTATAAGAATCTATATTCTTATTAATCTATACCTTGAAGCATTGCCTCAAAGGTATCTCCGTCGATAGTCTCAACTTCTCCAGAAACCTCATCATTCAATGCATCAATATCTTCTGTTAAACCTTCAGGAAGAGTTACTTCTTCTTGTAAGTTTTCATCTTCTGGAAGAGTTTCAGGAGCTTTATCTCCGTGAAGAATAAATGTTCCTGTTCCATCAGGATTTGCCTCCAAAGTAAATACTGTACCATAAGCAGCAAGTGCTTCATTATTAGCACCTCTACAAGCAACAGTAAATGACTTAGTTAAACGATTACCAGACTTAACATTAAATGCTTCATCTGTACCAAGAATTGGAGTCATAACCTTATTGATCTTACGCATTTTAATATTGAGTTTTGCTTCTGGTTCTACACCCATTAACTCAATAGCTGCGGAATTGAGCTTATACTTATTCTCTTCTAAAATAAGTTGAGGCTCACTTGATTCATCTTCTTTCTTTTTACGAGTGGTAGTCTTCTTTGTAGTTGCTTTAGGAATCTCAACAGACTTAACTTCACCAGTCTCCTGGTTTACAATATCAAAGCTACCATTCTCAGTGTCAACAGTAAGTAAAAAACTTAATTTCATTCTTCGGATTCTCCGTTTTCAAATTTATTAATTGTATCTATAACGAGTTTCATGTTAGGTTCTATATACTTCTCTGCAAAACATCCAGCTACAGAGCGGCAAGTATCATTACCATTAGTACGTGTCATAAAACGATACTGTACTTCATCATTCTCATCAATATATTTATCTGTATAAATAATATAACTGAACAATCCATCAAGATTGACAGTCTTATCCAACATCTTACCACTTGAATATAGCTTTAAGGATGGCTCTAGATCAGTACCATCATTAATAATATGACTTATAAGAACAACAGTTAAATCATCACGAAGTTCCTGTGCTCCATTAATTAAATCATAATAGTTCTTAGCTTGCCTGGTAAATTTTTCAAATCCTTTCTCAAGAGCATTGTCCATGATTTCATTACTTAAACAATAATTAATATCATCAACAACTACTACTTTAATATCAGGACGTGTAGCAGAAACTAATTTGAGAATCTTATTAATATTCTCATAATTATTACTAACATACCAATTACCAGAAAGCTTTCCTCCTGCAGTAGTTACTTTAGGATACTTCTTTCTAAATCCTGGAATCTGAAGTTGTTTGTTAGTACAACTAACAATAAATGTTTCAGATGGATCAAGATACTTTAATGATGTACTTTTACCAGTATTAGACCAACCTGCTAAACAGATTACATTACTCATTACATTACAAATTTAAAATTAGTTTTTTCTTCCTTATCTTCTTCTATATTTTCTTCTACATCTTCTTCTGGACTAAGAATATAGTTTGGAGATGTATATCGCGAGTAATCATTTATTTTATCAGGAGAAGGCAAATCATGCCATAATCCATTTCTACCAAAGAAATTCACTCCTACTTCTACACTAGACGCTCCATCACGAGCTTTTTGTACAGTGATTACTCTAAAGTTATCCGCTAATGTTTTTATGTCATACTTATTGTATGAAGACAATTTCTCTCTATGAGGATTGAAAATAGATAAAGCAACCTCACAATCTTGAGCAGGATTACCAGAATCTTTAATATCATTAAGAGTAAGATTATTAAGACCTTGTTTTCTTCTCTCCATA
>Ga0326512_10004376_pt1 | contig 10261 bp, 5 predicted proteins | sample 1_2617_0518_D_FD_203652 | JGI IMG/M metagenome (GOLD analysis project Ga0326512, IMG submission 203652) | Bovine rumen microbial communities from UC Davis, California, United States - 1_2617_0518 | ecosystem: Host-associated > Mammals > Digestive system > Stomach > Rumen | place: USA: California...
CCTCATCACCGATAATGGCTATCCACAGTCCGTATATACCCATTCCCAGGACAACAGCAAAGATGTATGAGCAAAGCACACTTATCATCCAGTTTGAAAAAACAGCGCACATTGTCGGGAAGAGTACATCCCCCGCACCTCTCAGGCTCGCTATCATGACAAGGTTTGTCGTCCTGCCAAGCTCCAGGAAAATGTTTATCATAAGGATACCTGCGCCGAGTGAAATGACAGCCTCATCCTTAGTAAATATTCCCATAAGCGGATATCTGAAAAGAATTCCTGCCGTACTCATTACAGCGGCAAATATCAGAGCGCTGTAATATGCCTTTAAGCCTTCCCTGTAAGCATGAGCATACTTTTTTGCCCCGACATAGTGACCTGTTATTATCTGTGAAGCCTGACCTATAGCCACTGCAAAAATATAGAAAAACATTGTTATATTCTGTACATAGGTCTTTGTGACAAGCTCTGTTTCGGTAAGATATTTCAGAACGATGGATGTGATGACAAGCTGGGAAAGATTATAAAGAAACGTCTCCATAGCGGACGGTACGCCTATTTTCATCATATCAATGATATCCTTGACAGGGAACGGATGCATAAGCCTGAATATTGACGGCTTTTCCACACGCCTGAAAAGATACACCATTATCACTGCCGCACCGACGCTGCGGCAAAGCGCTGTTGCAATAGCTGCGCCTGCCACTCCGAGGCGGGGAAATCCGAAAAGTCCGAGAACAAGTATCATATCAAACAGTGCATTGAAGATATTCATGCCCAGCGACATAAACATTGTGACCTTCGTAAGACCATGGTTCCTGATTATTACCGCCGCTGCGCTCAGAAGTGCCTGCAGGAAGATACTGCCGCCGACTATCGAAAGATACTGGCTTGCATATTCCATTACAGTTCCGTCCGCACCGATAAATGACAGTATGGAACGGCTGAATATCAGCAGGACTGCGCTTATCACTACACCTATAACAAAATTGAAGGTAATGGAGATCGCCGCAATTCGTGAAGCATTTTCCTTTTTGCCTGCGCCAAGGTATTGTGAGATCAGGACTGCGCTTGCGCCTGATATTACGGAAAAGACTATTGTAATAATTGATACGGACTGATTCGCTGTATTTACGGCGGAAGCAGCAATATCATCATATCTGCTGAGAATAAAAACATCAATAAATCCCAGCAGCATAAACAATGCCGTCTCAACGAATATAGGCCATGCCAGACTGAACAGACTAAGCTTTTTCATTTTCAGACACCCCCCTGAAAAAAAACATTCCTTAAAAACAAATTCATCCAATTTTTCCATTTCTTATCTTGTATTATAATAATTTTTATCTTATAATACTAATAGATATCAATTTAAAATTAACACAAAACAATTACGGCTAAGATTACAAAGCATATTGCATATAGTACGAACATAAACACATGATTCCCGCATTCAGGCTGAAAAACTGCGCTGAAGGAGAGGAGCTGTTAATATGCCCGCAATACACGAAACAAAGATACATGGCAAAAAAACATTTCCATATGCCGTATACGGAGGCCGTCTTCCGGACTGGCTCAAAGGCTATCCTCCCCACTGGCATGACGAAATGGAAATAATCCATATGATAAAAGGCGAAATGATCGTAACGATACAAAGCAAGGACTATATGCTCGGCGCCGGCGATACTGCTCTTATCCAGCCGAGGATAGTTCACTCAATACGTCAGGACGGTGAAAAAAAAGCTGATTATTTCAATATTCTTTTCCGTCTTTCTCTGCTTTCGGACAAGAATGATATGTGCGGTGAAAAATACATTGCGCCCATCGAATCGGGTGAAAATATCATACCAAAATATCTTTCCACAGAGGATACTCTCAATATCACGATCTCACCGTTTATCAGAAGGCTCGGAGATATCGAGCTTAGCGGACAGGACGGGCAGGAACTTCTGATAAAAGCCTATCTGTATGCAGTCATGCATTTCATATGCACCTGCGCCGTACCGGAAAGCATTGAGGAACAGCAGATCAGGATAATGTTTGAAAAGATAAAAAATGCGCTTGATTATATACACAACGATTACAGCGAGGAAATAACCGTAGAAAAGGCAGCTGCGCTTTGTAATTTCTCCACAAGTCATTTTTCAAAAATGTTCCGCCGCATTTTCGGCATCTCCTTCAACAAATATCTTATCAATTACCGTCTTGAACGTGCAGCAAAAATGCTTGCCGAGGAAAACACAGGCGTATCCGAAACAGCCTTTGCCTGCGGCTTCAACAATCTGTCGTATTTTACAAGAGCGTTCAAAGAAAAATACGGTACGACTCCGGCGCATTTTGTTCCGAGATAAGAATAATCACCCGCTTTCAGGCAATACTAAAAGCGGGTGATTTTTTATGACTTTAATTAATTGTTGTGAAAACTGCGTTTATCAGAATGACGGATTTTGCAGTCTTGACTGTATCGGCAGAGTCACTAACCTCTCCCCTACAGGCTGTATCCATATGCTTGAGCGATCAAAAGCGGATCAGATATCCTGTCCGGCAAAAAACTATCCCGCCGAACCGCTTGTCCTGCAAAGACAGCCCTCTGCGCCCTTTATGCTTCACTCTTCAACATTATCGGATATGGAGCATTTCTGAGCTATCTGACAAGAGCCGCAACTGCATCTCTTATCGTGCGTACACCGATAACATTTATCTGAGCATCCTCAGGCAGGGTAAGATTTTTAAGATTGTGATACGGAAGTATGCATTTTGTAAAACCAAGTCTTGCCGCCTCGGTAACTCTGAGTGCAGCGTGACTTACCGAACGTATCTCTCCCGTAAGTCCCACCTCTCCGAAGGCAAGAAGATCCTCGGGAACAACTATATCTTTAAGACTGCTTACAAGCGCAAGGGTCACTGCAAGATCTGCGGCAGGCTCGTCAAGCTTCAATCCGCCTATTACATTGACATATGCATCAAGGCTCGAAAAGTAATATCCGCACTTTTTTTCAAGCACTGCAAGAAGCATACTCATTCTGTTGTAATCAAATCCCGCAGACATCCTCCTTGCATTGCCGTAGCCTGAATTTGTCACAAGTCCCTGTATCTCCGCAAGTATCGGACGGGTACCCTCCATAGAACAGGCAACGCAAGTGCCGCTGACATTTTTCGGCCGTCCTGACAGCAGCATCATTGACGGGTTTTCCACCTCAGAAAGTCCCTTGTCCTCCATGCGGAATACGCCTATTTCATTCGTTGAGCCGTAGCGGTTTTTGACTGCCCTCAGTATGCGGTATGACATCTGCTTGTCTCCCTCAAAATACAAAACAGCGTCAACAATATGCTCAAGTACCTTCGGACCCGCAATTGCGCCGTCCTTATTTACATGACCGACAATTATACAGGGAATATCAAGGGATTTTGATGTCCTCATCAGTATATTTGTACATTCCCTTACCTGCGTAACGCTGCCCGGAGATGAACTCAGCTCCTTGAAATTCATTGTCTGTATGGAATCTATCATCACAAGGTCGGGTTTTTCAGCCTGTATCCGGTCAGCAACCGCCTGTACATCAGTTTCCGTCATAACATAAAGATTTTCACAGTTTACTCCGAGTCTCTGGGCACGGAGTTTGATCTGTCTTTTTGATTCCTCACCGGAAATATACAGGATTTTAAGTATTTTCCCCAAATGGCTGCATATCTGCAAAAGTATAGTTGACTTGCCTATGCCAGGATCGCCGCCCAGAAGTACAAGGGATCCCTTTACGATACCGCCGCCAAGCACCCTGTCAAGCTCCGCCGAGCCTGTATAATAACGTGCCTCATCCTCTGTTGTGATATCCGTAATCGGCACAGGCGCAGCTGACGGGCGTGTACGGACAGCTGAAACGGCCTTGCTTTTGCTGAAATTTTCCCGTACTTCCTCGGACATGGTATTCCATTGTCCGCAGCCCGGACATTTGCCGAACCATTTTGCGCTTTCATGCCCGCATTCCGAGCATATATATATCGTCTTTATTTTATCCGCCATTCTGTTCTCCTTTATTCCATTCTATTATCCCGCAGTAAATGGCAAATGCCATATGTGACTGATATTTGTCACTGCTGAGCTTTCCGGCCTCCTCCTCATTTGAAAGAAAGCCGCACTCAACTATTACAGCGGGCACTTCCGCTTTTTTCAGTATATATACAGAGCCGCCGTCCTTTTTCAGTTCCCTGTGATTATCGGGCTGCAGCAGAGATGTTACGCTTTGTCTTATGCTTTCCGCAAGCTTTTCACTGCGTGGATCGTTTCCCGAATAGAACATCTGTGCGCCGCTGTACTTACTCTGTTCAAATTTATTCTGATGTATGCTGACAAGGACATTACGGCTGTTTTCATTTATAATATGCACACGGTTTTTCATATCCGAAACTTTTTTCTCACGCACCGTAACGGCTGAGCTGTCATATACGGAAACATCCTCTTCTCTTGTCATCTTTACCTCATAGCCGGACATTTTCAGCATATCCCTGAGTTTAAGCGCAATTGCCAGATTAATATTCTTTTCAAGAACTCCGTTTGCGCCTGCGCCGCCGTCCTCGCCGCCGTGTCCTGCGTCGATAACTATAATAGGTCTTGACTGTGCCTGCGTTCCCGCCGTCACAGCCTCTCCTGCATCATTTGCAGAAATATAAAACAATGCCCCGAATAAAAACACACAGATAAGTACCGCAGAATATCTCAGATACGCTTTTAGCTTTTCCACTCTATCACCCCGGTTAATCATATGTATGATCCGGGGATAATATTACATTCAAGAACTTACCTTTGCAGATATGTCCGTCAGCTAACAAATACGACATCCGCCGGAACAGATGTCGTTTTATACGCTTATTCAGATCTGGGCTTTGAAGGACCTTTCTGCGGATATTTTATCTTTGGAACGCCGCCGCTGCCAAGCCATGGATCAGCTTCATCCATAGGCAGAGAGTTTTTCTTATAGAATTCTTCCTTGATCTCCACAAGACGGTCAAGGTTTTTGCACAGACGAAGATAAATGTTTTCGAGCCTGTCATCAAGAGTTACCGTACCTATTTTTATATCACGGCGAAGGTAGGTAAGATCCTCACGGAAAAGCATTATCTCCTTTTCAATATTATCTATCAGCATTATAGTATCCATTGCCGTTTCCTGGGCTTCATCTATAACGCCGTGCGCTCTTTGCTCTGCGCTCATCTTGATTTTCACAAGGCTTTCCTGCAATTCATCATAACGCTTTGCCTTTATGACAAGGCTGTCATACTGCTCCTGCAAATTGCGCTTTTCCTCAAGACGCATATCAAGCTCCTTCTGATATGCCTCAATATCGCTTTCCCTCTGTCCCACTGCTTCCGCAAGCCTCATCTGCGTTTCCTGCAGTGAACGGTACAGCGCATTCCTGGATGCCGTCATCTCAATAAGCGCTATACTTTTATCAGTTGCTTCAAGCTCCGCTTTTTCAAGCTTTCTCTCCAAAAAATCTATCTTCTCTTCCGGAGTCAGTCTGGATTCCGTTATATCAAGTATACCTTCATCCTCTGTTATTATTTCCTCAGTTTCCTTATTTTCTGTTTCATCGTTTCCGATAGCTTTGATCTCATCTGTCATCGGTAACACTCCCCTTCATGCAAAATCCTCGGCAGCCGCTTATTGATTTCATTAATTGAGTTTACTGCGACAATACTATTCTTATGGTTGCCGTATGTAATTATAACATATTTCAACATCATAAATCAACAATTTATACAAAAAATATAAAAAATCAAAATATTACATAAAAACGCAGATCAAAAGCTATCCCAGACGTCCGAACATTTTTTCTATCTCATATTTTGTCCTGAAAAAATATATCGGTCTGCCATGCGGACAATACCTGATATCAGGATTTTTTTCAAGCTCTATAACAAGATCAATAAGCTCCTCGGGATGACTTTTATTGCCGCCCTTTATTGCTGCTCGGCAGGCAGTATTCGCATATATCCATTCAAGCTTTTCCGAAAGGACAAATTTCCTGTGCCTGCACATATAATCCGCTATCTCCGCAAAGCTTTCCTTTATATCGACCGTTTCCATTATAGACGGAACACTGCGTATAATTATTGTGCGCTCGCCGAAGGGTTCTATTTCAAAGCCTGCTTCCATCAGTACATCCTTGTTTTCAAGCAAGACCTCCGTTTCCTGCTTTTCAAGCGTTACCGAAACAGGCTCAAGAAGCATCTGTGAAGAAAAGCCCTCATCACGCTTTTTCAATTTTTCATACAACAGACGCTCATGTGCAGCATGTTTGTCGATTATCATTATACGGTCTTCACCGTATTCAACAATGATATATGTCGAAAAGATCTCTCCTATATATCGTATGGATATTTCCCGCTTATCATCATCAACGACTGTAACATCCTCACTGCTGATACTTCCCACAGACTGCGGCGGTTCAGGTTCGGGCTTCTGCTTCGGGCTGATATCCAGAACAAGCGCTTCCTCTTCATCCCTTATCTGATCTTCCTCACTGATTTCCTGAACAGGCTCACTTTCAAAAAGCTTTCCTATATCAATTTCCTCCGTCTGAGCTTCATCAGGCTTGGCTTTTTCATCTTCATGCTCATCTATAAGCTTCACATACATCTGTTCGTCCTGTGAGGCAAGCTCTTTAAGCTTATATGATTCCTTGATAGTCAGCCTGCGCTTTTCCAGCGCTTCAACAATCTCTCCAGCGTCATTCTTTCTTTCAGCCTTTGGCCTTCCGTAAGAAAAGCCAAGCTGTGTCGCCTTATCTGTAGGCGGCGCAAGAAGTGACGGCGACGTATATTTCGGAGTTGATGTATTCATTTCCTGTACGATACGGGTATCATACTGCATAACGGCGCTTCTTACCGCATGATATACAGCGTCATATATACGGTTTTCATCGGTAAAGCGTACTTCAAGCTTTGCGGGATGAACATTTACATCAAGCATGGAGCTGTTCATAGTGAGCATAAGTACACAGGAGGGATATTTCCCCACCATTATACTTCCCTTATAAGCCATTTCAAGCGCCGCCATTGCCGTTTTGGAATGTACATATCTGCCGTTGATATAGAACATCTGCATACTTCTGTTAGCCTTTACAGATGAAACAGGCTTTGTCACAAAGCCCTCAACGGTCACTCCGTTCATCTTATATGAAACAGGCATAAGGGCTGCGAAAAAGTCCTTTCCGAATACCTGATATACGGCATTTTCAAGCTTTCCGTCGCCCTGTGTTTTCATTGACTGCTTTCCGTCACGGATAAATGTAAAGCTTACCTCAGGATGTGACAGCGCTATCCTGTCCATCAGGACGGAAACGGCATTGCCCTCACTGATATTTCTTTTCAGGAACTTCATTCTTGCAGGGACATTATAAAAAATATCCCTTACAATTATAGTCGTACCCTTCGGACAGCCTATATTTTCATAGCTTACTTCCTCGCTGCCCTCGATAATATACCGGACACCGAACTGCTCGTCAATATGCCTTGTAAGTATTTCTACCTTTGATACAGCACATATTGACGCAAGTGCTTCGCCCCTGAAGCCAAGCGTATTGATATCGTCAAGATCATCCTGAACGATTATCTTGCTTGTAGCATGACGCAGGAAAGCCCGTCTTACATCATCGGGATGTATGCCTGTACCGTTATCAGTAACACGCATGAAGGTCGTTCCGCCGTTTTGTATTTCAACGGTTATAGAAGTCGAATGTGCGTCAATACAGTTTTCTACAAGCTCCTTTATCACAGAGCCGGGTCTTTCGATCACCTCTCCCGCAGCGATCAGCTCTGCTATATTTTTCGGGAGAACATTTATTATTCCCATTATCTCCCCTCGTTTTAGTCATTGGCATCTAATGACTTCCATTCATTTTTATAAGCTCAAAAAGTATATTCATTGATTCCATCGGCGTAAGCTTGTTTATATCTATCTCGCTGAGACGTTTTTCGATCGGACTTTGCTCCCTGATAAGACTCATCTGAATATCCTGCTCTTCTTTTTTCTTTTTAACAACTCTTTTGGGCGTTTCGCTTTCAAGCTTATTAAGTATCTTTTTTGCCCTCTCTATAACACATTCGGGAAGTCCCGCAAGCTTTGCGACCTCTACGCCATAGGATTCGTCGGCAGCGCCCGGTATTATCCTTCTTAGAAATGTGATATCATCACCATGCTTTATTGCGGCGATATTATAATTCCTTACACCCTTCATCTTATCCTCAAGCACTGTAAGCTCATGATAATGAGTTGCAAAAAGCGTCTTTGCCCCAAGCTTTTTCGGATCGGCAGCATATTCAAGCACTGCCCTTGCAATGCTCATCCCGTCATAGGTCGATGTACCCCTGCCTATTTCATCAAGGATAAGCAGACTGTTTTTTGTGGCTTTTTTGAGAATATATGCCACCTCGTTCATTTCGACCATAAAAGTTGACTGTCCCGTTGAAAGGTCATCCGATGCGCCTATTCTTGTGAATACGCTGTCAACAACAGATATCTCTGCGCTTTTTGCGGGGACATAGCTACCCATCTGCGCCATAAGAACTATAAGCGCAGTCTGACGCATATATGTTGATTTACCCGACATATTCGGACCTGTAATAATTGCTGTGCGGTTTTCTCCGAGGTCAAGCACCGTATCATTTGGCACGAACTGTACCTGATCCATAAGCTTTTCCACAACAGGATGCCTGCCGTCAGCTATCTTCATTGAACCGTCGTTTTTCATTACAGGACAGCAGTAGTTATTATCCGCCGCCGCTGTCGCAAGAGACGCAAGCACATCAAGCTCGGCGCAGGCGCAGGCACTTTGTGAAATACGGTCTGAGGCTGCCGCAGTCGTTTTCCTTATCTTTTCAAAGATAACATATTCAAGCTCATTCGCCCTGTCCTTTGCCCCGAGTATGCGGCGCTCAAGCTCTTTAAGCTCCTCGGTGATATATCTTTCACCGTTTGTAAGAGTTTGTTTTCTTATATATGTATCAGGCACCATGCTCTTATATGAATTTGTCACTTCAATATAATATCCGAACACCCTGTTATATCCGATCTTCAGCTTAGGTATGCCTGTCTTTTCTCTTTCTCTTGCCTCTATCTTAGTCAGACGGTCAGAACCGCCGCTCATATCATCCCGCAGCTCATCAAGCTCCTGAGAACAGCCCTCTCTGATGATACCGCCCTCTCTGACGGAAAACGGCGGATCTTCATCTATCGAATTATCAATAAGCTCCACTATATCGGTCAGCAGATCAATTTTTTCATATGTTTCTTTAAGCAGTCTGCTGCCTGAGCTTTCAATGCTTTTCTTGACATCGGGAAGCTTTTTGAGTGCAGCGCACATAGAACGCAGCTCTCGTGCATTTGCAGAACCGTATACTATCCTCGTTATCACTCTTTGTATATCCGACATTCCCGATAAAGCGTCTCTCAGCTCTGTACGCATACGGACATTTTCATATAGCTCCGTAACTGCATTCTGTCTGCGGCTTATCCTTCCGATGCTTACAAGGGGCTTTTCTATATAACTTTTTATAAGCCTTTTACCCATCGAAGTCCTCGTCTTATCAAGAACTGCTAAAAGCGAGGCTTTTTTATTTTTGCTGTTAAGCGGCTCGGTAAGCTCCAGATTTCTTCTTGTATTATAGTCGAGATGAACATACTGCTCTTCGCTGTATATCTCAAGCTCGTTTATTCTTTGCAGACCGCCCTTTTGTGTGCGTGTAAGATACAGCAGAAGTGCGCCGACAGCGGAAACCGCAGCGGGGCTGTCCTCAATGCCAAGCTCTGCGGGGGTTTTGCCGCCGAACTGCTTTGATATCCTGTTTACAGAATCGCTGTATGCAAAATCCTCATCGTCAAGCATATTGACGCAGGCGGAAAGCTTATCCTTGATAAATGCGGAAAGTGTTTTGAACTTCACAGTATCTCCGCCGATAAGTATTTCACTCGGAGTGTATTTCAGCAGCTCATCCTTGACAAAGCTTTCAGCGTCTTCTGTCCGTGATGATGTAGCGTACAATTCACCCGTTGAAACATCGCAGAATGCCAGACCTGTCTGTGCATTTCTTGTAAATACCGAGGCTATATAGTTATTGCTTCCCTCTTCAAGCATACTCTGCTCCATAACGGTGCCCGGGGTAATAACTCTTATTACATCTCTTTTAACAAGCTTTTTTGTTTTTGAAGGATCCTCCATCTGCTCGCAGACTGCGACCTTATAGCCCTTTGATATAAGCTTTG
>Ga0326512_10004377_pt1 | contig 10260 bp, 12 predicted proteins | sample 1_2617_0518_D_FD_203652 | JGI IMG/M metagenome (GOLD analysis project Ga0326512, IMG submission 203652) | Bovine rumen microbial communities from UC Davis, California, United States - 1_2617_0518 | ecosystem: Host-associated > Mammals > Digestive system > Stomach > Rumen | place: USA...
CGGCGCAGGGCTCGTTTACTTGGACATTCCCCGACGGCACGGTCGTAACATTCGCAAATGCGGTTGTTAACGTCACGAACCCCGGCTCGGGCGACAGTACAGCGGTTGCTCCGCTCGAATTTGACATAATGTCAAACGGCGCGCCTACGGTTACACCCGCGGCGTAAATAACACAACAAAGAGGGCGGGCTTTATGTCTGCCCTCTGATTGTATAAGGAGGATATTTTTATTATGGCAAAAGTTATAGACATCACAGAAAAACTCAACTTCGAAAGCAAACCTGTTATAAAGGTTAAAGATATAGAAATAGAGGTAAACAACAACGCGGCAACTATGTTGAAGGTGTTGCCGCTGCTCAACGACGCTACCCCCGAGGCAATCTCAGAGGTGTGCAAAAATCTCTTCATCGGCGAGAACCTTGACAAAGTCCTTGCGCTCGACCTCGACTTCAAGGATTTTTCAACGGTAGTCCTCGAAGCAGTCAAGCTTGTTGCAGGGGACGACGAGGGGGAAACTCAGACCCCGGCTACGACCTGATTGACGATTTTAACTTAATTGTATCGTCATTCAGAGCGGTGTACGGGGTACGAATCAACTCCGAAGAGTTCAGGGGTATGTCATGGGATGAGTTCACAGACCTTTTGTCAGGTTTGCCCCCCGAAAGCCCCCTCGGGAGAATCACTCAGATTCGGCTTGAGAACGATAAAGACATTATTAAGCATTTTACATCATCGCAGAAAAAAATTCGCTCTGAGTGGCGCAGGCGCAAAGCAAAAGAGGTCTCCGAGACCGACCGCGCGCAATTCTTAGAGCAGATGAAAAATACGTTTATTCAAATGGCAAAGTAGGCGATTAAATGGCTGACACTGTAGGCTCTATTGGTATCAACCTAAACCTAAACAGCAACAACTTCACAAAGCAGCTCGGCGGGATCAGCACAAAGGCGAATAAAGTCGCGTCGACGATCTCTAATACCTTTACAAACTCATTCCGTAGGGCTTCAAGCTCCGCGAACAGCGCGGCGGGTTCGATGTCGAACTCACTGGCAAAAATTGGCAAGATGGTTGTAGCGGCTTTTTCTGTCCGCGCAATTGCAAGGTTTGGCAAGGAATGTGTCGACTTAGGCTCAAACCTTGCAGAGGTTCAAAACGTCGTTGACGTCACCTTCGGGACGATGTCAGGAAAGGTCGACCAATTTGCAAAAAGCGCCGCCGCAAACTTCGGGCTCTCGGAGACTATGGCGAAGAAGTACACGGGACTCTATGGCTCGATGGCTGAAGCTTTCGGATTCACCGAAAAAGAGGCGTACAAAATGTCTACCACCCTCACAGGGTTGGCGGGCGACGTCGCTTCATTCTACAACATCGAGCAAGACCTTGCATACACGAAATTGAAGTCCGTTTTTTCGGGCGAAACCGAGACGCTGAAGGATCTCGGAATCGTTATGACGCAAAACGCCCTCGACGCTTACGCTATGGCTAACGGCTACGGTAAGCTTACGAAGGATATGACTGAGGCGGAGAAGGTGTCGCTCAGGTTTGCTTTTGTGCAGAGCCAACTCGCAAACGCGCAGGGCGACTTCGCACGGACATCAAACAGCTGGGCAAATCAGATCAGGCTCTTGAAGCTCAATTTTGACAGCCTCAAAGCGAGCCTCGGACAGGCGTTCATTCAGGCGCTGACACCGATAGTCAAGTTTTTAAACACTCTTATTTCACGCCTTCAGACTGCTGCCGACGCGTTTTCTCGGTTTATGAGTCAGCTTTTCGGCACACCGCTTCAAAGCTCGGCGGGTGCGATCACCGAAAACATCACCGACGCCACGAGCGGCGCGGAAACTCTCGCGGACACCTCGAACGACGCGGCGGACGCTATCGGCAAGAGTGAAAAAGCCGCAAAGAAGCTCAAAAAATCCCTCGCGGGTTTTGACAAACTCAATGTTTTGCAGTCGACGGACACCTCCGGCAGCGGTGGCGGTCAAAGCTCCGGCGGAACGCCTACGAGTGGCGCGGGCTACGCGGGAGGCGGGGCAAAAATACCCGTTACTATTGACTTAAAACCTAAAGCAAACAGACTTGTAAGTAAACTCAGAAAAGCTCTTTTAAAAGGTGATTTTGAGTCAATCGGAAAATCTATCTCCGGGGCTATATCAAAAGGGCTTGGCAAAATTAATTGGAGCAAAATCCAAAGCAAAGCCAAAGGAATCGCCGGAAAAATAAGCGGTTTTATAAATGGATTTTTAGACGGTTCAGACTGGGGGCTTTACGGTTCAACGCTCGGCGGCGCCGTCAACACAATAACAGATTTTCTCAATGAACTGTATAAAAGAATTGAATGGGGCAAACTTGGCTCAGGAATAGCCACTTCGTTGAATTCGACTATTAAAACAATAGACTGGGATAATATCGGGTTGCTTTTATCTAACAAGATCAACTCGGTAATCAGTTTTGCAAAAAACTTTTCCTTTACTTTTGACTGGGAGAACTTTGGGAAAAGCCTGAAACGTTCTCTGAAATCTTTTGTTAAAAACATAGACCTTGATAGTGTCGCCGAAACCTTATCGCAGACACTCGAGGGCGTCACAACGACGGCTCAAACGCTTTTTGAGAGCCCGAGTTGGAGCGAATTAGGTCGAAAACTTCGACGCTCATTGAAAAAATTCTTTGATGATAAACCGTTCACAAAAATAGCAAAAACAATCAGAAAAGCATTCGGAGCGCTTTTTGATGAAGCGATTGAACTTTTTGACGGCGGCGAAGTCGCGGATTCACTCGGTGAAGATGTTGGAACTGCTATACAAGAGTGGTTTGACGATGAAGAGTGGTGGAAAAAAGCCGGTATAGCAATTTCTAAAATTGCAAGCAGCATACTTCGGTTTTGTAAAAAAGTTTTTTCAAAAATAGACACAGGCAAAATCTATAAAGCTATCTGGAATTTAATAAAAAATATTGATTGGGTTCAATTAGGCAAAGACGCTATAGGACTTGTTTGGGAAGGTATGAAAGCTTTTTCTCCGCTTGCACAAGCCGGAAATTTATTTAATGCTTTCAGCAGCGTTATAACTGAAAAATGGAATAAACCTCAAGGGAAATCCGGAGGGGGATTTGCAAAAGGCGGTTTTCCGACCACAGGTCAATATTTTCTTGCACGCGAGAGCGGTCCGGAGCTCGTGGGAACAATTGGCGGGCGTACGGCGGTTGCTAACAACAATCAGATAGTTGCTTCAGTAGCCTCGGGTGTATCTTCAGCAGTAAGCAGAACACTATCGAGGATCAGCGTCCCGGCATTCGCAAACGGAAAGCTTGTAAAAGCCCCGACCCTCGCGCTGGTTGGTGATAACAAAAACGCGCAGACCGACCCCGAGGTTGTGTCCCCCCTCTCAAAACTTCAGGGGATGATCGGCAACGCGGGCGGCTACGATACCGAAACCGTCTCGTTGCTCACGCGCATACTCAGAGTCTTGGAGAATATCTACGACAAGGTCTACGCCCTGAGTATAGACGTAAAAGACCGCGAGATCGTTGTCTCTATAGCCGGAAGAGAGGTTTTCCGCGCGGTGCGGGACGAAAACGATAAATATATCAGCCGTTACGGTCACTCGGCGCTTGTATAAGGAGGTTTTCTTGTGGCTTTATCATTCAACGGACACCTCTTGTATCTCAAGATCGGCAATTCTTATCAGCCTTTTCCGAATAGCTATATAGAGCTTCGTTCGTGGAGCTCGACACCTCGGCAAAGGCTCGAACTGAAAGCCGACCGGAACTCAAGCGGTGATTTAAAAAGAGTCACCGCTCCAAAATTTAAAACTTCGTTATCTTTTCAAACGCACACGCTTCACCTCGCAGAAATGGCAGAGGTTAGGAGCTTATTCAATCGGGCTTTTGTGATCCCGAATCAGCGGAAGCTCATCGTCAAGTATTGGGATGATGAGCTGATGGCTTATCGGTCGGACGTTCAAATGTATATGCCCGACACACAGTACCCGATCATCGACATAAACTCAAGAGACAGAGACATCCTCTACGGCTCGACTACCTTTGAGTTTGTCGAATATTAAGGAGGCGGTCGGATGTTAAATGTAAGCGCCGAGGTTCGCGATGCAATTATATCAGGGCAGACGGAAAACACTTTGATTATACGTGTATTCAACGATTTAGGCTACGACACAATCACCGAAGAGAATATCGCCTCCGAGAGTATGGAGCTCCGACAGACGATTTGTGACACGGAAAAGCTCACCTTCGGCGGCGCCGTCGCCTCCGAGTTTTCCATAAAGCTTATCGGTACAGAAAATCTCACCTTTGCGGAGTCGGAGTTGGTCAACAATGTTCTTTTACTCGAAGGTAAGAGGATTGAGGTTATACTCTATCAGCAATACATCGGCGGGGATATATACCCATCGATGACGTTGTACCCCTCGCCGACACTCTACCCGGGCGGCGCAATAAATTATAACAACTGGGTTTTATTCTACGGCACGGTTAAGAGCTGCGAACGAGACGTAAACGACGAACGCCTGTTCACCCTCACGGCATACGACCCGATCAACACTCTTCAAAAGCTCAACGTAAATCGGAAACTCAGAAAAAAGATGATAAACGATCAGGCGACCGTCAACGAATTACTGGCACTCGCTACGAACGGTATCAGCTACGACATTTCAGAGTACAGATCGTCACTACTCGCTTTTCAATTCCGCAATTATGCTTGGGAGGACGAGAAGCGGGACGACTCGAACAAAACGAAGCTATACGCTCAACAGCTCTTGAGGTTGGTGGGCGAGGTCAACAGCGGTTATACCTTTTACCGCCCGTCGGACAGAAAAATCCACTTTACTTATATCGGCTCTTCGGTATGCGGGACGGAAGAGTATAAGGTGTTTGAGTCAATGCAGACCGATTTCAAAACGAGTCAGAACTACGTCGGAATGTTGTTTCCTTATGCGGGCGAGATTTCAGACAGAGGGCAAAGCGGTTGGGGAAAGAAAACGGGCTATTTTGTTATGTCGGGCTCGTCCGAAACCTTTACAGAGGTCGACGACAACTTTTCCGAATTAGTCGAGGCTCAGGCTTATGATATGAGCGGCAATATCCTCGCGTGGGATTATTCCAACAGTAGCGGCGGAGGGCAGACCGACCTCACAAAAGTCCGCGCTATATTTACTCAGCAAGTGGGCGACGGCTCCACGACGGGGATTGACACCGAGACAGACTATGTCCCTATGGCGTTGACCGTCGATGGGCGCCCGTGGGTGGAGGTCGGCGACGTCGTTATCGTCAAAAGACCCGCTCGAAATATATACGGCGAGTTTTTGGATGAGAACGGCAACACCACTGAAAACTTTGAGGACGCAAAAATGCTCGAGTACAAAACGCGTGTTTTGTCGAGAACGCTCAAGGGTATTAAAGCCCTGACGGATATTATCGAAGCGAAAGGAATGACACAAAAACATGGCATATGAATCAATGACTTTTGTTGACGCCCCGAGCACGGCGACGCCCCTGAGTGCTCAGAATATGAACAACCTCGTTGAGGGAATAGACGAAGCCCTCGCGAGGCTTTATTCAACCGAAAACGGCGTTTTCTTTGTGTACACAAACAACGACGGCTCGAGCGTGAAGATCGTGCAAATGACCGAGAACTACACCGTTCTAAATCAATCACGAGTTACGCCGTACATCCACGCAGAAACAGGCGAACTCAAATTCAGGTCAATTCACATCGGGGCCTCGGTCTCCGCGATCTCGGCGTTGACGTTTATAAATGCCGCTTACCTCGAAAAGGTGTACATCCACAACACCGAAGGGGCTATTGGTATAGCTGACGGCGCATTCGCGACCGCTGACGTCAAAGTTATGTACGACTACATCGAAGCGGGCAAGATTGGCGAGATCAACGACGAGATCGACAATCTGAGCGACACGGTCAAGAGTATTCTCAATTCGGATTTACGCACACAAAGCGTAGTATATGCGGATTTTAGCGGCAACTATTACATAGATCCCGCCGAGGTTCCCACTGACCTCTTCGCGGTGTATATCCCGCAAGGGACAGGCAGTATCGTCCTTTCTGACTACGAGAACAATTGGCATACCGCCCCTGGAAGCGGTACCAAAACTCGAAATATTTATGTCTACGACAGCCCCGAGAGAATAACGGTCTACATTGAGGAAGGTATCGAAAACCTCATCCCGAAAGATTACATCTATTTCTTGCAATTGTCTCAAACCTATTTGAGCGGTTTGTCGGATATAGCCGCCGCGAACGAAGAGCTCGAAGCCGTCCTTGACGGCACCTATGTACCCGAAAGCGAGGGAGAATAATGTCAGCAACAAAGACACCTATTGAGAATATGACACAGGCTGCCGCTGACCTTCTTGCTATTAAGGCGGCAATTGTAGCGCAGGGCGTAACAGTGCCCGACGGCACACCCACAAGCGACTACGCGGATTTAATTGCCACGATCGGCACATAAGGAGCGAAACTATGGCACAGCACACAATTATCGAAAACATCCACCGCAACACCGAGGACTGGTTCGCGGTCAAGGAAGCGGTCAGAGACAAGGGGGTTGACTGCCCCGATGATACTCCGACCGCTGATGTGGCGGAGAAGATTGCAGAGATTGACGAAAGTAACAAAACTCAACTCAAAGCTTTAGTAGAAAGAAGTATTGGAGGTTATGAGACTTTTGTTATTCCATACGGCATTACTAAAATGGGGGATTATGCGTTTTATCATTTTTATTCGGTATATTATGTTGACATTCCAAATACTGTAACATCAATTGGGCAACGTGCTTTTGAAGGATGTCAAAATTTGCGAAATATAACTATACCTAATAGTGTTACAGCTATTGGGACTAATGCATTTGATGGTTGCTACAAACTCGAAAGTATCACTATTCCTGATAGTGTTACTGCTATAGGAGCAACGGCTTTTGAAAATTGTTCTCAACTTACAAATATAGTACTTCCAAACAACCTCATAAAAATTGGAGATGCCCTTTTCGCTGGGTGTTCGCGATTGGCGAGTATTGTAATACCGAAAAAAGTTACAAAAATTGGGTATAACGCATTTTATGACTGCAGAGCGCTTACAGATATTTATTATTCGGGCACACAGGAACAGTGGGAAGCAATTCAGGGACTTTCAGGTGCTGATATACCTGCGGGAACTACAATCCACTACAACTATGTTCCCGATTAAAGGATGATTTTCTATGATTTTATATGAAGTTTTCCCAAACAAAACACTAAAAATCCTCGAGGATGAAAAAACCTACATCACCGAAAACCTTATATCGTCGGTTCACATCAAGCTCCCCTCAACCTTTGGTGACTACCCCGTCAAGAAGTTGACAGCGGAGTTGAGGTTCTACTTCGCCGAAGGCGATTATATGGCTTATGCAATAGACACACAGCAAGCCCGCCCCGAGGTGCCTATCACAAATGACATCACGGAGAAGGCGCAGACGCTCTCTGTTATGCTGTTTTTCTACAAGAACGGCAATGTCATCGGCAAGACAAACAGCGTCGACAAGGTTATCTACGACTCACATTTGAAGGGCGAACCGCTCACACCCCGCGCGGAGTTTGATGAAGTTATCGCGGAGCAGAGGGAGACAATCGCGGAGCAAGCCGAGACGATAACCGAACAGACGGAGACAATCAGCTCACAGGGTGAACGGATAACGGAGTTGAGTGGAGAGGTCACGGAGCTGACGACGGAGAATACACGGCTTGAAAATCAGCACGAGGCGGACCAAAACACAATTCAGTATTTGATTGACAACCCTCCCGAAGCTCACCTACAACCGAAATCGGTTATGCCTACCGCCTCAATGCAAGTTATCGAGCCTGACGAGGGTTATCAAGGCTTATCTACAGTAACAGTAGGGGCGGTAGTCCCTCCGAGATTACAAGGCAAATCAGTCAGCCCTATTAACTTAATGCAGAATGTTCAGCCCGATTCAGGATATGACGGTTTATCGAATGTATCTGTGGCAGCGGTTACGGCGCAAGAATTAGGGTTTAATAAGAATTATTACAAGAAAGATGAAGAATTTTTAGGCGAAGTAGGTACTTATAATCCGTTTCCAGAGCAGAGTTACGGAGGTATTTACGCCACAGCAATTAACAACGGCATAATAACTGAGTTTTTATGCTGTAACCTAAATGGCAACGGACAAAACATATATCTTCCAATTGTGTCAACGTCAAGTATAAATAAATTAATTTTTAGAAATTGCGAAAATATCGCAAAAATTTCAACGCAAACAACAATAAACGCGACGTTCAGAAACACAAATATTGGAGAAATCCAGCTTGACGGACTTAAAGGCCTCGCAACTGAAATGTTTGCCAACTGTTACAACTTAAAGAAAGCAAATCTATTAAACAGCGAAATTGTTGAATTGAAATATCGTCAATTTGCAGATTGCACAAATTTAAAAACTGTTAGTTTATCAAACACAATAACTGTTATGGGGGAGACCAATCCGTATTATAATCCGTTTTATCAGTGTTCGGGGCTTGAGTTTATTACATTAGACGACAATTTTAATGCAAATTATGCTAACTTCTCGCCCTCAACCCTCTATTCCGTCGAAACAATCGTATCTTGGCTCGAAGCATTAGCCGATAGGACAGGAGAAACCGCTTACACGCTTACAATGGGCACGACCAATCTCAATAAACTGACCGCCGAACAGAAAGCAATCGCAATTAATAAAAATTGGAATTTAAATTAAGGAGGGTTATTCTATGAATGTTATTGAAACAACAGTAATTCTGAGAGAAATCCACGTTCCCGAGGGCAAGGCTCTGAAAAATATTGTTACAGGGCAATATTTTACAGGGGAAATCGATCCTGCAAAGGGATACTGGACTTTTTATCTTGGTAAAGAGGAAAACGCCGACAATTATTTTTTTGTTGACGAAAAGGATGTTCCCGTGCCTGAGCCTGAGATTGAAGGTGCAGTCGAGGGATGAGTGTTGACGTTGTGCTGATCGCCGAGGTGTTGTCGGCTCTCGGTATCATCCTCGGCGCGGTTATCACGGTATATAAATTTTACGACGGCACAAAGCGCCAAAATGAGGCACAAAACAAAAAAATCAAACGTATTCAGCAAGAGCAGACGCTTATCTGCTACGCGCTCAGTGCTTGCCTTGACGGTTTGGAGCAGCTCGGAGCGAATCACTCCGTCCCCGAGGCACGGAGCAAGCTTGAGAAACATCTAAACAAGGCGGCGCATGAAGAATAGAAAGGATATTGAAAATGTTTATAAAATGGCTAAAGGCGGCGGGAATCCGCGCTATTAAGACGGCGGCACAGACGGCGGGCGCCACAATCGGCGTGTCGGTGGCTATGTCGGACGTTAACTGGTTAGCGGTTGCCTCCGCGTCGCTGTTGGCGGGGATCCTCTCGCTAATTACAAGCTTGGCGGGATTGCCCGAAATCAAGGAGGGATAATATGTCGGTTATCAACGGAAAAATTATTTTGACAAAAAATCCGTGCTATCAGACCTACCAGCGAATGACACCGAAGGGAATCGTCGTTCACTCGACGGGGGCAAACAACCCATATATCAAGCGCTATGTTCAGCCCGACGACGGTATCATCGGTAAGAACATCTACGGCAATGACTGGAATAATCCGAACGAGGACGTGTGCGTTCACGGCTTTATCGGCAAAGATAAAAACGATAATGTTAAATTCTACCAGACATTGCCCTTCAACATCTGTTGCTGGGGCGTCGGCGGCGGTTGGAATGGCTCATATAACTACGATCCCGCCTTCATTCAGTTTGAAATGTGCGAGGATGATCTCAGGGACAAGTCCTACTGCAAAGCCTGCTATAACAAGGCGGCCGAGGTTTGCGCTTATCTTTGCAAAAAATACAAAATCGACGTTGACAACGTCGTCAGCCACCGCGAAGCCTACCTCAGAGGCTACGGCTCCGAGCATTGGGATCCCACGAACTGGTGGGACAAATTCGGCTACACGATGGACGGCTTCCGCGCTGCCGTAAGAAAAAAGCTTGCAGCCAAAAAGAAAGTCCGCCTCAAGGATGGCGGTGCTCTTTATAAGTACCCCTATAAAGACCCTCTCGGCGGTTCGTCGAAGGTTAAGAAGAAATTCGCCAAAGGCGCGGTTGTTGTTTGGCTGAAGGACGACGGCTACGGCTGGAGCAAGGTTCGCAGCGGTACCACCACGGGGTGGATGATGAACTTGCACATCGACGCCCCGGGGCTCT
>Ga0326512_10004378_pt1 | contig 10260 bp, 10 predicted proteins | sample 1_2617_0518_D_FD_203652 | JGI IMG/M metagenome (GOLD analysis project Ga0326512, IMG submission 203652) | Bovine rumen microbial communities from UC Davis, California, United States - 1_2617_0518 | ecosystem: Host-associated > Mammals > Digestive system > Stomach > Rumen | place: USA...
CTAAACATATTTGACATATCTGTTATTTTACTTGTATTAAATGATGATAAGTCTAATCTCTCTGTTATAAAGTCATTAAACATTGTATACATAAATTTTACATTACTAGTATCAAACGATGATAAATTTATTGCCCTTGTTTTACAAGTATTAAACATACCTGCCATATCTGTAACATTACTAGTATCAAATGAACTTAAATCTAATGAATCTGTTTCACACTTCCAAAACATTCCTGTCATTACTGTTACTTTACTTGTATTAAATGAACTTAAATCTAAATGCTTTACCTTACACTCCTTAAACATATCTGACATATTATTTATATTACTTGTATCAAATGACCTTAAATCTAACTTCTCTGTATTACACCCTGAAAACATAATAGTCATATTCTTTACATTACTTGTATTAAATGAAGAAATATTTATTAACCTTGCTTTACAATCACTAAACATTGCTCCCATGTTTACAACTAAACTTGTATCAAATGAAGTTAAATCTAGTTCATCCGTTTCACACCCTCTAAACATACTGTTCATATCTCTTACATTACTTGTATCAAATTTCTGTAAACCTCTTATGCTCGCTTTGCATCTACTAAACATACTGTCCATATTCTCAATATTATGTGTATCAAATGATGACAAGTCCAGCACATCTAAATTACACCCATGAAATAAATATCTAACATCTTTTAAACTACTTCCCCCTATTACCATCAATATACCTCTTAATGTTTGCATATAACGTCTTAACTTAAGTGTATAATTTTTAATCAATGTAACATTATCAGGTATTAAGAATATATGTTTATTATTAGATGTATTTATTATAAATACCCCATGACCACAATCTGTTTTGAATTCATTAATCTCATATCCTAGTGATAATGCTCTGTTTAATAACTGCCTTTGCCTATCTGTTAATCCTGCTCTCTTGTGTATAATTGTTTCTTTACTATCTATCAATCTATTATCTGAAGTTAATTTTAAATTAGTTATTTCTACTTTTTTAAGCTTTATTGCCTTTTTTAATGTGACAGGTGTAACATTCATTCTGTTTCCATGTGCATCCACTAATGCATAACTCACTATCGAATTACTCTTATCCCTAGTTTTCTCAATACACTTTAATTTCATCTAAAACTTTCCCCCCTGGTATTATTATCATTACCTATGATATAACACTTGTACCTACAATCTTTTTCAATTTGCTTAACATTCATACCTAATGATATTGCTCTTTTTACCATATTTCGATTTACCTTCTTGTGTTTTTCCACTTTCTTTACTGTTCACTAATCTATTATCAGAAGTTAATACCAAATTAACTACCTCTACTTTTTTAACATTCATTTTATTCCCAAATTGATCTATTATTATATCATATGATTAAATTATTTTTACCCCTAATCTTTTCAAGGCATTTAAATTTTTATCTTTAGTTATTACTCTTGCACTACAATTATTAAGTATGTAACTCATTTCTATTACTTTATCTGTATTAAATGATGATAAATCTATCAAGTGTGAACAACAACCATAGAACATACAAAACATATTTGTTACATTACTTGTATCAAATGATGAAATACTTATTGACTGTGCTTTACACCAAAAAAAACATGCAATTCATATCTGTCACTTTACTTGTATTAAACGAAGACAAATCTAAAGACTCTACGCTACAATCCTTAAACATCTCATTCATATTTGTTACATTACTTGTATCAAATGAATGCAAATCTATTGATTTTGCTTCACAACAAGAAAACATTGCCTTCATATCTATTACATTATGTGTATCGAATAAGCTCAAATCCAATGATTGAGCAGTACATCCAGTGAACATGTGACTTGCATCCACTAAACCTCGTCCACCTATTACTTTTATGCTTGCATTCTATTTTCACTTTACATCCATTAAGGCTTTCTCTTTCAAATTAATTACTACTAATTTCTTGCTTCTTATTGCATTCTTCAATGCATCTGGTTTAACACTCATCTCATTGCCATTTACATCTACTTTTAGACTCTGTTTTTATTTTTCTCCTACTATACCTTAATGTAGTTTTTATTGCATTGAATTAGTTATGTTGATCATATCAATGCCTTACTGCTATTTATGCTTTTTATCTCTGGTAATCCTATACATCTTTTATTGTTATACTAATATTTCCTGCCACAATTTCATTTTTTAATCTATGATATACTTTTCCACTAATAACAAAACTACCCTCAGCATCACTAAACATTCCAATTGTATCTTCCAATTTACCTATGTCAAAGAGACTTAAATCTATTGAATTTAATATTTTACAATCACTAAACATCCATTTCATATCTGTTACATTTCTTGTATCAAATGAACTTAAATTTATAGATTGTACCTTGCAATTAGCAAACATTGCACTCATACCTGTTACTTTACTTGTATCAAATGAGCTTAAATTTATAGAGTGTACCTTGCAATTAGCAAACATTGAATTCATGTTTGTTACATTTCTTGTATCAAATGAGCTTAAATTTATAGATTGTGCATTACAATTAGCAAACAACCAACTCATATCTGTTACATTACTTGTATCAAATGAGCTTAAATTGATTGATTGTGCTTCACAATTAAAAAACATACTATTCATATTTGCTACTTTACTTGTATCAAATGAACTTAAATTTATAAATTGTGCTTTGCAATCAGTAAACATGTAACTTGCATCTATTAAATTCTTTCCTCCTATTACTCTTAAAGAACCAGTTAAATTTCGCATATGTTTGTTTATATCATCTTCATAAAATTTTGTAACATCATCCGGTATTATTAACATATGCTTATCATCTTTACTTAGTATATAACAATCATGTCCACATCCTGTTTTAAATTGTTTAATATTCATTCCAAGAGATATTGCTCTGTTTAAAATAGCTCTTATTTTATCTGGATCACTTTTCTCTTTACTAGCTATCAATCTGTTATTTGAAGTTAATGTTAAATTAAGGACTTCTATCTCATTATTTCTTATTGCATTTTTTAAATCATCTGATTTAATACTTAATTTATTTCCTGATTGATCTAATAATGTATACCCTATTATTTTATTGTTTTTATCCCTAACCTTCTCTATATACCTTGCTCTCATAAACTCACCACCCTCTCTCATTAAACTAATTTAAATTTCATGAATTGCATTACAACCAGCAAGCATTTCCTCCATATCTGTTACATTTCCTGTATCAAAAGAGCTTAAATTTATAGATTGTGCTTTGCAATCAAAAAACATTTCTCTCATATATTTCACGTTTCTTGTATCAAATGAACCTAAATCTATGGATTGTGCTTTGCACCACTTAAACATGTAACTCATATCTGTTACATTTCTTGTATCAAATGAACTTAAATCCAATGATTGTGCTTTACAATTAGTAAACATTCTACTCATATCTGTTACTTTACTTGTATTAAAAGAACTTAAATTTATAGATTGTGCTTTGCAATCAGTAAACATCCAACTCATATCTGTTACATTTATTGTATCAAATGAACTTAAATCCAATGATTGTACTTTACAATTAGTAAACATTCCTCTCATATCTGTTACATTTCTTGTATCAAATGAACTTAAATCTAAGAATTTTGCCTTGCATTCACTAAACATCCAACTCATATTTGTTGCTTTACTTGTATCAAATGAACTTAAATCCAATGATTGTGCTTTGCATTCACTGAACATGTTTCTCATACCTATTACTTTACTTGTATCAAATGAGATTAAATCCAATGATTGTACTTGGCACCCCTCAAACATTCTACTCATATCTGTTACATTTCTTGTATCAAATGAACTTAAATCCAATGATTGTACTTTGCACCCAGCAAACATCCCTACCATATCCGTCACATTTCTTGTATCAAATGAGCTTAAATTTATAAATTGTGCCTTGCAATCAGTAAACATCCATCTCATAGCTGTCACGTTACTTGTATCAAATGAGCTTAAATTGATTGATTGTGCTTCACATCTCATAAACATCTTACTTGCATCTATTAAATTCTTTCCTCCTATTACTTTTAAAGAACCGGTTAAATTTTGCATATGTTTGTTTATATCACCCTCATAAAATTTTGTAACATCATCTGGTATTATTAAAATATGCTTATCATCTTTACTTAGTATATAACAATCATGTTTGCATCCTGCTTTAAATTGTTTAACACTAAATCCTAATGATATTGCTCTATTTAAAATAGTCCTTATTTCATCTTGACCCTTTTTCTCTTGACCCTTTTTCTCTTTGCTATCTATCAATCTATTATCTGATGTTAATGTTAAATTAAGGACTTCTATCTTATCATTTCTTATTGCATTTTTTAAATCATCTGATTTAATACTTAATTTATTTCCTGATTGGTCTAGTAATATATACCATATGATTTTATTGTTTTTATCCCTAACCTTCTCTATACACCGTGCTTTCATACTCTTCATCCTCTCATTAAACTAATTTAAATTTCACGAATTGCATTACAATTAGCAAACATTTTTCTCATATTTGCAACACTACTGGTTATCAAATGAACTTAAATCCAATGATTGTGCCTTGCATCCACTAAACATCTCACTCATATCTGCTACATTTCTTGTATCAAATGAGCTTAAATCTAAAGATTGTACTTTACAAGTATAAAACATCCCTCTCATATTTGTTACGTTTCTTGTATCAAAAGAACTTAAATCCAATGATTGTACTTTGCACCCAGCAAATATTCCCTCCATATTTGTTACATTTCTTGTATCAAATGATTTTAAGTCTAATGATTGTATTACACACCAGCTAAACGTGTAACTTGCATCTATTAAATTCTTTCCTCCTATTACTTTTAAAGAACCAGTTAAATTTTGCATATGTTTGTTTATACCATCTTCATAAAATTTTGTAACATCGTCTGGTATTATTAATATATGCTTACCATCTTTACTTAATATATAGCATTCATATTTACAACCTATCTTAAATTGTTTAACGTTCATTCCAAGAGATGTTGCTCTATTTAAAATAGTCCTTATTTCATCTTGACCCTTTTTCTCTTTACTATCTATCAATCTATTATCTGAAGTTAATGCTAAATTAAGGACTTCTATCTCATTATTTTTTATTGCATTCTTTAATACATCTGATTTAATATTTAATTTATTTCCTGATTGGTCTAGTAATTTATTTCCTGATTGGTCTAGTAATTTATATCCTATGATTTTATTGTTTTTATCCTTAACCTTCCCTATACATCTTACTTTCATACTCTTCATCCTTTCATTAAACTAATAAACCTGATGACTACGTTACATCCATCATTCTACTCATATTTGTCCACGTTTCTTGTATCAAATTAACTTAAATTGATTGATTGTGCTTCACAACCATCAAACATTTGATGCATATCTGCCACGTTTCTTGTGTCAAATGAACTTAAATCCAATGATTGTGCTTTGCAATCACTAAACATCCAGTTCATATCTGTTACGTTTCTTGTATCAAATGAACTTAAATTTATATATTGTGCTTCACAATTATCAAACATCCAGCTCATATCTATTACGTTACTTGTATCAAATGAACTTAAATTTATATATTGTGTTCTACAATTAGTAAACATCCCTCTCATATTTGTTACATTACTTGTATCAAATGAACTTAAATTTATAGATTGTGCTTTGCAATTGGCAAACATTAAACTCATATTTGTTACATTTCTGGTATCAAATGAACTTAAATCCAATGATTGTGCTTTGCACCCAGCAAACATTCCCTCCATATCTGTTGCATTTCTTGTATCAAATGAACTTAAATCTAATGACTGTGCTTCACAACCATCAAACATTGAATTCATATCTGTTACATTACTTGTATCAAAAGAACTTAAATTTATAGATTGTGCTTCACACCCAGCAAACATTTCTCTCATAACTTTCACATTTCTTGTATCAAATGAACTTAAGTCTAATGATTGTGCCTTGCATCTACTAAACATCCAACTCATATCTGTTACATTTCTTGTATCAAATGAACTTAAATTTATAGATTGTGCTTTGCAATCAGCAAACATCCAGCTCATATCTGTTACATTTCTTGTATCAAATGAACTTAAATCTAATGATTGTGCTTTACACCCAGTAAACATGCTTCTCATATCTGTCACATTTCTTGTATCAAATGAACTTAAGTCTAAATATTGTGCCTTGCACCTACTAAACATGTTTTTCATATCTGTTACATTACTTGTATCAAATGAACTTAAACTTATAGATTGTGCTTCGCAATTAGCAAACATCCTGCTTGCATCTATTAAATTTTTTCCTCCTATTACTTTTAAAGAACCAATTAAATTTTGCATATGTTTGTTTATATCAACTTCATAAAATTTTGTAACGTCATCTGGTATTATTAGCATATGCCTACCATCTTTACTTAATATATAGCAGTCATGTTTACAACCTGTTTTAAATTGTTTAACACTAAATCCTAATGATATTGCTCTATTTAAAATAGTTCTTATTTCATCTTGACCCTTTTTCTCTTTACTATCTATCAATCTATTATCTGAAGTTAATACTAAATTAAGGACTTCTATCTCATTATTTCTTATTGCATTTTTTAAAGCATCTGATTTAATATTTAATTTATTTCCTGATTGGTCCAGTAATGTATACCCTATAACCATATTGTTTTTATCCATAACCTTCCCTATACATCTTACTTTCATACTCTCACTCCTTGCATTAAGCTAATGACTGTGCTTCACAAACTGTGCTTCACAACCATCAAACATCCTGCTCATATCTGCCACATTTCTTGTATCAAATGAACTTAAATTTATAGATTGTGCCTTACAATTAGCAAACATTCCCTCCATATCTGTCACATTACTCGTATCAAAAGAACGTAAATCTAATGAGTATACATTACATTCATAAAACATCCAGCCCATATCTGTTACATTTCTTGTATCAAATGAACTTAAATTTATAGATTGTGTCTCGCATCTACTAAACATGTTTCTCATATTTGTCACTTTACTTGTATCAAATGAACTTAAATTTATAGATTGTGTCTCGCATCTACTAAACATGTTTCTCATATTTGTCACTTTACTTGTATCAAATGAACTTAAATTCAATGATTGTACTTTGCACCAAGCAAACATTCTATTCATATCTGCTACATTTCTTGTATCAAATGAACTTAAATCCAATGATTGTACTTTGCACCCACTAAACATTGCGCTCATATCTGTTACTTTACTTGTATCAAATGAACTTAAATCTAAGAATTGTGCCTTACAATTAGCAAACATTCTATTCATATCTGCTACATTTCTTGTATCAAATGAACTTAAATCTAATGATTGTACTTTGCACCCATGAAACATTCCACCCATAGCTGTTACGTTTCTTGTATCAAATGAACTTAAATTTATAGATTGTGCTTCACAATCATTAAACATCAAGCTCATATTTGTTACATTTATTGTATCAAAAGAACTTAAATTTATAGATTGTGCCTTGCATTCACTAAACATCCTGCTCATATCTGTTACATTTCTTGTATCAAATGAACTTAAATTTATAGATTGTGCCGTACATTCACTAAACATTCTGCTCATATCTGTTACTTTACGTGTATCAAAAGAACTTAAGTCCAATGATTGTGATCTACAATTATTAAACATCCCTTTCATATCTGTCACATTTCTTGTATCAAATGAACTTAAATCTAATGATTGTACATTACAGCTAGCAAACATTCTACTCATATCTGTTACTTTACTTGTATCAAAAGAACTTAAATCCAAGAATTGTGCTCTGCAATCAGTAAACATTGCCTCCATATCTGTTACTCTACTTGTATTAAATGAACTCAAATCTAATGATCGTACATTACAATAAGAAAACATTCTACTCATATTTGTTACATTTCTTGTATCAAATGATTTTAAGTCTAATGATTGTATTGCACACCAGTTAAACATGAAACTTGCATCTATTAAATTTTTTCCTCCTATTACCCTTAAGGAACCGTTTAAATTTTGCATATGTTTGTTTATATCAACTGCATAAAATTTTGTAACATCATCTGATATTATTAACATATGCTTATCATATTTACTTAGTATATAGCAGTCATGTTTACAGCCTGTTTTAAATTGTTTAATATCCATTCCAAGAGATATTGCCCTATTTAAAATAATGCTTATTTTATTTGGATCACTTTTCTCTTTATTATCTATCAATCTGTTATCTGAAGTTAGTGTTAAATTAATGACTGCTATCATATTATTTCTTATTGCATTTTTTAAATCATCTGATTTAATACTTAATTTATTTCCTGATTGGTCTAGTAATTTATATCCTATGATTTTATTGTTTTTATCCCTAACCTTCTCTACACACCTTGCTTTCATACCCTCCATCCTTTCATTAAACTAACGATTTGCATTACACCCATCCAACATGCATCTCATATTTATCACTATTCAAACTAACTTACTACTATATTGCATTTCATATTTTTAAGCAATGATTTTAATCTATTATATGTACTAGTGTTAAGAATTAATTCACCTATGTCTACATAGAAAAACATTTCTTTCATATCTTTCACATTATTCATATCAAATGAACTTAAATCCAATGATTGTACTTTACAACCCTTAAACATACTTTTCATATTTGTCACTTTACTTGTATCAAATGAGCTTAAATTTATAGATTGTGCCTCACACTTATAAAACATCCCTGTCATATCTATTACTTTGCTTGTATCAAATGAACTTAAATTTATAGATTGTGCTTTGCAATCAATAAACATCCTGCTCATATCTGTTACTTTACTTGTATCAAATGAACTTAAATCCAACGATTGTGCTTCGCAATCAGCAAACATTGAATACATATTTGTTACATTTCTTGTATCAAATGAACTTAAATTTATAGATTGTGCTTTACAATCAGCAAACATCCAGCTCATATCTGCCACATTACTTGTATCAAATGAACTTAAATCCAATAATTGTGCCTCGCATCCACGAAACATCCTGCTTGCATCTATTAAATTCTTTCCTCCTATTACTTTTAAAGAACCAGTTAAATTTGTCATATGTTTGTATATACCATCTGCATAAAATTCTGTAACATCATCTGGTATTATTAACATATGCTTATCCTCTTTACTTAATATATAACAAGCATGTTTACATCCTGTTTTAAATTGCTTAACACTGAATCCTAATGATATTGCTCTATTTAAAATGGTTCTTATTTCATCTTGACCCTTTTTCTCTTTACCAGATATCAATCTGTTATCTGAAGTTAATGTTAAATTAATGACTTCTACCTTATTATTTCTTATTGCATTCTTTAATGCATCTGATTTAATATTTAATTTATTTCCTGATTGGTCTATTAATGTATACCCTATGACTCTATTGTTTTTATCCCTAACCTTCTCTATACACCTTGCTTTCATACTCTTACTCCTTTCATTAAACTAATAATTGTGCTTTACACCCGTCCAGCATGCATCTCATATTTGTCACTATTCAAACTAGCTTACTATTATATTGCCTTCCATATTTTTAAGCAAGGATTTTAATCTATTATATGTACTAGTGTTAAGAATTAATTCATCTATACCTATGTCTCCAGCATAAAACATGTCTTGCATATCTTTCACATTATTCATATCAAATGAACTTAAATCTAATAATGGCACGCTACAATAACTAAACATCCCTCTCATATTTGTTACATTACTTGTATCAAATGAACTTAAATTTATAGATTGTGCCTCACATACACTAAACATCGAGCACATATTTGTTACATTTCTGGTATCAAATGAACTTAAATCTAATGATTGTACTTTGCACCAAGCAAACATTCCCTCCATATTTGTCACATTTCTTGTATCAAATGAACTTAAATCTAATGAGTATATTTTACAATTAGCAAACATTCTACTCATATTTGTCACGTTTCTTGTGTCAAATGAACTTAAATCTAATGATTGTACTTTGCACCCATTAAACATTCCCTTCATATCTGTCACATTTCTTGTATCAAATGTACTTAAATCCAATGACTGTGCTTTGCAATTAATAAACATGCTTCTCATATCCATTACTTTACTTGTATCAAATGAACTTAAATCTAATGACTGTGCTTCACACCCCCTAAACATGTATCTCGCATCTATTAAATTT
>Ga0326512_10004379_pt1 | contig 10259 bp, 8 predicted proteins | sample 1_2617_0518_D_FD_203652 | JGI IMG/M metagenome (GOLD analysis project Ga0326512, IMG submission 203652) | Bovine rumen microbial communities from UC Davis, California, United States - 1_2617_0518 | ecosystem: Host-associated > Mammals > Digestive system > Stomach > Rumen | place: USA: California...
TTGGTTACGTTCTTGTTCATCGCCTCACGGGCTATGCGATCACGCTTCACCTCGAAATCACTCAGCAGAGCTGTCTGCTTCGACGGTACTCGTACCAGATTGACCAACGGGTTGATATTCTCAATCAGGATGGCGCTAAGGTCACCTACCAACGATCCTGGCAGATTGTAGTTGGGCGCATGACTGCCACCCAGGATGAGGCCCTTGCCGTCAAACATCCTGCTCTTGGGATTATTGCGCAGATAGAGGGCCACCACATCGGTTCCACCCTGATAGTGTACCCGCTTCAAGCCATCGGGCGATACAGGGATGAACTTCGATTTATCGTTGGTAGTGCCGCTCGACTTGGCGTACCATTTCACGCGACCAGGCCACAACACATCACTCTCACCCTGACGCATACGGTCAATGTCGCCTTTTAACTCCTCGTAGGTGTTAACGGAGTTGTTGCGTACAAAATCGTCATACGTCTTAGTGGTAGCAAACAGATGCTCGCGTCCGTATTCTGTATCCTTGGCTTTTGCCAATAGACGGGTGAGCACATCGCGTTGCAGTTGCTCGCCTTGGTTATTATGTTTCTCCAGTTCCCGCCATCGCTTGGCAAACAGCGGTCTTACTATTCCTGTCAGACTCATGTACCTTATTAATATACTATAGAGAGTGCAAAGTTACAGCAAACTTTTCGAATAGACGCAGGTTTTACGTTTTTTAATTGTAATCTGTAAGGCTTCTATGCGAAAAAATAGTAAAAAGGCCTTGATTCTCATAAAGTTTTCGTAATTTTGCAGCCAGTAACTTGTAAACGTATGGAGAATTATTTTGCCGACCCGTTGCGCTATGACGGGGGAATGAAGTACGAGAGATGTGGACGCTCTGGCGTTATGTTGCCAAAGGTGTCGCTGGGATTCTGGCATAACTTCGGAGGAATTGATTCCTACGAACGGGCCAGAGAGATTACCCATTATGCCTTTGACCATGGTGTGGTGCATTTCGACTTGGCCAACAACTACGGCCCACCTTATGGGTCGGCAGAGGAAACGATGGGCCGACTGATGGACGATGACTTCCGTGCTTATCGCGATGAGCTGTTCATCTCCACCAAGGCAGGTTACGACATGTGGCCTGGCCCTTATGGCAACTGGGGCTCCAGGAAATACCTGAAAGCTTCGCTCGACCAGAGTCTGAAACGTATGCATCTGGATTATGTGGATCTTTTCTATAGCCACCGCTACGACCCAGAGACGCCGCTCGAAGAGACATTACAGGCATTAGTAGATATCGTCCGCAGCGGCAAAGCCCTGTATGTAGGCATCTCACGCTGGCCTTTGGAAGCTACGAAGGTGGCAGAGCGTTATCTGCGAGAGCACGATGTGCCCCTTTTGATTTATCAGGGCAAACTGAACATGCTCGACCACGAACCGTTGGAGGAAGGCATCCTCGACTTCTGTGTTGACAATGGCATCGGCTTCATATCATTCTCGCCTTTGGCACAAGGTCTGCTCACAGATCGTTACCTGAATGGTATTCCTGCGGATTCTCGTATGTCGAAAGGAAAATTCCTGAAAGAGAGTATGCTGACAGAAGAACTGTTGGCAAAGCTTCGTACTTATAACGAACAGGCTCAGGCGCAGAACAAGCCTCTGTCGCAGATGGCGTTGGAATGGATTCTGCAGCAGCGTGGCGTTACCTCTGTATTGGTGGGAGCCAGTAGTGTACAGCAGTTGCAGAAAAACCTGCTCTGTGTTAATTCATAGTTCATAATTCAAAGTTCATAGTTAATAGTTGAAAAAGGTTCTTTTAGTAAATGATGTTGCAGGATATGGCAAGGTAGGTATGGCTGCCATGCTGCCTATTCTGTCGTATATGGGTATTCCTGCTTTTAATCTGCCAACGGCATTAGTGTCTAACACCCTCGACTATGGTGATTTTGCCATGCAGGACACCACGGCGTATATGCGTCAGACGCTTCCTGTTTGGAAAAAACTGGGCTTCCGTTTTGATGCTATCTGTACGGGATTGATGTTCAGCGAGGAACAGTCGCGACTGGTGGCACAGTTCTGCCGCGACCAGTCTGAACAAGGATGTACCATCTTTGTGGACCCAGTGATGGGCGATGGTGGAAAATTATATAATGGTATAGGCGAGAACCAGGTGCGACTGATGCGTGAGATGGTCAGCGTGGCTCATCTAATATTCCCAAACTATACAGAAGCCTGTCATCTCGTTGGTGAACCTTTCAAGCAGGAAGGTATGACGCGTCGCGAGGCTTGTGAATTACTCGACAAGCTGGTGCAGTTGGGTACGCGCTCTGCTATCATCACCAGTTGCTTTATCGACAACAAAAATCAGGTGTGCGGCTATGATGCTGCTACAGGCAAATATTTTTTCCACGACTACGACGAGATTCCTGGACTGTATCATGGCACAGGCGATATATTCTCTGCCGTACTCATTGGTCATCTGATGAAGCAGGAGTCACTCTCGGCCAGCACTCGTCAGGCAATGGATGTGGTACGAGAAATGATATACCGCAACCGCGATGTGGAAGATCGCTGCTGCGGCATATTCATTGAGCGTTGTCTGGATTTGCTGTAGTTTAGCGCACCAGAATCTTCTTTCCGTTTTGAATGTAGAGACCCTTGGTTGTGGGCTTGCTGTTGAGGCAACGTCCATCGAGGGTGTACCAGGCGTCCTTAACACCTTGAGAGGTTTTAATGTCCTTGATGCCAGTGACGGGCAACGTTGGATTATAGGCCCAGATGCTGACGCCTGATTTTGAGATAGCTGTGATGCTGATGACATTAGTGTCAGTTCCGTCCATTGTCTCCTCGAACACCACGCCATAATAGGTTATGCCACCAATGGTTAGCTTGATATAGCCTGTGCCTTCGTCAATACTCCATGAACCAATCTTGTCGCCGCTAATCTTTCCATCGGCAGAAAGGGTGATACTGATAGGCGTCACCTCTTCCATATTCTCATAGTCCATCTTGTACTTATGTATCAGCAGATTGTAGGTGCCAGCCAGCTCTTCCTCTGTGAATGGCTGGGTGGTGGCAATCTGTTCGTCTGTGATGGTCTCGCCGTTATACTCAAAGGGGGCAGCCACCAGCCAGCCGTCTTTATTGACGAAGACCTGATGGACGCGTACCTGATGCCCCGAGGTGCCATCATTAAACTTGGTGTGATAAACCAGATAGGTACGACCGTCTGGGGCTGCGATGATGGAGTTGTGACCTTGTGCACACTCACCCACCGTCTGTAGCCCCCAATGATTATAGGCACCCATGAGTTTCATGCCGCGTGTGTCGCTGTTGCCTGTGCCGTAGTTCATCACATAAGATGTGAAGACGGCAGAATGGTTTGTGGCATCCTTATAGGGTCCATCGGGATTGGTGGAGCGGAAGACGCGCATCTCGTAGCCGCCATTAGGTGAAAAGAAACCATAACTCATAAAGAGATAGTAGTAGTTGCCAATATGTTCGATATAGGGTCCTTCGCCCGATACATAATAGCCGCCTGCGATACGCTTGCCGAAGTAGGGGTCGCCTACGCTGGTGGTATAAGTCACGTCGTAATCCCGCAAGCCTGTCTCCTCGTCAAGTTCCAGCATGAAGATGCCACCCGACCACGAGCCGTAGGCAATCCAGAGCTTTCCTTCTTCATCATAGAACACGCAAGGGTCGATATTGTTGGGCATACTGGGTTTAGAGGTATGAGCCCAGGGACTGTTATAGCGCGAGGGGAGGGTGTTGAGTGTGCCCAGCACCAACTCCACATCGGTATCCTTGAAAGAATGGTTGCCATTGTCGAAACCGCTGATGACCACAGGGCCTTGATACAGATAGGGACCTACGATATTGTCGGCTGTGAGCAGGATGATACTTGAGTGCCATTGGTCGCCGTTGATGCTGAGATACATGCACCATTTGTTCATTGTGGGGTTCCAGATGACATCGGGTGCCCACATGTTACCGTTTATGTTGTAGCTGGCATCGGTTCGACCAGCCCAATCCATCGCATTAAACTGCGGGAAGTCTACCTCCACACCACCTTTCTTCACTTTCTTGACGGCAGGAGTCACGAAGGCAATGTTGTTGGCAGCATTGTTGTTTGTCCCTGCTTTCCATTTGGGATTAGATTGTGTCCAGTTCATCATGTCGGCAGTTTGAGCTCCTGCCTTGTGTGAACCAAAGATATAATAGCGGTTGTTCTTGGGATTAAACACAACCGAGGGGTCGTGCACAGACACACGCTTCTTGGAGGTTGTCTTTTGCAGCGGCTTAGCCTTTGTGGTGGTCAACTCTGTCTGGGCGCTTGCCATTGCCGCCGTCAGCAGGGCTACTAACAGTACATAGATACGTTTCATTGTTATAGTTAATTAGTTATCTGCCTGCAAAGGTACTAATTATGAGGGGAATAAACGAATTTTTTAAGAAAAATTTGGTTGATTCAGAAAAAAGCCTTATCTTTGCACCCACTTAAGGTAGAAAAGAAAAAGGTATAGAGATAACGAGGATTCCGACTCTGAGAGAACAGTCGGGATTCTTTCTTTTTTGCTGAATAAGGAAAAAACTGTAAATAACAACTTAAAAAAGAGAAATAATGGCTTATATGTCACAAGAGGGCTATGACAAACTCATAGCCGAATTGAAACGTTTAGAGGGTATTGAACGCCCTAAGGCATCGGCCGCCATCGCAGAGGCACGCGACAAAGGCGACCTGAGTGAGAACAGCGAGTACGAGGCTGCCAAGGAAGCCCAGGCTCATCTGGAGTCGAAAATCAACCTGCTGAAGCAGCAGATTTCAGAGGCTAAGATTGTGGATACCTCACGTCTGAGCACTGACTCTGTGCAGATTCTGTCGAAGGTGGAGATGACCAATCTGGCCAATAAGGCCCGCATGACCTACACCATCGTCAGCGAGAGCGAGGCCAATCTGCGCGAAGGTAAGATCAGCATCCAGACGCCTATTGCCCAGGGTCTGCTGAACCATAAGGTGGGCGACGAGGTGGAGGTGAAGATTCCACGCGGCACCATCAAGCTCCGCATCGAGAAAATTACTGTAGGATAAACGGCCCATAAGACCTATAAGTCCCATTGGTCCCATTGGCCCTATAGGCCCCATAACAAAAACCCCAAAAAACAATGGACATTTTCAGTAAGATTGCTGCTGGCGAGATTCCCAGCTACAAGTGTGCCGAAAGCGACAAGTTCTATGCTTTCCTCGACATCAATCCCCTGGTCAAAGGTCATACATTGGTGATTCCTCGTCGTGAGGTGGACTATATCTTCGATATGGACGACGACGAGCTGGCCGAGTTTCAACTCTTTGCCAAGCAGGTGGCTGTGGCCTTGAAGAAGGCTTTCCCCTGCAAGAAGGTGGCACAGGTGGTGCTGGGCCTCGAAGTGCCCCACGCACATATCCACCTCATCCCTATGAACAGCGAGAGCGATGTGGACTTCAGAAAAGAAAAGCTGCAACTCCCTTCTGAGGAGATGCAGCAGATAGCCGAGAAGATTTATACGGCCTTTAAGGGTTAAGTATATTTCTCTCCATAGCGTATGCCAATCTCATTGACATACTTGCGAATGAGCGACGATGAGTCGCTCTTTTTGCATATTAGGAGCACGTCGCCCTCTTCGGCCACGATATAGCCTTCCAGTCCGTTGATGACACCCACATGACCCTTGGGCAGCTTGATGATGTTGCCCTTGCAGTCTTCCGTCATCACCTCCGAGTCGAGTATGATGTTCTCGTCTGTGCCGTGACTCATAAACTCGTACAATGAGTGCCACGTGCCCAGATCGGCCCAGCCAAAGTCGCATTGCATTACATACACATTGTCCGACATCTCCAGCGCTGCCTTGTCCATCGACAGGTTGGGATATGCGGGATAGTGCTCTGCTACATACTGATTGCGTGCTTCCTCTGACTCCATCGTCAGCAGGTTAGCCATACGGTAGGGCATATCCTTGATGACATCGATGAAGAAATCGCGCAGATATGTTACATTACTCAGGAACATACCTGTGTTCCAAAGAAACTCACCACTTTCCATAAACACGCGGGCAAAGTCGCGCTCAGGCTTTTCCGTAAACGACTGCACCTTGTTGATGCCGGAAAACAGCGTGGGCTCACCTATTTGTATATAGCCGTAGCCAGGCTCAGGACGCGTGGGCTTGATGCCCATAGTGAGAATGATGTCGTTCTCGCTCACAAACTTCAGGCCGTCGATGATGTTTTGGCGATAGGCTTCTTCGTTGATGATAAACTGGTCAGAAGGTATCACCAGAATGCGGGCATCGGCACACTCGCGATGAATGCAAACGCCCGTCCAGGCCACCGAAGGGGCTGTGTTGCGGTTCACGGGCTCCATCATAATACGGTTGTCAGCCAGTTCCGGCAACTGCTCTCGCACCAGGTGTTCATACTCTTTGCAGGTACAAACGAAGATGTTTTCTTTGGGAAGTATGCCTGCGATGCGGTCGTAGGTAGACTGCAACATAGTGCGTCCTGACCCAAAGAAGTCAACAAACTGTTTGGGACGTTCCATTCTGCTCGAAGGCCACAAGCGCTTACCTCGGCCACCAGCCAAGATAATGCAGTAATTACTGTTTGAATAATCCATATATCAGATTTCTAGTCTATTTCAGGTTGCTAAGATACAAAACAATTTTGACAAAACCAAGTATTTTTAAGATTTTTAGTAGATTATTTTGCAGAATCAAATTTTCTTTGTATCTTTGCACCCGCTTTTCGAGCCCAGATGGCGGAATCGGTAGACGCGCTGGTCTCAAACACCAGTGGGGCAACCCGTCCCGGTTCGACCCCGGGTCTGGGTACAAAGCTTGAAGGCAACGGTGCTGCAGGACATCTTCCTGCGGCACCTTTTTTTGTTACCAGCACTCTATCTCGTCTTCTATCTCAGGCAGCGTGCTGCGATGGAAGACGGGCTCTTTGATGCCTCTCCGTTTCTGCTGGCGATAGTCGTCGAGCAGACGGAAGGCATAGCGACCCAGGAGCACGATGGCCACCAGGTTGCAGGCCGTGAGGAAAGCCATGAAGAAGTCCACGATGTTCCACACCAGCTCGAAGCTGGCCAGGGCGCCGAAGACCACCATCACGCCTGCCGAGAAGATGCGATAGATGGTCATCACCTTCGTGTTGGGTGTGATGAAGCGGATGTTGGCCTCACCATAATAATAATTGCCGATGATGCTCGAGAAGGCGAAGAGGAAGATGGCGATGGCCAGGAACACAGGACCAGCCGCGCCCACTTCGCCCTGCAGGGCCGACTGCGTGAGGGCGATGCCGTTGAGCTCGGGCACCTGATAGAGGCCGCTGATGAGGATGATGAATGATGTACACGAACATACCAGCAGGGTGTCGGTAAACACGCCCAGCGCCTGAATCAACCCCTGCTTCACAGGATGCGATGTTGAGGCCGTTGCCGCCACGTTGGGCGCACTACCCTCGCCAGCCTCATTCGAGAACAAGCCTCGCTTCACGCCATTCATAATCGTGGCGCCAATGCCACCGCCAGCTATCTGATGAATGCCGAAGGCGTCTTCCATAATCACCTTCAGCACATGGGGAATCATGTCGATGTTCATCACGATGATGACCAACGCCAGTATGACATAACCTACAGCCATCGTAGGCACCAGGACGGCACTTACCTGGGCTATGCGCTGAATGCCGCCAAACACGATGAACAGGCCCATTGCCGCCAAGACGGCTCCCACCCAGACTGGCGAAAAGCCGAAGGCCTCCTGCATGGCACCACAGATAGTGTTGGCCTGGATGGAGTTGTTTGAGAGACCAAACTGACAAGTGATCAGCACGGCAAACGTGACGGCAAGCCAGCGCATCTTCAGACCTTTTTCTATATAATAGGCAGGACCGCCGATAAACGAGTCCTTGTGTCGCTGCTTGAACAGCTGCGCCAGCGTTGACTCCACGAAAGCCGTTGCCGAGCCGATGAGGGCGATAATCCACATCCAGAACACAGCCCCAGGACCTCCAATGGCTATCGCCGAAGCCACACCAGCCAGGTTGCCCGTTCCCACTCGTGTGGCCACACTCACGGCAAAGGCCTGAAACGAGGAGATGTGGCGACTCCTTGTCTTCTCCTTCACCTGTGTCTCCACAGTATCCACAGCCGAGTCCGTCAGCAGACGCAGCATCTCGCCCACCATGCGGAACTGCACAAAGCGGGTGCGCCACGTAAACCACACACCACAACCCACCAGCGCACCAATCAGCACATAGCTCCACACAGCATCATTAATAGCAGTAATCACTTCGTTCATGCTGCAAAGATACGAATAAGCGAGTGAAAATGCAAATTTATTTGAGTGTTTCGAAAGCCCTTTGGAGGGATTTTCTCCTTCACAATAGGAGAAATCCTACCAAACAATAGGAAAAAAGACTTGTTTCACACCACTATTCTTACTATCTTTGCAATGTCAAACAGAAGTTGAACCCTTTAAAGACAACGATTATGAAAAAGATTTTTACCTATATCGCAATGGCAATGATTGCTATGACGGCTTTCACAGCTTGTGAGCCTATCGAGGATTGGGAAGACCGCCACGAGGCTCGTACTCTCGACGGCAACTGGACAGGCTACATCGACACATACTACTACGACCGCTGGGGACTGACGGGCGACAGCTATCGCACCACCATGCACTTCGAGCGCGACAACGCATACGGAGGATGGGGCTACGAGGTTGACTACGACCTGAACAGCCGCTACGACGACTACTACTACTGCGAGTTTCGCTGGGACATCTACAACGGCAGCATCCGCATACGCTATGCCGACAGCTGGAACGACGTATATATCGAGGACTATCACCTCAGCGACTACTACTTCGAGGGCTACATGGACGATGGCACCGCCAAGGACATTGTCTTCAAGCTCTCATACGACAGCCGTTTCGACTGGAGCTACTGGCGCAGAGGCTACACCCGTTCTGACAACGACAGCACAGGCGTTAAGGCCAGCGGCAAGTTCGCCACAATGCCCTGAACAAGTTTCATTACCCACAAGTAAGTAAAAGAACGCGCGAGACTAATTATTTCTCCGGCACCGTGATTCATACTGAATAAAAAGATGGAGTTCCTATTATTTACGGTTTTTCTTTAATTACCCCTCACACCTCACCCAAATCTTCGGAAACGCCCTACAGTAAAGGGTTTGAGGTGGGTGAGGTGTGCCTCTAACCCCTCACTAACCCCTCACCAAGACCTCACCAAATACCTCACGCAAGACTTCAGGTTACCCTGATGGCAATTTAAGTGAGGTGTAAGTGAGGTGTAGGTGAGGGGTTGTGCCAACCCCTCACCTGCCTCAAAGCCTTTGCCACAGGGGCTTTCCGCCATTTTGGGTGAGGTGTGAGGGGTTGTCTGTTGAAAAATTAAAAAATGGATATAAGTAGCCACTATTGCATATTCATTCTCGTTTTGTATAAAATCTCATCATGACATATCTCTTTGACGAAGCAGGCAGGTCGAAGGCCTCGATCCGTAATCTTCGAGCCCTCGACCTGCCTGCTCCGTTGCCTCGAGTGACGTTCTCTTTAAGTGTGCATAAATATTCGTCTACACTCGGATAGGTTCTTTGAGTGAAAGGAATAGGCGTTTACGTTGAAAGGAATAATCCCTTTACCCTTATAGCGATAATCCCTTTCACTGAAAAGTCCTATCCGCATGAAGTACACAAAAGGGACGGTTCTTTTTGTGTACTCAAAAGCAAAAAGCAGGCAAATCGTTTGGCGGTTTGCCTCCTTTTTCGTAATTTTGCAGGCATGATTGCGATGTGGTAACACATTCTATGAAACATGAAGATATTATTGAGTTTCGATACAGAGGAGTTTGACGTACCCAAAGAGCATGGAGTGGACTTCACGCTGGAGCAGGGTATGGAGGTGTCGAAGGTTGGCACCAACAGGATTCTTGACGTGCTGAAAGAGAACGGGGTGAAGGCCACGTTTTTCTGTACAGGCAACTTTGCGCGACTGGCACCCGAGGTGATGCGGCGCATTATAGACGAGGGTCACGAGGTGGCCTGTCACGGTGTGGACCACTGGCAACCTAAGGAGACCGACTTCGTGGAGTCGAAACAGATAGTAGAGCAGGTGACGGGCTTGAAAGTCAAGGGCTATCGTCAGCCCAGAATGTTTCCTGTGGTGGAATCAGAGATTAAGCGAGCCGGCTATCACTACAATTCTTCGCTTAACCCCGCCTTT
>Ga0326512_10004380_pt1 | contig 10257 bp, 17 predicted proteins | sample 1_2617_0518_D_FD_203652 | JGI IMG/M metagenome (GOLD analysis project Ga0326512, IMG submission 203652) | Bovine rumen microbial communities from UC Davis, California, United States - 1_2617_0518 | ecosystem: Host-associated > Mammals > Digestive system > Stomach > Rumen | place: USA...
TCCCGTATGTCCTTCGGCACATTGCCGTCGAAGATGAAACTGTTCTTCAGCACGTATTCGTTATACTGTGCAGCCGTGGCGTTGGCCCTCATCTTCGCCTGTTCGCCCCATGACCGCTGTTCCGCGCTGTCACCTCCGGCATATTGCTCATACCGAAGTTTATCGGCGGTATAGGACGTGATCAGCGCCCGGCAGGTATCCTCCACCTGCTTGCGCGTGCGGTAGCTGGTGGCGTCATCCACCTTCTGAACCGCATACTGGTTCCTGTTCCATATGGCTCTGCCTATGGGCGTCACCATGACCACCACGATGCCCAGGATCAGGGCAATGACGATTCCGACAAAAGTCTTGTCATCCATGCTGTTTATCCTCCTGATACGTCACCACGGGGTTTTCGATCTCAAACGGGATGTCCGAATAGAGGTATGTGCCAGTCCATTCCACGTACTTGCCATCAACCGTGAAGAAGAATATGCCGCTGTCGTTCTCGCCATAGCTACCGTCCACGTCGGCCAGCCAGTTGTTTCTGTATGTCGACGAGCCGGTGGCAATCTCATAGTAGTCGCTGTCCGGAGTCAGGTAGCTGTTGAGGCTGCTGACCTTGCCATCCACGGTAAAGCGTCCCACAACGGAACCACTCTCGGTAATGAGTACGACATATCCCAGAGGCTTCGCGACCCTGCACACCAGCGTTGCGGCCTTCTCACGCTGCCCATTGACCCAGTAGGCGCGTCGCGTCAGGTTGTAACGCTCCAGGCTGAAGTCGATGTCCGTGGGCGTCGGCTGGTTCTGGGACAGCATGTTCGCCACAGCTTTGGTGTTCTGTCTGTCTGCGGTACTTCCAGTGGGCGCCACGGGCTTATCATCGCACCCCGTCAGCACCACCAGCAGGATCACGGCCATCATTGCGCACAGCATCTTCTTCATCGCTCATTTTCTCCTTTCCGGTCTCCATACATCAGTTCCCGCGCCCGTTCTTTCGTCGGCGCCCTGCCGCAGCACCTGTTCCCCTCCGGGCAGTAGAGCAGGTATTCACAGTGGGGCACCAGCTCTTCGGCAAAACGCCTGTTGTGCCGCGCAACCTCGTTTTTCATCCCCATTGCCACCTGCTGGATGAACTCCTGGGCGCGTGCGCACAGCCGCTTGTGGCAGAAGTGGATCAGCGCCTCGGGCGTGAATCCGATCACGAAATCGGACAGCGTCGCCCTGGGCAGCACCATGTTCACGGCCTCGTTGGCGTACTTCTGCGATACGCCGTCCTCGATCAGCACGTCCTCCATGTACGCCCGCGTCTCCTGGATCGTCGCCATCAGCCTGTCATAGGCTTCCAGCGCCCTGGGGTTCATGCAGATGAAACCCGGCACCGCGTAGTCAAAGCCCGTTTTGTCGATGTAGCGGAACGACGCCATGTTCTTCACGATGTGCGCCGGGTTCACATCCACCATCCTGTCGGAGATGTCCGCGAAGGCATAGTTGTCGATTTGCTCAAACGGTTCCCACGTCCCGATCTCATGGCGGAGGCACTGTTCCGCCGTGCCCCGATCCACGCCCGTCACCAGGAACTTGATGTACTCGCACCGGCTGCCGGACATATGCCCGGACTGCTGGCAGGCGCGTCCCACCTTCTCCGCCATGTCCTCCGGCGTGTCATAGCATACCCTCGCGAACTGTCCGTGGTTCTCGTAGAGGTTCTCAAGAACCTCCGGGTTGATGATCTGTACCTTCACGCTCTACAATCCTCCTGTTCCACGCTTTTGCAGCTTCTGCGTCAGACGCATATTCTGTCGATATTTCAAACAATCGCGTGCGTGCGCCACATATCTTGCATACAACTTCTGATAGTTTAGTCATACATGGGGCTGATCGAACAATCCTCGCCTCGCTCCCGCAAAACGGACACGGTTTCAGTTCCACGGCGCTTCAGTCCTCCTTTTCTCGTCTGGACGGGATGTCCAGCAGCGCCATGTTTTGTTGTAATTCACCTGATAGCCTTCAAATAACCATCCCCGCGTCATGACGGTAATGATAGTAACCGTCGAATCAAACAACCACGTTTTAAAGAGTATAGATTGGAAAACGCGTTCGTGATTCTCTTTGCTTTCAAGCCATATAAACGGCATTTGTGTTGCGCTATCGACGATTTCCTGCCACTCCATCACCCGCGGCTCCTGCGCTTTCAGCAGGGCAAGGGCATCCGCAAGCATTTGGCGGCAGCCCTCAAAGTCATTCTTGTTAAGCATGCCGTATTTGCAATGGTCGCATTCTGCTCCAACCACGCAGCACTCCAGCCCCTTGATAACCTTCTCCAGCTTCTCTGCGTCAGTCACGCTCTCACCCTACATTTCATCCTGTTCCAGACATGCGCTGCCTTCTTCGCCTGCGCAGCCTCCCGCGCCTTACTTGCCCGGTCAATCGCACGGTCATAACAATCCTTACACAGGTGCTTGCCTTCAATGGCCGGCACCTTGTTACACAAAAAACAGAAGCCATTGCCGCCACGGGGATAGTTCACGCCGTTCTCGATGCGCCTGTTGCGTTCCCGCGCAATGGCCTTTGCCGTGCATGCCTTGCACTGTTTGTGACCTGGCGCAGCCTTGCGCTTGCCACATTTGATGCAATAGCCCTCTTCAACGCGCACGGCACGCTTTTCGGCATCCTGCTTGTGGGCAGTTTCGATGTTGTCCGCACGCCACTTCCGAAGCCTCGCTGCCTGCTTCTGGGCGCACTCCGCGCACAGCGCACGACCTGTCATCGTATAGGCGTCCTCCTGCTTGCACCACACGCACAGATGATGTCGCTTGAGATCACCGCGCCACGCCCTTGTGTTGGCGTTCTGGGCTTGCTTCTGGGCGTCTGTGCGGTGTTCATACTGCCGCGCCTTGACGGTACACTCCCGGCACCTGTAGCGCCCGGCAAGCGTGTTCTCGTCCTGTTTGCCGCACCGCGTGCATCGCTTCTCGTCACGCATGCGCTGGGTGTACGGCCTCGCAGAACTACCGCCGCTTTTCCCACTCGCCATGCTTAACTACCCTCCTGCAATTCGGGCACACATCGAAGCCCAGGTTCATCTCAAACACATGCCGGCACGCCGTACAGACAAAGGTGTTTGTCCCCCTGTCATAGACGATCCGCGTCGCGCTGCGCTTTATCGGTTGTACCATCGCCCGCCGCCGGTCGCGAACTGCATCGCGGCGACGGAGGGCGGCACAGGCGCTGGCCGGGGCGAGACTGCTTTGTACAGTGCCCACGCCACGAGCAGCGCCAACACGATTATGATCACGCGCCGCTTCATTCATCATCACCACCGCCACTCAGGTGCCCGATCAGGTTGGACACAAAGCCGATGACCGCGATGATCATGATGATCCCCACCAGAAACGCGCCCGACGCACACGCAGCGCACAGGCCACTCAGGGCCGCTTCTCCGATCTTACTCCATACCATCATAGTATCTTCTCCTCACTTTTTCCGTCTCTCCTGGCTCTTCTCGTTGGAGTAGTTCCGCCAGTGGCGCTTCTTTTCGGACAGCACGCCGTCCGCGTCAACCTCTCCCTGGGGACGCCTCGGGCGACTGTCCATGGCGGCACGCCACTCGATATACTCCTTGCAGGTGCCGTGGCAGTTCGGGTCCGCGCACCGCTTCGGACAGTCCGCGCCGTTCCTGTAGCACGGCGAATCCGTCAGCATGGGCCTTGTCCTCCTACATCTTGCGCCTTGCGTATTCCGCCAGCAAAGTGCTTTCCGCCATGCCGTCGGAATCCTTCCGGCACTTCTCTGTGGGCAGCAGGTTGATCCCCGGGAACAGCCTTTTGCAGGTCTGGATGGACGCCGCCTTGTCCTTGCCGATCAGGGAGAACTCCTTCTTCCAGACATTCGGCGGGACAAGCTGATAGGGGATCCCCAGCGCCGCCAGCACGCCCTCGATGTACCCTGCAGACCTGCCAAAGGAAAACATGCTCGTAACGCCCTGCCCGTGCATGGCTCCGACCTTCTCCACGGCAGCGATGCACGGATTGCCCGAGATCGAACGCAGGTCATCCACGAACTCATTGTCGTCCCACGGGAATGCCAGCACGCCTTTGTGGGTAAGGATCGTGTAACCGCCTTTCTTGCCGGGATCAACCCCTATGTAGATCATTCCCACTTCACCAGCCTTTACGTGCTATCCATCCTGCAAATAGTATTGCAGCAGGAATCTCAAATTTCCACATTTCATCGTCTGGCCATTCCTTTGGATGTTCACGTTGCATTTGCCAGCCCATGCCAGCAATCGCAAAAAAGGATATTATCACCTTCAAGAACCCCATGGTGTTTCAGCCCTCCACAAATTGAAACGTGAGCAGTAATCGTTCCACATAACGCCACCTATTTTCCATAACGAACATGGCGCATGGCCCATGACATTATGTACACCTTCGTAAAACTTGCATTTGTTACATCGATGTTCGCAATTTGCTTCCACCGGTCCCTGTGCTTTCAGCAACACCAGTGCGTCGTGCATCAGCTCGTCCCGGCATCCTCCCGGCGCATCACTGTCCTTGTACGGGCAAATATCGCTCAACCCCTCGAGGCACAGTTCCAGCCCGTCGATCACCTTCTGCCGATCAGCCACGGGCCTCAACCACCTTCCAATGGGTACACGGGCTGTAGTCGTTGGCCTTCTCCGCCTTGCGCCGCGCCACCGCCAGACAAACCTCGTAGTGGTCGCAGTTGATGCAGTTCTTCATGCGGTCAAGCATCTCAAGCGCGTTGGCCGTCTTGCTTACAAACTCAACGATAAAGCTCTTGTCCATCATTCCTCCGTCCTCGTTATCTCCACATACCGCATGAACTGCGGGTCGAATACTGCGTTCACTGTACCTACTGAACCGTTGCGCTGCTTGGCGACGCCCAGGGCGATGTACACCGTGCCGCGCTCCTCAAAGCCGTTGAAGAACGGCCTGTCCCGTGGATCAACGCTGGAATCCTCCGCCCTGTCCGGGCGATGGATGAAGATCACGCCGTCTGAATCCTGCTCAATGGCGCCTGTGTCGCGTATCTGCGCCAGCGTCGGCATGCTGCCGTGGGCATCGCGGTTCACCTGGCACAGCGCCAGCACGGGGATGTGCGCCTCCATGGACAGTTGCTTCAGGGTTGACGATATGTACTTCACCCGGTCCATGTCCTTCTCAAAGTGCCGCTGCGTGCGCATGATGCCGATGTAATCCACGATCAGCATGTCGATCTCATGCCGCCGCGCCTTCTTCCGCACGGACTTGACCACCTGCTCCAGGGTGTTGTTCTTGAACGCGAAGGAGATGGGCAGGCTGTCCATCTTGGACAGTGCCGCTCCCAGTTTCTCCCACGCGCCCTCGTCAAGGTCCGCCTTGCGCAGTTTGTCGCCCTCCACCCACGCGGTAGACGAGAACATGCGCTGGCCGTAGCCCTCCGGGGGCATCTCGCAGCTCACGATGTACACCTTGAAGCCCTTCTCCGCCGCAGCGTTTGCGATGAACGCGCCAAACGCCGATTTGCCCACGGACGGCCTTGCGGCGATGATGGTCATCTCCCCCGGGAAGAACCCGCCGATCATCTTGTCGATGGCTCCCAGCCCGCTTGTAATGGCCTTGATCTCGCCGCTCTGCCGCTTCTCCAGGTACTCGTAGGTCTGTAGCGCCACTTCGCCGCAGGACATCCACTCAACGTCGTCATCGGCATCCACGTCCGTAGCCGCGCCATCAATCTCCGCTATCGTCTCGCCGATGTCCGCCGTGGGATCGCGCAGTTTCCCGACCAGTTCCTCAAACCGCCGGATGGCCTTGCGCCGCTGTGACAGGGATTTCATGATTTCTATGTAATCCCCTATCTTGCGCCACTTGTACTTGAAGGCCATCTTCATGCAATTGACGATTGAATCTGAGTATTTCCCTTCAAGTTCAGGAAACAGCGATCCCATGGCGTTGTCAACGGTGATGGGGTCGATGGCCATGTCCTGCTTTGCAACAAATTGTATCGCCTTGAAAATCCTGCCGCAGCCACGGTTTGAGAAGTCCTCGGGCTGAAGTTTATTCAGGCAATCCTCGACATCCTCTCCGCCAGACAACAGGTAGCCCAGCACGGCGGTCTCGGCATCCACGCAGGTGAAGTTCGCGTCGCCTGATTTCTCAATCTGCTCCCTGACGTAATCGGACGCCGCCATGCTATGTCACTTCCTCTTGTGCCGATTTCAGAACGGGAGATCGTCGTCGTTCACTTCCTGGAACTGGTCGCCGCCTCCCGGTGCCGCCGGCGCGTGATTGCCGCCCGTGCCTGAACGGTCCCGCTTGTCCAGCTCCACCTCGTCGGCAACGATCTCGGTGACGAACCGCTTAGTGCCGTCCTTCGCGTCGTAGGAGCGCACCTGGATCGCGCCATGCACGGTCAGTTTGTCGCCCTTGGTCGCGTACTGCGCCAGGAAGTCCGCCTGCTGCCGCCACGCCACCACGGAGATGAAGTCCGCCTCCCGCTTGCCCGTGGCCTGATCCTTGAACCGGCGCTGCACCGCAATGCGGAAGTTCGCGCAGGACACGCCGCTTTGCGTCGTCCGCTTTTCGATGTCCGTCGCCAGGTTGCCGGAAATAATCGTGCTGTTCACTCTCTCATCCTCCGTTTGTCATTGCTTTCACATTCCTTTCCTCGTATGTCCATCCGGGCGGATGTAGTGTCGTCTGGGATATGTATGGTCATCCGTGATGGGGTTACTTCTGTTCGCCGCCGTCCATGCTCATCTGCTCCGCGATGGCATCCACGGCTTCGTTCACGTTGGTCTCGGCGCTGCCGCCTTCGTCCGTGGCAGTCACGAACTCGATCTCCAAGGCATCGTCGGGGTCCGTGGCGTTGGCGTTGAACTTCGCCACCGCGCCGTCGCCCGTGGTCGCCATGACCTGCTCGATGCTGACCGGCAGCCACTTGAACACGCTGCGAAAAACGGTCTTGAGCGCCATGCTCTCGTAGTCCGTCACCCAGGGGCCGGAGCCGCTGGCGCGACTGCGCTTGCGATGGGCGTCGATCTCATGCTTGGGCATGTACTTCATCAGCGGTTCCACGCCCTCGCCTTTGAAGCGAACCACCACATACGCGCCCTTCATGGGGCCGGGATCGCCCTCAAGGTAGGGCTTGTGGATCAGGTTCGGAGCGAGGCCATACTCCACGCTGAACTCGTCCTTTTCATGCACGATCTGGGCGTCCACGCTGGCAACCTCGCCGCTGCGTCGGGCGATAGAGAGCATCCCGCGATAGCCGAGCAGGAAAGTCGCCTCCATGGTGCCCGCCTTCGTGTTCTTGAAGGGCACCGCATAGCACTGGCCCAGCACGGAGGCGGGTTCCAGACCGCACGCCGCCGCCTGCATGAAGTAGCCCAGGACGGACGGCACGCTGCACTGCTGGAGCGCCGGGTTCATGCGGAACTCCGTCAGCGCACTGCGGATGAAGTGATCCGTATTCAGGAACTTGGGCAGCGCCGCCGCGATCTGGTTCTGGAAGGCCGCGTCGTCCAGCCAGTCCTTCACGGTCTTGCCCTTCTTTGCCACCGCGCCCGTCGCCTTCGGCGCAAGCGCCTGATTGTTCGTAGGGGTCTTGATAGCCATTTGTCAGTCCTCCTCTTGTTCATTTGCTTCATCCACATACCTATAAAAGCATTCGGCAAACATTTTTAGAAACTCTTTACCACTATTAGAAAGAGTTGCATATGCTTCTCCGAAATCTGCAATAGCATTAAATGCCTTGCCTACATCTTCGTCTGGCATAGACCTCACAAGTCGCGCAGATTCATCGCTAATCGGAAAAGGAATAATCATCCGTTTTTATTCCTCCTTAATCACCCGGTTCTCAAACTTCTTGTAGGCGTCCAGGTACCATTCCTTCTTGTCGCCGTTGTAGGTCAGCTCATAGTACATGCCGTCGCACAGCGTGCTGGACAGCAAGTACTTCCAGTTCTGAAGCGTCTTGGCCTTCCACACCGTGTAGACCTCAAACTCCGGCATCTCGTCGGACTTGTCCAGGTGCTCCACGATGTAGTCCTTCACAATCTTGATGGCAATGTCGTCCATGTTATTCCTCCTTCACCCTCGCCACTGTAAACCTTCTCCCCGCCGTGGCCTTCGTGAACTGTGCCGCGATGTCGGGATAAGCCTTTTTCAGCGCTTTCGTGTCCAGTCGGTTCGTGCTGGTGTTCGTCCAGCGGATGTTCCAGTTCGGCGTGATTCCGCGCTCAAAGGTGCCCATGGCGGCCTTGATCTGCTGGTCCATCTCGTCGATCTCGATTTGCAGGGCATCGCGCTGCGACACCTTCAGCGCACGGAGGTTCAGCATGTCCTCCATGCCGTCCAGCGCCAGCACGCCGTCCACCTCTTCGCCACGGGGATAGAGTTCGTTCAGCGCAGCGTCGTCGGCCTCGCTCCCCGTGGGCAGCGGCGGCACCCTGGGCACCACATGCTCGTTCCAGAACGCGGACTCTCGGGCAATCAGCTCCGCAATCTGATCCTCGTCCCTGGCGATCTCAAAGACGTGGAACGCCTTGCCCAGCACCAACACCGCCACATACCACTTCTCCGCGCCCGTCACCGCCATGTAGTGCATCGACTGCCAGTAGTAGTGCGGGTTGATCTCGCCCTCGTCGAATTTGAACTTGGAATAGGGCGAAGTGGTCTTGCACTCAAGCCCAGCGTTCATGCCCACGATGGCGCGGTCGATATTCGCCATCATCCAGGGGTATTCCGGGTGCTGGAGTATCTTGTTCGTGCGCTTGACCTTCATGCCCGTGTCCTCGGAGAAGCGCTCCGCCACATAGGCTTCAAGGTCGGTGCCCTGGCGCATGGCCTCGTTGGTGTCAGGCTCGATGCCCTTGCCGATCTTGTCCATGTACACCCGAAGGGGTGAGCTGTACGGGTTGAGACCCATGATCGAACTGGCGTCCGAGCCTCCAATGCCGTTGCGCCGGCTGTCCAGCCATTCCTCCCGCGTCATGCTGCGCGTGTCCGCATAGACGTGGGATAGGTTGAGTTTCTTCATGTACGTCCTCCTTTGTTCATATCACCGCGCTCCAATACTCCCTGGTCTGCTCCGCCTCTTCCCGGGCGTCCACAGCCTCGATCTTCGCGTGAAGCTGGTCGCGCTCAAAGCCCAGGACGATCAGGCAGTCCCGCAGGATGTCCAGCACGTTTCCCATGCCCCGCACCGGCTTCAGCGCCTCCATGGCCTCCTCGATGTGGTTCATCTCATCGACAGCGCGTTCAAGTTTATCGTGCAATGTCATGCTCCGCCTCCTTGAACGCCTCGTCCACGGTCATGCCCAGCGCATCGGCGAACCGCCGTGCCTGCTTCACGCTGACATTGGCCTTCCCGGTCAACACACGGCTGACGTAGGACGGCCTGACGTTCAGCTTTTCCGCAAGGTCTTTGTTGTTCAGGCCCATCTCATGCATCCTTCCGGACATCCCAGGATAGATGTGCTCAACCGTTCTCCGCTTCTTTTCAGATACCAGCCCCTGCATGCGCTTGTACACCGCCGTGACGCTCATGCCCATCTCCTTCGCGATTTCCGCGTAGGGCTTGCCGTCCAGCCGCATCATCGCGATCCGCCTCGTAATGTCATCCACTGCCATGTATCATCTCTCCTTTCCATTGGTGAAGCCGACGCAGGGAATCGAACCCTGAACCTATCGCTTACAAGGCGATTGCACTACCGTTGTGCTACATCGGCGTGATGGCCGCCAGTGGGATTCGAACCCACAATCCCCGCCTTACGAAGACGATGCTGTGCCGTTGAGCTATGGCGGCGCACTTCCCGCGTGCCCAATGTGTTGCAACCACACCGAGTATGCGCCAAACAGGGTGTCCATCGGGCTGTCATTCTGGTTAGCGTCGCGGGATACACTAAATCGTTCGGGAGCTGCCCGACAATGGCGGGAGATCGGGGACTTGAACCCCGGACAACCTGATTAACAGTCAGGTGCTCTGACCAACTGAGCTAATCTCCCGTACAGCCCGCCTTTGATCGCCCCGGCAATCCACACGGTGACGACAGGCGGGTGCCCATGCGCAGGGTGTTTCGCATGCGGCCTGGCTTATAGCCGAGAGGAAGGAACGCATACGCCCATGAAGTCGGCGCATGCGCTGGCAGGCGAGGGTGGATTCGGACCACCGAGCAACGGAGTCAAAGTCCGTGGTTCTGCCGCTGAACTACTCGCCCATACCCGGCGCGGCGGCATTTGCGCCCACCGCCACGCCGATCATTCCGCA
>Ga0326512_10004381_pt1 | contig 10256 bp, 18 predicted proteins | sample 1_2617_0518_D_FD_203652 | JGI IMG/M metagenome (GOLD analysis project Ga0326512, IMG submission 203652) | Bovine rumen microbial communities from UC Davis, California, United States - 1_2617_0518 | ecosystem: Host-associated > Mammals > Digestive system > Stomach > Rumen | place: USA...
GCTAATGCTATGTTGCGAATGTGGATGGACGAAGTCGTTACTGACGGAGAGTACAACCGTATTATGGACAAACTAAATGCGTTTTGGAGGACGAGAAATGAGCGATCTGATTGACAGGCAAGCGGCGATTGATGCGCTGTGCAGTGTTTGTGGTGTTGATTGCGATAAGAGCGAGTTTGTGTATGACGGAAAACAGGAAGACCAAGTTATCCTTTGCCCAGAACATTATGTGCTGACTCAGTTGCCATCCGCACAGCCAGAACCCGACATTATAGCTTGCGGTGATTGTAAACACTGGATATGCCATGACAGGCGGTGCGGTTACTGGAATCATGGAGTGAAGCCGCTTGACTGGTGCTGTCACGGGGAAAGGAGAACCGATGAGTGATACGATTTCAAGACAGGTGGCGGTCGAAGCAATCACAAGCTATAACGGTGTGGTTGACAAGAGTGTTGCAAAAAGGATTCTGATTCAGTTGCCACCAGAACAGTCCGAATCAACAAGAACATTTGTCGAATTGGTTGTGGAATATCCAGACCCGGAATTATGTACATATAAGGAATATAAGGGAAAACCGTATTATTCCATTAAATACATCGAAAACGGCGAAACATATGTAGGATATGGCACATATAAGCCGGAAGTGCTGTCGCAATTTCTGAAGGAATATTTTATACCATTCGCACAGCCTGAAATTGTGAGATGCAAGGATTGCGAACACTGGAAGAATGGGCATCTTTGTGAAAAGTTGTCAAGATTCGGAAGCTTTGAAACTAAAGCAGATTTTTACTGTGGATACCCAGAAAGGAGAACCGATGAGAGCAATTGATGCTGACAAAATGAAAGAGGACTTGCTGACGGTCGATCCACAGTATGAAACCATGATCCAGTGGTGTATTACCGTATTAGACGCACAGCCGACCATCGGAGCGGATATGAAAGCTGAAACAGAACCATACAATGTGAACGTGGAGGGGAAATGATGAGTGAGAACGTGAATCACCCTGCTCATTACGAACTCGGGAAATACGAGTGCATCAAGGTCATGCAGGAAGTGTTCGGACCAGAGGCCGTAAAGCATTTTTGCCAGTGCAACGCATTCAAGTACGTCTGGCGGATGAACCGCAAGAACGGGACGGAGGATGCGGAGAAGGCAATCTGGTATCTGAACAGGTATCTGTTGATGGAGCGAGAGCAGCTTACTGATTCCGAACCGTATAAGGAGGCATAAATGGACGAACGAACCTGTGAGACATGCAAGCACGAGGATAAGACAAACGGTCAGGCCCCTTGCAGCATTTGTGAAACTGAGACTGGGAACATGTGGGAGCCGAAGGATACAACAGAATATGCGCAGGAGCCGTATCGGCAGAAGTATTGGAGGGGAAAATGAAAATACTGAATGCATTCGCAGAGGTGGCTATGGGAATATTATTGATCTTTACGGCAATCAGTGCCGGCGTGTTCGTTGCTGGCCTGATTACGGAACTTGGCGATAAGCTCTGGAGGAAACTTTGATGGATAAAGGACAGCAGATTATTTGCAACCACAAGTGCAGTAATGACAATTGTAAGTATCATCCTGCAGCTGCCCGGCCCGATGGCAGTGAGGCTGTATTGAAGGATATGTTGATGAAACCAGGATGCCCGGGAAGGAGTAAGAAATAATATGGATATCAATATCAAGAAGCTGAACAAGGAAGCTCGGATCCCAACCAGAGGAAGTGCAGAGGCTGCAGGAAATGACCTCTATTCGCTTGAGAGTGCAATAATCAGGCCTGGCGAGGTACATATCTTCGGTACCGGCTTTGCGGCAGAGATTCCTCCAGGATACTTTGGAGCCATATTTTCCCGATCCGGGATGTCAACCAAGAGGGGGCTGACGGTTTCAACCGGCGTATCTGTAATAGACAGTGACTACCGCGGGGAAATCTTCGTGGGTCTCCGGAACGAATCAGCAGAGGACCAGGTGGTTCATGAGGGTGATCGGATAGCCCAGATGGTGATTCTGGCATATGAGAGAGTGTTCTTCAGAGTGACTGAGACTCTTCATGAGTCAGAGAGGAAATCGGGTGGATTCGGCAGTACTGGCAGGTGATCTCATGTACTTGTATGTAAAAACAACGAGCGATAAATACGAGTTCCCGATTGCCGTTGCAGAAAATGTGCGGGATCTTATGGAGCTCACAGGCATGAAGGAAAGCAGTGCCAGGAGCCTTATCTGGAAGCTCAAAAAGGGGAAGTACCGCTGCAGCGGATGGCACTTGGTAGAGGTGGAAGACGATGGGTAAACAGTCACAATATGAACAGGGATATCGGGACGGGCTGGCCAGAACAGCCAAGGTTGTGAAGGAAGAGGGCCTGGAAGGGCTTGAGCGTGAGCTGAAGTTCCGGCGCATTACAAATCTTGATCCGCCTATAAACGTGAAGGAGCTGGATAAGCTCTCGGGATCGATCAAGAACGTCGTGTATCAGACGCTGCAGCTGGCGTTTTTGTCAGTCCTGCACGACGAATTCGGATTCGGCGAAACACGCTGCAAAAGAGTAATCTGCGGCATCGACAAACTGGCGGCATATCTGGAACACGGCTGGATCTACTGGTTTGATCTGATAGATGACATCAAATCAAGGATGCAAATTGATCTTGCTGTAGATAGAGAGTCTGAGGAGAGACTGGCAGCTTATTATCGCCACCCTGCCCCGGAAGATGTTTATAATGAGACGGATTATGTGGATGATCAAGCGTGGAAGGATATTCTGAGGGACCTTGGATTCAGGGAGCAGGCACCTGATAAAAAAAGCAAGGACAAAAACACCTGGATCCTTGATGAGAACGGAAAACCTCTGATAGGTTACGAATCGAAATATGAGCAGATACAGGCATATGACACACTGTATGGATATTTACTGGCCAAGGATCATTATGATCTATGACCGGCAGCAGCTTGGAGATAAGGGGGATCAAAGTTGAACAAAGACATTTTGCAGGACTATATCGATACCTGCGCTCTGATCCGCGAATCGGAGGAGGCGCTGAAAAGACTGGAGAGCAGGCAGAGGGATATGACGAAGGATTCTGTCAGGGGATCCATGCATGATTTTCCTTATGCCGCGAAAACCTTTGTGGTCGAGGGAGTGGATTATTCGGAAATCAGGCAGAAGGCGATTCATGCGGAGCTGCGTATCCAGGAAGAGAGGAAACGCAGGGCAGAGCAGCTGAAGCTTGAAGTTGATCAGTGGATGGTGGAGCTCCCGAGCAGGATCCAGAGGATTATCAGATACCACTATTTTGAGGGGATGACATGGGAACAGACGGCTGCGAGGCTTGGCAGAAAAGCAAATGGAGAAAGCGTGAGAAAAGAATTAAAAAAATATTTGAAAAAATAAAAGTTTTTCCGGTTTTTCCGTTTTTTCCGGTTCCCTTATGATATAGTTAACCTGTGAAAGAGTATCCATAATACTTTATCATCCCTCCCTTGTAAATGGGCCTTCGGTATTGACTGCCGGAGGTCCTTTTAATATGGATTTCAAAACCGACGAATAGAGGTGAATGCTCTTGCCGATGGCGAAGAACGCGAAAGCAGACGAAGCCCTGAAGCTGTACCGGCAAGGGCTGAAGCTAATAGAAATATCTGAACGCCTGGAAGTGCCTGAGGGAACGATCCGCAGTTGGAAGAACCGACAGCATTGGGATGAGACCGTTGCAACGAAAAAACGCAACGTTGCGAAACGGAAAAGGGGTGCGCAGCCCGGGAACAAGAATGCATCAGGAGGACCGCCAGGCAACAAAAAGGCAGAGAAGTACGGCTTCCTTGCGAAATACCTTCCCGATGAAACAAAGGAGATCTTCGATTCAGTAGCGCATGCTGATCCGCTGGATCTCCTGTGGCACCAGATCCAGCTGCAGTACGCTGCGATCCTCCGGGCCCAGAAGATTGCATTTGTGAAAGATCAGCTGGATATGACAAAGGAGACGGTTTCTGAAACAGATTCCGGAGAGTCCTGGGATATACAGCAGGCATGGGACAAGCAGGCAGCATTTCTGTCTGCCCAGAGCCGTGCCATGGGAACGCTGTCCAACCTGATCAGGCAATACGCCAAAATGCTCCAGGAACGTGGCGAGCACGCTACTGAGGAGCAGAAGCTGAGGCTCGAGAAGCTGCGGGCTGAGACTGAGGTTGTCAAGAAACGTGTTGAAGAGGATACTTTGGAAGTTCCGGATGATGGTTTCCTGGAGGCACTCAACAGCACTGCTGCGGAGGACTGGGCGGAATGAGAACGCGAAAAGCAATATTCCAGTTCAGGCCTTTTTCCAAGAAGCAACGGCAGGTATTGAACTGGTGGTGTGAAGACAGCCCAGTAAAGGACAAAGATGGAATCATAGCAGATGGAGCGATCCGATCAGGAAAGACGGTGGCGATGTCACTGTCTTTTGTCTTGTGGGCGATGTCACATTTTGACAGTCAGAATTTTGGCATGTGTGGAAAGACAATCGGATCCTTCCGCAGGAATGTGTTGTTCTGGCTGAAAGCCATGTGTAAGTCCAGGGGATACACTGTTACTGATAAACGAGCGGATAATCTTGTTGTAATCAGCAGAAATGATGTCACAAATTACTTTTACATATTCGGCGGCAAAGATGAACGCTCCCAGGATTTGATCCAGGGCATTACTCTTGCCGGCGTTTTTTTCGATGAAGTTGCTCTTATGCCGGAGTCTTTTGTAAATCAGGCGACGGGTCGTTGCTCTGTGTCCGGATCAAAGCTGTGGTTCAATTGCAATCCGGATGGCCCGCGTCACTGGTTTAAGATCAACTGGATCGATAAGATAAGCAGCAATGGGGATGACACGAAGAATCTCCTGTACCTGCATTTCACAATGGATGACAACCTGAGCCTTGCGGAAGAAATCAAAGAGAGATTCCGCAGGATGTACTCCGGTGTCTTCTTTAAAAGGTACATTCTCGGGCTGTGGTGCATGGCGGAAGGCGTGATTTATGACATGTTCTCAGAGGAAATTCACGTCAAGCCGATTACGGATATTTCACCCTTGTTGGTCGAGCGAAGAAAAGCACGGTATGTAAGCATAGACTATGGTACCCAGAATGCAACAGCAATGCTTTTGTGGAATAAAGGAACTGATGGAAAATGGTACTGTATCCGGGAATACTATTACTCAGGCCGTGATGAGTCTAAGCAGAAAACAGATGCGGAATATGCATCAGATTTGGGTGAATGGCTCGAAGAAACACCGATAAGGGCAGTGATCGTTGACCCTTCAGCTGCATCATTTATAGCAGAGCTGAGAAAACATGGGTACAGTGTGATCAAAGCTGATAATGATGTTTTTGATGGAATCCGCCTGGTAGGGACCATGTTCAACAGGCAGAAAATAGTAATAAGCAGTTCCTGTATCAACTTGATTATGGAGCTGCTTTCTTACGTGTGGGACAAGAAGGCTGCTGAGCGCGGCGAAGATAAGCCGGTCAAGTTCGGGGATCACGCGGTCGATGCGCTGCGTTATTTCGTGTATACAGTGATCAGCAATAAAACTGCCCAGGTAAAAGACAAGAAAAAAGCGGGCTTCCAATAACCTGAGAGAGGTGAAGATTTATGTACGTATTTACGATGCCGGAGGATAAATGGGATGAGCAGAACCCTAATCGACAGGCAATTCTTCAGCTGATCCAGAAACATGCGGCATATGCTCCACATCTGGCGAAGCTGAAGCAGTATTATGAGGGGGAACATGAGATCCTGAATGAATCAAAGCGGGAAAATAAACTCGTCTGTAATCATGCGAAAGACATAGCTGATACTGCAACAGCTTACTTTATCGGGGAGCCTGTGTCATATAAAAGCATTACAGATATCAGCACCCTTACAGAAGCCCTGGAAGCCGCAAACGCCGATGAGACAGACGGGGACAACGGGATTGACCTTTCCATATACGGAAGGGCCTATGAGTATATCTATACAAAAGAGAACGACACGATCCTGCAGGCGAAGAACCTGGGACCTGAGAACACCTTTGTTGTTTATGATGACAGCATTGAGCAGAATGAGCTCTTTGCTGTCTATTATTATGTCCGGAAAGATGACTCTGATACTTCGGGGATTGTCCATTATATCGCGACGGTTCTCTCAATGAATTACCGTTGGGTTTTCGACCTGAATTCCATCACTGCGGAGAGCTCCGTCCTGGAAGGACCGACTCCACATTTCAAGGGAGAGGTTCCGGTAGTGGAATACCTGAATAACAAGCTGGCCATCGGCGATTATGAGCTGCAGATCCCGCTGATCGATGCATATAATGCCCTGATGAGTGACCGGATCACAGACAAAGAGCAGTTCGTAGATTCGATCCTGATCCTGTATGGAACTCTGCTTTCCGACGAGGATGAGACGGAAGAGGGAGACGGAAACGGGAGTGATGCTGCCATGAACCGGCTCAGAAAGAAGAAACTCATGGAGATGCCGACAGGATCCAAGGCTGAGTACCTGACCAGAACATTTGATGAAACTGGTGTCGAGGTGTTGAAAAAAGCGCTGGAGCAGGATATTCACAAGTTCAGTCATATTCCCTGCATGACAGACGAATCCTTTGGAGGGAATGTCTCAGGCGTTGCGATGGAATTTAAACTCCTGGGGATGGAGAACATTACGAAAATCAAAACAAGATATTACCGGAAGGGCCTGAAAAAACGCATCCGGATATTCTGCAGATGGCTGGCCACGAATGCCAAGGGAAGCATCGATCCGAACACGGTAACAGCAATCTTCACCAGGGCAATGCCGAAAAACCTTCTCGAGATCAGTCAGTACGTTGCAAACCTGAGCGGCACCGTTAGCAAAAAGACACTCCTTTCCCAGATCCCGTTTGTGAATGATCCCGAGGAAGAAATGCGGCTGGTTGAGCAGGAAAACGCAAAGGCTGTAAAGCATCAGCAGGAAATGTTCGGACGGACTGCAAATGAACCGCCGGAAGAAGAGGAAGAGGAACCGGAAGGATTTGCGCCGGCGCAAAAAGAGGAGATAGATGAGGAATGATAAGTACTGGGCAACCCGGGCCGCGAAGCTTATGTATGGGTTCATGGATGATGCCGAAGCGGAAGCGGACAGTGTATCAAAAATCTACGAGAGGGCATCCGGATGGCTGAGTATTGAGGCGGAGGAAATCTTTGAACGGTTCCGTATGAAGCACGGGCTCTCTGAGAAGGAAGCCCGCAGGCTGCTTAGAAAGATCAGGGATAAAGAGGACCTGCAGGAGCTGATGCGGAAGCTTGAAGCGGGTGATTATTCGGAAATGGGAAAGCAGGAGCTGATCCGTATACTTGAAGCCCCTGCATATCGGGCACGGCTGGAACGGCTCCAGCAGCTCCAAAACCAGATCAGCCTGATTATGAGGGACGTGTATCAACAGGAACTTCAGAGAACCACACAGTTTTACACGGATCTTGCCAATGAAGCATATTACCGATCCATGTTTGAAGTACAGCAGAGAGCCGGTTACGGATTCAGCTTCAATCATCTGGACAATAAAACTGTGGCAAGGATCCTGAAATCAAAATGGTCTGGTAAGAACTATTCAAACAGAATTTGGAAGAACACAGCAGCACTGGCGGATACGGTAAAGGAGGAAGTACTGATAAACTTCATTACTGGTCGGACAGACAGGGAGGCTGCCGAGGTGATCCGCAATAAATTCGCATCCGGAGCAATGGAGGCCAGGAGGCTGATCAGGACCGAAAGCGCATTTGTTTCCGGAGAAGTTACAGCCAGGGCATATAAAGAGGCTGAAATAGAAAAGTACCGTTACGTGGCAATCCTTGACCTGAAGACCTCGGAGATCTGCCGGGAACTTGACGGGCAGGAATTCGCGCTGAAGGACAAGAAGGTTGGAACGAACTATCCTCCGATGCATCCCTGGTGCCGCTCAACAACCATAGCAGCTCCGACGGCCGAAGAACTGGCAAAGATGAAGAGAAGAGCCAGGGATCCCATCACAGGCAAGACATATCTGGTGCCGGCTTCAATGACATACAAGGAATGGTACGATAAATTCGTGAAGGGCAAGCCAGAGGCTGAAGCTAAAGAAACACCACAGGAACAGGAAGTTGTCAATGAAAAGACTGATTTGCCGATGCAGAAGGAGCGGATCTATCAGGATGGGCTGAAGGTGGATATGCGGAAAAGTAGAATGAATCCGGAAAATGAGTACGAAGGAATTCCTAAATCATGGGGGAATCCAATAGAAATATCCTCGGAAGAAGCTGTTAGAAATGCAAATCCAAGATTTGAAATAAACTCATATAGCAAAACAGAATTACCATATAACACAAACTGTGCAAACTGTGTTGTTGCTGCAGAAATGAGGTTTAGAGGTTACCCTGTTATTGCGAGAGCTAAGAATGAAAATCGTAAATTGGCCACCGATCCATTTTCGGCATGGAAGAATGTGGAACCTGTAACCCTTCTATTCGAAAAAATAGAATTAGATGATTTCATTAACAGACTGCCAGACCAAAGCCGTGTTCAGATTGCAGTAAAATATCCTAAGTCGGTCTTTAAGAGTAGACTTAATCATACATTCATAGCATACAAGAAAAATAATAAAATCTACTATGCAGATCCTCAAAATGGGAGTATAATCAAAGATGTAGAAAAAGAATTCTTTGATGGATCATCGGAAATTAGGTATTGTCGAATTGACAATGCTGAGATTTCGGACCGCGGTTGTACTGCTTGTGAGAGGGCGTGATTGTCATGATGTTTAACGAGGCTCTTAAGAAAGCTGACCAGTTATATAAATCCTGGGGTTTTCCGGGAGTTGATGTTGCGGGTGATGCAGGTGAGTATTGGATATTTCAGGCAAAACCAAACCCTGGTGAGGAAGATCTTCTTCCGCATCCGCTCTTTATAAAGAAAGATGATGGAAGCTTGAGATGGTGCTTTGTTTTTGAAAAAGAATGTAGAGACATGATGTATGCAGCAAAACAAATATTTTTTTAAACCACCCACCAGCAGGAGGGTGGTTATCATGTAATAGAGGAGAGAAAGAGTGAAAGCATTTCGGCAGTATATCCGGAAGAATTCAACACTTGTAGAGATTATAATTTCATTGTTTGGAATCGGGATGATCGTCCTGGGAAGAAACTGCTGCGTAGTTATCGCAGATATTGGTATTTCGATTTTAGCTTCCGCTATCATTGTATTTCTAACAGATCTTTTAAGCGGGAATAATGACCAGCAAGATGCCAGAAAATGGGGATTGGAAGGTGTATACCGCACAAGAGGTGAGATGAATGCAAGCTGCGATTATTACCTTAAAAAGACAAAGTCTATAGACATTATCGCCTTTGGTCTTAGGTCGTGGAGAGATTCCCAAGAAAAAGCCGTTGAGCGTATTCTTAGGAAAGGCGGAACGATTCGGATCATCACAATGAAACCCGGATGTGAGAGTCTAAACCAGCGGGAAGTAGATGAGAACCAGACGAGAGGGCAGATGTCAAAAGATATAAATGACCTGATTGAGTGGGCGCAGAGGTTGAATGGGAAGAGTAACAAAGGCAAGATAGAGATTCGCATGCATGATCATCAGCCTCAGAATTTTCTCTTTCTGATGAACAATCGACTTTTCACGGGTCCGTATCTGTTCCGTAAGCAAAGCCAGCAAACAGTGTCATTTGAGTACAACAATTTCGGAACAGCATATGAGTATTATAGCGACTATTTCAATGAACTCTGGAATAACAAAGAGTTTTGCGAAAGTGCATTCAGCAGTACCGCCAGTGAATAATTGCTGGTGGTATTTTTATGCCCAAAAGGAGGAAACTATGAATTTCGGTAAAGCAATTGAAGCAGTTAAAGACGGGGCAAGGATATCAAGATCCGGATGGAACGGCAAGAACCAGTATGTGGAACTCGCTACCTGCATCTCTTACAAAAATGCAGCGGGAGAGATCGTCAACATTGATCATGACGCGATCGGGAATAATGCCCTTGCGTTTGTCGGCACATCCGGCGTGCAGCTTGGATGGCTCGCTTCTCAGGCGGATATGCTGGCGGATGACTGGAAGATCATCTAAGAAGAAAGGGGTGATATATATTGAACCTGAAAACCACAAAACGGTATGCCGACAGGATCACGAAGGAACTTGTCGAGCCCGGCACGGTCCTGAAGGAAGTGCCAGAGGCAAGGGCGGGTGAACTGATCGCGGCAGGGGTGGCGGAGGAGCTGCCCGAAAAGAGAAAAGC
>Ga0326512_10004382_pt1 | contig 10256 bp, 8 predicted proteins | sample 1_2617_0518_D_FD_203652 | JGI IMG/M metagenome (GOLD analysis project Ga0326512, IMG submission 203652) | Bovine rumen microbial communities from UC Davis, California, United States - 1_2617_0518 | ecosystem: Host-associated > Mammals > Digestive system > Stomach > Rumen | place: USA: California...
ATCGGAGATGTCGAAGCTCCTCTTGTAAGAGCCGTATCTTCTCTCGCGGCGGATATACTTGGTATTATCGTCCTTTTTCTCGGATTCAGCGGTGTGATCAGCGGAGATAACGAGGAATTCGCCGTTTATATCGAGCTTGATGTCCTTCTTATCGAAGCCGGGAAGCTCGGACTCCATTACGTATTTATCGCCGGCGTCGATAATATCGGTGCGGCAGGCATTGACGGGCATACTGTCGTAGCTCTTGTCAATATCGTTCCATAAATTGAAAAGGTCAAATGCATTTCTTCCAAAGGGTGTCATTCCGTACATCATAAGTCATACCTCCAAAAATATATCTCTCAATACTTGTTTGTACCGGAGTCTTTCTCCGGGATTATTATCTGTCAGATGTGATAATATATACGTTTTCCATTGGGATCAGTCCTTTCACTGACTTTTCTTTTAATCCTTTGAATGTGTCACAAGGTCAACTACCTCAGGCGAGATGTAATGCGAAAAGAACCGTTTCATCTCGGCTTCGACGTCGGAGTATAGCAGCCCGTACTTATCAAGGTAATCGTCGTCCTTCTGGCATAGGTGGGTGTAGAATCTGTAGCCGACGATAAGGTCGTCCTGTGACCCGTCAGCCGTCTCTCTGTCCAGTTCGGATATTGCCTCTCTGACCTTTCCACCGTCGAGCATATCGGTCAGCTTCCGGACAAGCTCCTCCTTTTGCAGGTCCTTCAGCACCAGCATTGCGGGAGATTCTACATTCACATGAAACAGAAGCTTCATCGCTGCGTCAATACATTCTTTTATCTGACGCATAATGTAATCATCTTCAAACATAGGTGTGAGCTCCTTTCGTTTCATTGTCTGTATGATACAGCTGCAATATGTTCATTTGATTATGAATATGTGACAAAATGATGAAAATTAGCACTCGCCAAACAAGAGTGCTAACACTTGCCGGAACAGAGTGCTAACAAGAACAGATAAAAAGGCGGCAGAGTCAGTCAGCTCTCTTTATCGAAAAAAGCAGGCTACCGAGCCGTAAACCTGCGTTACGAACTCAGTGACCTGCGAAACCGGCTGAAGGGACACCCCTTTCGTTAGCTGGAGCTCTGAAATAAGTAAGGTCACCGAGCCGTAAACCTGCGTTACGAACTCAGTGACCTGCGAAATCGGCTTAAGGGACACCCTTCAATTTGCTGTCAGCGATTATGTCTTCGATAGTCACGCCGTATATCTGCTCGACCGCATACGGGAGCACCGCGAACTTACCGCCGCCGTATTCTGTCATCCGGAGCGAGAATCTTCTGCCGCCCTTCGTCTCGTAGAATCCGAGTCCGCCGAGACGGTCGTACTCCTTGCAGCCGTACTCATTAGTGAGCGATTCGATGAATTCGTGGTCGTACTTCACCATAATTCCCTGCTCGACATTTCTGCTGTATCTGTCGGTACTGTCATTATCAGGCACAGTTCCCTCTATGGTCTTCAGCACAGCGTATTCAGTGCCGTGGTTGACCTGCCATACCGTTTTTATGTCAGAGGCGCCGGTGTAGGTGCCCTTCATCAGGTGGTACTCGAAAATGCCGGAATATGCGACCGGAATGATGATGACTGCTGAGAGCAGCACAATGAGGACAGCCTTGAACGGCTTGCTTATCTTCGATTTCTTTTCCATTATTTCAATATCTCCATATTGCATCTGTCCCACGTTTCGTCCTTGTAAGAGAATGCGTCTTTATCGGTGGAGGTCTCGGTGAACCCGACCTTTTCATAGCATCTGCGTGCCGCCTCGTTCTGAGCGAAAACGCAGAGCCGGACGCGCTCCGCCTTTGCAAAGCCGAATGCGTATCTGAGCGCAAGAGCTGTCATTTCACAGCCTGTTCCGTGTCCGCGGAGCTCAGGAGATACCACCACGAATTTGAGCATCGGGGAGTTCGTTCCGGTGTCCGTGCTCAGGCAGAAGAAGCCGATAGCCTCGCCGCTGTCGGTCGTCGCAGCGAATGGGCAGTCGCCGTATTTTTCTGCGTGCTCACGGAGTACGTTGTCGAAGTCCTCGCGGCTGAGCGGAAAGCTGAAACGGTTTGCGCACCACATCGCGTGCGTGCGCTCGTCCGTTATCCACGTTTTTATCCGGTCAAAATCGAGGGCGGAGATATAATGTCTCAGTCTCATTTGCGTATCTTCATCGAAATATCGAAGCACTTGACGGAATGAGTGAGTGCGCCGAGCGAGATGATATTCACGCCCGTCTCAGCGACAGAGCGGATATTCTCAGCTGTGACGTTGCCCGAAGCCTCGAGCAGAGCTGCACCTGCTGTTATCTCGACTGCCTGCTTCATCTCGTCGCAGCTCATATTGTCAAGCATGATTATCTCGACCTTGTTTGCGAGCGCCTCGCGGAGCTCATCGAGCGTGCGCACCTCGACCTCTATCTTGACGGTGTGACCAATCTTTTCGCGCAGAGCCGAAACAGCTGCCGTGATACCGCCGTAAGCGTCGATGTGGTTGTCCTTGAGCATTGCAGCATCAGAGAGGTTGAAGCGGTGATTCTTTCCGCCGCCGACCGTTACAGCGTATTTTTGCAGAGCGCGCAGTCCGGGGAGAGTCTTTCTTGTGTCGGTAACGGACGCATTTGTACCTGCAACGAGCTCGACGCATTTGTTAGTTGCGGTCGCGATGCCCGACATATGCTGAAGCAGGTTGAGAGCTGTTCTTTCGCCCTTGAGCAGAGTGAGCGTGCTGCCCTCAAGCTCGGCGATGATGTCGCCCTTGTTGACCTTTGTGCCGTCCTGAAGGAGGATACGGAAGTCAACATCTCCGCCGGCGAGGTCAAACACACGCTTAGCGACCTCGATACCGCAGACAACGCCGCTGTCCTTTGCAACGTAGTATGCGGAGCTGCGGTGCTCGGGCGGAATGAGATTATCGGCAGCAGCGTCGATATAGTTGATGTCCTCCATAAGGGCGGTGGTTATGATATTGTCGATATAGCACTGTAATAATTTCATAGCAGTTACCTTTCTTTGAATGTGCAGGAGAGCCTGCATCAATACGTGTATTTTGAGTCTATGCAGAGGTACTCCTCGAGAGTGAGTCCAGAATTGTATACGAGCCCGGCGAGCTCCTCGCCGAGGTAGCGCACGTGCCAGCTCTCGTATTTATAGCCTGTGATGCTTTCCTTGCCTGCCGGATAGCGTATGATGAAGCCGTATTTCCAGCTGTTCGCCGCGAGCCATTTAGCCTCGGGCGTGGAATTGAACCAGTCTCCGGCGTAGTTTATATCCGCTGCGAGTCCCGTCTGGTGCTCGGAGTGACCCGGACGTGCGGAGTAGGTATCAGCTTTAGCCTTGCCGTCGCGTGCGACGTAGCCGTTATAGAGCTGCGCCTGATAGCTGTATGACCTGTAGCCGGAGCATATGCTGATATTCAGACCGTCTGCCTTTGCTGCGCTCTGCATTTTTGCGAATGCTGTGTTGAACTCAGCGGTCAGACCGCCGGGAGCATATGTTGAGGGCAGGGGATAGGTCTTGTTCGCGATGAGTATACCGTTCACGTAGGTGATACCGTCAACGACTGTTATCTCGCGGCGTGTGAAGTTCTCTGTCGTGCCGTCGTCCCATCTCATCGTGAAGTGGTACTTGTCCATACGCGAGAAATCGCCGGATCTGATCGTTCCGTCGCTGTAGACGAATTGAGCGCGCGTACCCATAGGCATTATGGATATGGGCTCGGAATCGCAGGTGCCGGAGAAACAGCTGAGAGAGTAGCTCTTTCCTGCGTCCGAGACATATTCGCCCTTGAGGAAGGGACCCTTGTCGAAGCGGACAGAGCTTCTGTACGTGAACAGCTCCGGCGAGCCTCCCCACGAAAGGTAGAAGTGCTCGCTGTCGAGCCACGCGATGCTTGCGGCAGCAGGAGCTCCGCCGCTAATGGAAAAGCTCATATTGCAGCCGCTTTTCGCGAGCCTGAAGGCGGTGGCAGTTTCTCTGTCGTTGCGGACGAGCGTGCCCTCGCCGCTTTCATCGAACCAGAAATAGCGTGTGCCGCTGAAGCCCTCTCCGACCCACGTTCCGAGCGGAGTATTGGTGCAGTTGTATACATAGCTGCTCCTCAGCCCGATGAGGTCGAAGGTATCGACTGTTCCGTCGCCGTCGAAATCGGCACGGCTTGCCTGTTCGGCAGAGAGAGTTCCCGAGCCGAGCAGATACTTGCTGAGCAGCACCATATCCTGTATATTTATATTGTAGTCACCGTTCACGTCCGCTCTGAGCGGAGGGTAGACGGTATCTGCGGCATCAGCCTGCCGATCGACCGCCGGAACGAGTGCGGCGGCTAAGACAGCCGCTGCTGCCAGTTGTAAAAGTTTCATTTATCTGCCTTTCTGTGTTATCAGGGAGCGGACGCAATTATTGCATTATCCCCGTATTATTCCATTACCTCGCCGAGAATGATATATGCGACTGTTACGATAGATTTTGCGAGCACGAAGTCGGCGTCAACGAGGTAGCCTCCGCTGAGAAGGTCCTCACGTATCTCCTTTACGCGCCTGAAGCCGGCTGCGGCAGCCTTCTTGTCGGGGATGACGAAGTGGCTCTCCTGCATTATCCTGCGTGTTTCTGTACGGATTCCCTTGGGTATGCGCGCTGCACCGATGTGTGCGTCGAACTCAGCCTCTGCGAAATCCTTCGGCGCAGAAGCGGCTTTGGAAGCGATGTTGAGTGCAGCGTGGCGCGAGAATACGAGTGCTTCAAGGAGCGAGTTGCTTGCGAGACGGTTTCCGCCGTGAACGCCTGTATGTGAGCATTCACCGCAGGCATAGAGGTTCGGGAGAGTTGTCTCGGAGTTCTTGTCGACGTCGATACCGCCCATCAGGTAATGCTGGCAGGGGAATATCGGGACAGGTCCCTTTGTGAGGTCCCAGCCCTGGTCGAGAAGGTTCTTGTATATCATCGGGAAGCGCTTTTTGAGGAATTCGCTGTCCTTGTAGCTTATGTCGAGGTAGAAGTCGGTGGAGTTCTGCTTGCGTGATTCGAGGATTATCGAATGTGAAACGACATCGCGCGGAGCGAGCTCGAGGCGCTCGTCATAGTTGTGCATAAAGCGTTCCTTCTTGCAGTTGAGGAGGTAAGCGCCCTCGCCGCGTACAGCCTCGGAGATGAGGAAGCATTCGCGTGTTGCGCGGTTGTTGAAGGCTGTCGGGTGGAACTGAACGTAGCTGAGGTTCTTTATCTTCGCGCCCATTTCGTATGCGAATGTTATACCGTCGCCTGTAGCGATAGCGGAATTTGTAGTGAACTGGTAGACTCTGCCGATACCTCCTGTTGCAAGTATCATAAAGTGGCAGTTTGCGGTGATGTACTCATCATCGAGCGTTTTGAGGAAGGCGGAATATCCGGTCTCTGTCTGCTTCACGGAACACATTATGGTATTTTCCATAATAGTTACGTTGGGAAGAGTCTTCACGTGCTCGAGCAGAGTCGTCGTTATCGCCTTGCCTGTGGAATCGGCATGGTGGAAGATGCGGTGGTGGCTGTGACCGCCCTCAAGGGTGCGGTGGTAAGTGCCGTCGGGATTCTTGTCGAAATCGACGCCGAGCTCGATGATGTGCTCGATGTCCTGAGCAGCCTCGCTCACGAGAGTGTGGACAGCGTCAACGTTGTTTTTGAATCCGCCTGCTATCATCGTATCGTTCTGGTGATACTGGATATTGTCGGTGGGGGAGTTGTAGACTCCGGCGATACCTCCCTGAGCGAGCATAGAGTTGCACAGCGGCAGCTCGCGCTTGCAGAGGATGAGGATGCTGAGGTCACTGGGAAGGTTGATGGCTGCATAGAGACCTGCGGCTCCGCAGCCTGCGATTATAACGTCATAGTTTACAGACATAGTGAACACGTCCTTTGCTAAAGATTGCCAAAATGGGTATACATACATATTATATCACGTTACGGGCGAGATGTCACTACTTTTTTTGCAAATCTGCAACAAATTCAACAGAAAACGAAAAACAGCAGACCCGGCTGTGAGTGGCAGTCGGGTCCGCTGTTTTTATGAACACACCTTTTTCATTGCATTTTCCTTAGAATACATATGGCAGAGACTTGTATTCTCCGAGGACATACCTCTGGAGAGCCTTTGCGTCGTTGTAGTTTATCGTGCCGTCCTTGAAGCAGTCGGCAGCCTCAAGCTGGAGGTCGTTGAGCTTTTTCGGCTTTGCGAGAATGGTCTCATCGACCGGCTGACCATTCTGAGCTTTTTTCAGCTCCTCCTGATAAACGACATACTGGAGGATAGTGATATAATCATATGAATCCACGATCCCGTCGCCGGAGAGGTCGCCTGTGGACTTGGGAACGATCTCATACTGTACCGGCAGATACTGTCCGTTGAGCTCCTTGTCCACGAAAACGCGCTTTTTCATACCGGGATTGTCCGGGTCATCAACGGCATAGAAGTCCTTCTGGACGTTTATTATAAGGAGCTCCCAGTACCATTCATACGGGTCTTCTCTGTATGTTTCCGAATTTCTGTCCTTGTGCTCATAGGTCACCGCGACGCCCATATGCGTCATATCGGGATTGAGGATAGCATCACGGTGTCCCTCGGTGGAGCTCATCCACTGACCGAAAGCCTCCTCCGCCGTACACGGGTCCTCGGAGGCTGCGAGGTTTTCCTCTACAGTGAGATACGGAGCAAGGTTGCTGTCGATGACAGTCGAGAACCACTCGCCCTTCTCCTCGACACCGGTGATGCCGGAAAGCTCCTCCTGCGTGGGGCGGTAGTGGCTGAATTTATGTACGGATTCTCTTACGCGGACGTGTGAGCAGTCGCATAGATAGGGGACAACGTAGAGCGGCTCAAGACCGTGCTCGGCTCTTGTATCGTTGACCATTACGGCTATTTTCTTCGCGAGCTCCTTCAGGTCCTCCTGAGTTACCTCCTGACTTCCGTCATTGCTTACAGAGGAGGTCAGGAAAGCCAGCGGAGAGGCACAGAAAATGATCGACATCGCAAGAGCGACGGCGTAGGACTTTTTGAAAAAGCTCTTATGTATCATTTTTTTGCACCTCCTTCTGCGGCTGAATTTGCCTTCCATTTCTATGATATATTCTATCATAGCCGTTTTTTATTTTAAAGGGGGAATGGTTCGATTTGGCATTTTGTACAACAAAAATCTACGTTTTGTACAAGGAAAAATAATACTGTGCGTAATAAAAATGCGCGATTATCACGTTTGTATTATCAAATATTGCCGATATGCTACGAATAGTAATCTTTTTACAAATTCCCGGAGGCGCACATCATCAAATATATTACCAATTGTAAAGAGCAGCTTGCTTCTCCGGAGCTGTGCGGCGAGGGCAAAAATTGTTGACAGTTGAAACTTTCGGTGATATAATATTGTGCGTAAGTATGGCTGTTTAAGACAGCAGTTCTGACAGCGACAGTATTAACGAAAGGGGCAGGCTTGCTGTGAGTAATTCAATGAATCCGGAGTTTAAAATAAGGGAGGTCGCTGAGCGAATCAGGCTCACGCGCGAATCCGTCGGTCTGACTCCCGAGGAAATGGCTGAAAAGGTCGGTGTTTCCGCATATGAGTACCTCGCATACGAGGGCGGCGCAAAGGACTTCAGCTTCACATTCATCTATAAATTCGCAAATGTATGCGGCGTTGAGATAGCTGACCTTATGGAGGGCGAATCTCCGCGTATCAACAGCTTCGATATAACAAGAGCGGGCGAGGGACTTCCCATTGCGAGAAGAAAGGGACTGAGCTATCTGCGTCTTGCTCCGAAATTCAGGAACAAGATAGGTGAGCCCTTCCTTGTGACTATTCCCTACGTTGACGAGAAATTCCGTGTTCCGCACCCTCACACTCACGAGGGTCAGGAGCTCGACATCATCATCAGCGGTCAGCTCAAGGTGCAGGTCGGCGACAATGTCGAGGTGCTCAACGAGGGCGACTCTATCTATTATGACAGCTCCGAGCCGCACGATGAATGGGCTGTCGGAGGTCACGAGTGCCGCTTCTATGCGGTCGTATTCGGTCAGAACGAAAAGCCCACACACGCTATCTCGAACCTTGAGCCGGTAATTCTTCCCGGCGTCACGAATTTCGACCTCGCGAATATCGACGACCCTGTTGCCGACAGGTTCGTTGAGTGCGAGACCGGCGAGAACGGTGCGCTCACAAAGATAACCTTCAAGAACGAGGACACCTTCAACTTCGGCTTCGATGTTGTTGACGCTCTTGCGGCAAAATGTCCCGATAAGACGGCTCTCATATATGTATCGAACGAAATGGAGGAGCGCCGCTTCTCGTTTGGCGATATAAAGAAGTATTCCAATATGACCGCGAATTATTTCAGGTCGATGGGCATAAAGAAGGGCGACAAGGTGATGCTCGTCCTCAAGAGACACTATCAGTTCTGGTTCTCTATCATCGCTCTGCACAAGCTCGGCGCGATAGTCATACCGGCTACGAACCAGCTCGTTCAGCACGATTTCACCTACCGTTTCAAGGCGGCGGGAGTAAAGGCTATCGTCTGCACTGGCGACGGAGATGTTGCTCATCAGGTCGACCTTGCCGTTGAAGAGTGCGGTATGGACATACTGAAAATGATGGTCCACGGCGAGCGCGAGGGCTGGAACGATTTCGACAAGGGCATCGCTTCACAGAGCGCCGTCTTCGAGCGTCCGACCGACCCCGAGCTCCTCTCCTGCGGAAGAGAGCCGAATCTTATGTTCTTCACATCGGGTACGACCGGCTATCCGAAAATAGCTACACACTGCCACCTCTACGCGCTCGGTCACTTCATAACTGCGCGCTACTGGCACAACGTTGACCCGAACGGCATACACTTCACTATTTCTGACACAGGCTGGGGCAAGGCTCTGTGGGGCAAGCTCTACGGACAGTGGCTCAGCGAGACCTGCGTTTTTGTATACGACTTCGACCGTTTCGATGCGAACAAGATACTCCCGATGTTCAAAAAGTACAACATCACGACGTTCTGCGCACCGCCCACGATGTACCGCTTCTTCATCAAGGAAGACCTCAGCAAGTACGACCTGAGCAGTATCAAGTACGCAACGGTTGCCGGCGAGGCTCTCAACCCTGAGGTGTACAATCAGTTCCTCAACGCGACCGGCGTAAAGCTTATGGAGGGCTTCGGACAGACCGAGACCACGCTCTCTATCGGCAACTTTGTCGGTATGACGGCACGTCCCGGCTCGATGGGCAAGCCGAGCGTGATGTACGACGTTGATATAGTTGACTCCGACGGCAAGCCCTGCAAGACAGGTGAGACCGGCGAGATCGTTATCCGCCTCGACAAGGGCATACCTGCCGGACTTTTCCTCGGTTACTACAATGACGAGGAGAAGACCAAGGAGGTATGGCACGACGGTATGTACCACACCGGAGATACCGCGTGGAAGGACGAGGACGGCTATTTCTGGTACGTCGGACGTGTTGACGATGTCATCAAATCGTCGGGCTATCGTATCGGACCGTTCGAGATAGAGAGCGTTATTATGGAGCTCCCGTATGTGCTTGAGTGCGGCGTAAGCGCTGCTCCGGACCCGGTAAGAGGTCAGGTGGTCAAGGCTTCTATCGTGCTTGTCAAGGGCAAGGAGGGCACTGACGAGCTCAAGAAGGAGATACAGGATTACGTAAAGAAGCATACCGCGCCTTATAAGTATCCGAGGATAGTCGAGTTCCGCGACGAGCTCCCGAAGACTATCAGCGGAAAGATAAGACGTGTCGAGCTGAAGGGATGATATATGTATAAAAGTGGGCGGAGCGCATCCGCCCACAATAGCTTTTTGAAAATGGCAAGCCAAAACATTCCCCGAAAAACAGGCAAAAATTACACACTAAAAAAATTTTTGGATTTTTTTGAAAAAAGTGCTTGACAAATCGGATAAGCTGTGATATAATTAATTTCGTCGTCAGGGGACTGATAGTCAACAGACAGCGTTCGACTGACGGAATAAAAGGCTTTTGTGGGGGTTTAGCTCAGCTGGGAGAGCATCTGCCTTACAAGCAGAGGGTCACAGGTTCGAGCCCTGTAGTCCCCACCAAATTGGCCCGGTAGTTCAGTTGGTTAGAACGCTAGCCTGTCACGCTAGAGGTCGTGAGTTCGAGCCTCATCCGGGTCGCCATCTGTGCTTCTGTAGCTCAGTCGGTAGAGCAGAGGACTGAAAATCCTCGTGTCGTTGGTTCGATTCCGACCGGAAGCACCATAATGCGGATTTAGCTC
>Ga0326512_10004383_pt1 | contig 10255 bp, 9 predicted proteins | sample 1_2617_0518_D_FD_203652 | JGI IMG/M metagenome (GOLD analysis project Ga0326512, IMG submission 203652) | Bovine rumen microbial communities from UC Davis, California, United States - 1_2617_0518 | ecosystem: Host-associated > Mammals > Digestive system > Stomach > Rumen | place: USA: California...
GCTGAGACGAATCTCTATCTTCTTTGCCGTATATCCATCACGATGTTCCTCGAAGAGTACCGTCGCTTCCATATTGGGAGCCTCAGGTGGCGGCATCAGCATGCAGTCGAAGACCTTCTGACGGGCTGTCTCCTTCCACTTCAGGAAATCCTTAATAGGACTATTTCCCCACGCTAACGGATAGGTGAGGTCTTGGAGCAACGAATCTGCATAGACAGGCAGATTTCGCTCGAATTGATATTTATTTCGCTGCTGCGCAAAGGTTCCTGTGAAGAAGCAACAGAGCAGAGAGAAGAGTATGAAAGTTTCAGGTTTCAAGTTTCAAGTTTGACTTCGTCGATAATCCCAAGAACTCCCAGTTCTGACTATGCATTCCCACAGGGGTTACTCTTGCATGTCATCACTGGTCGCTTTGGGCTCATTCAAGTTATTAATACTGCTCTTCGTGGTCGTAGCGGGGTATGTAGCGTATCAGCTTATGGATGGCGGCTTGGGCCATTGCGTCATAGGCGCGTTCGCTGGGGTGCAGGTGGTCACCACTGTCAAAGCCGTCTGCGAAGGCCTTGGGATTGGTAACGCTGCGTACTGCTGCATCAAAGTCTATGCAGCCATCAAAGATTGGTGAGGTGCGAAGCCATTCATTAAAGGCCTGTCGCATCTGCTCGCGTTCTTCGTTATATGTGCGCCAGCCGAAGATTGGCAGCAAGGTGCCGCTCCATACCTTCAGGCCCATTGCCTTGGCTGGTTTGACATAGATATTCTCTACCCCACTCTCCATCTCTTCTACTGTCGGAAGGTCGCTCCAAGGACGGAAGGGATTGACATCGGTACCAACAGGATGGATGATATCATTGATGCCATGCTGGATGATGACATCGGAGGCGCCTGAGACATTCATCTCAATAGGAAAACGTGTGGCACCCTTCAGACCATAAGCCTGATAGGTGATGCAGTCATACTGCCTCAGTATGCGTGTTCCGCTGACAGCGCGACGTATGATAGAGGCATTGGTGCCAAAGGCTTGCTGTGCCATATAATCGGGCCACGACTGCGCCGTTATAGAGTCGCCATAGCATACTATAGCGTGATTGTCGGCAGACGTGAGGATGTCGATGGTATTGAGGAAATAAAACCAGTTGGTATGTCGTGTGAGGTCGAGGGGCAGTTCGTCTGCTTCAGCATAGTCGCCATAGGCATAAGAACCCTTTGACAACGGACCTGTGATGAGTGTGCCGCTATTCATCTGGGTGTAGCCTGCAAGATAGAAGCTGACATCCACAATATCACCACGACTGACAGCAATAGTGATGGCATCGCTCTCAACCTCCTTGCCTGGAAGAAGGGTGACGGAGGTGTCGCCACCAAAGGTGATAGGGGTATGATTGACAAAGACCTTTGTCAGGGTAACGGGTTCCGTTCCTGTGAGGTTGGAGAAACGGAAGCGTAGCATACTGCCGCTGAAGCACATCCTGATAGGATAACGCAGGGTGAGGTCTTTGGCATAGATGGCTTCACGACGGTCGGTTATAGAGGTGGCATTGCCCCAGCAGGCAACCCATTTGGTGGGGGCTACAGATTGCGGATTTTCCATTCTTTGGGATATAGGTTATTGGCACGGGTGCCGATGTTTTTTACAAAGCCAAGGGGGAGGTCCTGATATGTTACGATGACGTATCCGCGTGGTGTCTCCTCTGGCAGAATAAGGGATTCACGATGGAGATATTTCAGAGCATCTTCACGACTTAGCTCCACTCGTGGATACTTATCTTTTGGAGTTGCGATGGACAAAGCCTCAGCATGATTAATTGACAATTGACAATTGACAGTTGACAGTTGAGAGTTGACAGGTGACAGGATGCGGAGTGCCTGCATATTCTGGCGTTGGATGGTGACATCTGTGGACATCTTGCGTAGGACGGCCATAAACAAGCCTTCTCCCCTATCGACACCAGGAATGAAACGTTTTGCAGGAAGGATCTCTTCTGCCTCGAAACTATCTTTTATCCACTCTATATTCTCTTCGTCTTCATGGCGATTGAATGTACAGGTAGAATAAATCAGTATGCCACCAGGACGCAGGCAGTCCCATATATCGCTGATGATAGAGCGTTGCAACTGCTGACACTTCATAACATTCTGCACGCTCCATTCCTTAATAGTTGCAGGGTCTTTACGGAACATTCCTTCTCCGGAACATGGTACATCGGTAAGGATAAGGTCGAAGAGAAGGCCCGACTTCTTATAGTCGCTCGCATAACTATTGGTAACAACGACATTAGGATGTCCTTGCTTCTGCATATTCTCCACAAGGATATTGGCACGCTTGCGGTCGGGTTCGTTGGAGTACAGCTTTACATCCTCTGGAAGGGCTGCACGCAACAATGTTGACTTACCACCTGGAGCAGCGCAAAGGTCTAATGCAGTTGATAGTTGATAGTTGAAAGATGACAGTTCCTCGCGAATGACTTTGTCAAGATACATTGACGATGCTTCCTGCACATAATATGCTCCTGCATGCAACAGAGGGTCGAGGGTGAAGTTAGGACGCTCCGTGAGGTAATAGGCATCCTTACAATGGGGAACAGGGTCTTCGAAAGGTAAGAGGTAAGAGGTAAGAGATGAGAGAGGCTTGAAGGGGTTGAGCCTCACAGAAACAGGAGTAGGCTCATCGAAGGAATGTAGGTATTGCTGCCATACGGCCTCACCAAACAATTCACGGGTATAGGATATGAATTCTGCGGGAAGCAACTATTAAGTTAAGAGTTAAGAATTAAAAGTCAAAATAGAACTCGTCTTCTGAGGCTGGTTCTTCTTCCACTTGTGGCTTGCGTGGTTTCGGAATATTCTTCAGGTTGCCGTTTTCGTCGAACATATTATATGTTGTGCGGAGAACTTTGAATTCCGTGCGTCTGTTAAGGGCATTGGCGGTTTCCTGCTCGTCGGGTTTGAGTTTGCTGATAAATTCCTCTGTCAGCACATCACCTTCATTCAACCAAGGATAGTGGTCGGCAACCTTCTTTCGGATGCGTTTCGGATTCTCTTCGCCATAGCCGACTGGTGTCAGACGGTCTGCTGCTATGCCTTTGGATATGAGATAATTAACAACCGACTCGGCACGTTGCTGGGAGAGTTTCTGGTTAAACTCATTAGAGCCTCTGAAGTCAGTATGGGCAGACAACTCAATAGTGATATTTGGGTTGTCGTTAAGCATCGTCACAAGAGAGTCAAGAGCATGTGCGCTGGATGGCAACAGGCGGGCCTTACCAAACTCATAGAAGATATTATCGATGAGCACAGGAACAGAGATATTTGCCAATGGGAAGAGCAGAGAATATGTCTCTGAATCCTTTACATCAGCAGGAACTGTTACCTCCTCCTTATGATTCAGGAAGCCACCACAGGTGCCAAGGATGATATAGTCAGTACCAGGCTTTGCAACATATTCGAAAGAGCCGTCACTCTTTACGAGCGAATGCTGATTGGTGCCATCGCTACCCACGATATATGCTTCGGCATCGGGCAGTCCGTAGCCGTCCATCTCGTATATCACACCCTTGATAAGTTGTACCGCTTCCGGATTCTCAAACCACCATATATGGTCATTACCTCTGCCGTCATTGCGTGAGGTAGAGAAATAACCGCGATTATAAGCGCCCTCGAAGGTCATACCGAAATCATCCGCCTGACTATTGAGAGGATATCCAGGATGGATAATAGTTTTATCCTTATATATAAAGATATCCAATCCTCCCATTCCCGGGTGTCCGTCAGAAGAGAAATAGAGGTCACCATTAGGTCGGAAGGTTGGGAACATCTCATTACCAGGAGTATTGATTGGTTCGCCAACATTCTCTACTCCCATAGCCATACCATTCATGATGCGTGTGCGCCAGATGTCCAAGCCCCCTACTCCACCCGGCATATCGGATACGAAATAGAGCCATTCACTATCAGGCGAAATAGCAGGATGAGCAAAGGCTGACAGTGTGTCACGAGTCAAATGGAACTCTTTTGCCTGTCCCCACGAAGCATCGGCACGATTGGATATCATTATCTTTGCATAACGGGGAGCAGCATCTTCAAAGGTACACTGTGTGAGATACATCTCCTTGCCATCAGCCGAGATGCAACAGGCACCTTCGTCATAGGCAGTATTCAATCCGGAAGCGACTGGTTCGGGTTTACTCCACTTGCCCTTATCATCTTTCTCAGACACAAAGATATCTGACGCCTTCATGCCAGTAACACCACTCATCTCATCTCCCTCGGCATCGTTACGGGTAGAAGAGAAATAGAGTTTATCATTATCTTCACCACCCAAACAAGGGGAATAGTCATCGCGGCGGGAATTGAAGAAATCCATTCGCTTAACAGAATATGCAGAGCCTTCTTGCTTCCACTGAGGAGCATTGGTGGCAGAGATGATACCATTCTTTACCAAAACAGCAGCCTGTTCCGGAGTATAGCGTGAATGCCTTTCGTTTAATGTGGTAGTGTCATTATCCAACGAATCCAATAGCAGCTGAAATTCCGCCAATGCCGTCTTATACTCACCATTCTTCAGCAGAGCCCTTGCATAATCAATGCGGTCAGCAGCCAGTATAGTACCATAACGAACAGCGTTGCGATAGCCACCCAAGGCTTTCGTAGTATTATTGATGTGATTGAAGCATCTCGCCATCTTCAAAGCACGCCTTCCACGATGTTCCTTCTCCTTTGCAGGCGTCTTGGAATATGCCCGACGATAGTATTCGCCAGCAACATAATATTCTCCCAAGACGAGGGCTTTATCACCTTTTTTCTCTATGCTTGCCTCATCACAGGAAGCTGCCAGCATCAGGAATGCCAGCAGGAAGAACAATGGGGAACGGAGTATCTGTAGGCTATATCGCAAAAATGGTTTTCGCATTTTGGGTTGTTATGTCAGCAATATTCTCAGCAGAGGTGGAATAGACTTCTGCAAGGGTGTTTATTATATAAGGTATGAATGACGACTCATTACGCTTTCCACGAAATGGTACGGGAGCCATATATGGCGCATCTGTCTCAAGAACTATTCGTGACAGGGGGACAGCATTACGAAGGGTTTCTGGCAGTTTGCTCTTCTTAAAGGTCAGGACTCCACCTATTCCCAACATCCAGTTGTCGTATTCAAGGAAACGCTTTGCCTCCTGCTCGTTGCCCGTAAAGCAATGGAACACACCACGCAAGGTTGGCTCGGAGGCATATTTCTTCAGGATAGAAAGCAATTCATTCTGTGCTGTACGGCAATGAATCATCAAGGGGTGATTATACTTTATCGCCCATTGCACCTGACGTTCGAAAGCCAACAACTGTTCTTTTTCAAATTCACGGCTCCAATAGAAGTCAAGCCCCACCTCACCGATAGCTATCCAAGGGATGAGGGATGAGGGATGAGGGCTGAAGGATGAGGGATGAGGGATGAGGGATTTTTCCATTTCGTCGAGAACCTTTTCCCAGTCGTCCTTGACATCTTCGGGATGCAAACCTATCATGGGATAGCACTTGCCTGGAAACCTCTCACATACCGCCTGAACACTCTTTATGGAGTCGAGATTTATTCCCGGTACGAACAACTTTTCGGCACCTGCCTCTGTTGCACGTTCCACGACCTGGTCAAGGTCTTCGAGGAATTCTTCTCCGTCAAGATGTATGTGGGTATCGATGAACATATATTACTTTTGTCGCATCATCATCTTTGAGGCATATTCCCTCAGTTTCGCCTTGCGTTCCTCTGGCAGATTGATGCTTGCGATTATTTCGAGGGCTTCGGCATAATAGGCATCTATCTTTGCTGTTGCAAGCTTATCGATGCCAAGAGAGTTATATATGCCTGTTATGGTTGCTATCTTTTCTTCCGGAGTAGCATAATCAGCATAGAGCCAATCGTGGTTCTCTGACAGACGCATAGCATTGATGAGCATATATGTCTTCTTGTTACAGAGGATATCGCCACCTATCTTCTTGCCGAAAGTCTTTGGGTCGCCATAGACATCAAGGTAATCATCCTGCAGTTGGAATGCGAGTCCCAAAGAGATGCCAAAATTATATATCTTTTCCACATCTTCCTTCGGAGCACCAGCCTCCAAGGCTCCTATCTTCAGGGCACAGGCGATGAGGACAGATGTCTTCAGGCGTATCATTTCGATGTATTCCTCTTCTGCAACATCGTCACGCTTCTCGAAATCGATATCATACTGCTGTCCGTGGTTTATCTGTATCGTTGTATCGATAAACGTTGTCAACACCTCAGGATTTGTACCCATCATCTTCATTGACAGGCACAACATATTATCGCCAGAAAGGATGGCAGTATTGACGTCCCACTTCACATGAACAGTAGGTCTGCCTCGACGCATTTCGGCATTATCCATCACATCATCATGAAGAAGGGTGCAGTTATGATACATCTCCAATGCTGCTGCCTGCTGGAGAATGTCTTCACCAGAATCTTTCCACAACTCATAGGCCAGCATCATAAGAGCCGGACGCAGACGCTTACCTCCCATAGACATCGTATAACGGATAGGGGCATACAGCCCGTCTGGTTCGATGTTTAGAGGTAGGTTCTCGATATATTTATTTATTTTCTCTTCCATCAGAAATTGAATGCAAGATTAAACATTAAACTTGAAGAATTAACATGATACTTTCCATAGGAGAAATTCACCTTGAAACGGTCAAGAAGAAGTCCTGCTCCGATATTCCATCCTGCTCCGTGTGCCGATGTCGTATTATCGTTAAGATTTGTCGTCTTCAGAGAATGGGCGCGACGGGCATTATATCCTGCAGCGATATAGAACTGCGGAATAAGAATCAGGTCAACTCCTATGCAGGCATGACGCAGGAAGGCATAGTTCCAATGGTTGAGGTCGCAAAGGGTCAGCGACACACGCAATGGTGAATTCTTTATGCGATAGGATGCTCCCAAGAGGACATCGATGGGTAATGATTCATAATCTTCATTATAAGCCGAAAGTTGTCCGCCAAGATTCTTTACTGCCAGAGAGAGCGACAGGTCGAGATTAGGGTCGAAATAGTTAAGTCCCAAATCGACGGCAGCTGCCGTTGACTTGTAATATCCTATCTTGGAATATATGAACTTTGCACCTATACCACCAGCAAGACGTTTGGTAAGGGTATATCCGAGCAGGGTCTCAAACGTGATGTCCGATGGTTTAAAGGTACCCATCTCCTGTTCGTTGGCACTATACTCTTTCAGGGTACCATAGTTAAGATAATGAATGGTACCTCCGACAGTTGCTTTATCATTGATGATGTGGGTATATCCTGCTGTGTACATGCCTACCCCAGACATGTAATTCATATATCCCAGAGTAACAGTTTGCGAGGACACACTACAGAGCAGCGCTGGATTTGATAATGCCAACGAAGCATCATCCTCTATAATGGATATATTGTCTCCTCCCAATGCTGCAGCATGCGCACTTTCGGGTATTCGCAGAAAGTTATACACTGTTTGAGACTCCTGAGCCAGAACGGGGCTTGCGAGGCAAAAACAGAGCAAAAGAAATAGTATGGTAAATTTACGTATCATTCCTGATTAAAGAAACGCGTGCGCACGAAAATTATTGCGCACAAACCTTATATCTCAAAAACTATTGGTATTGAAATCATTGAACGGCATGGGCGGCCCCCTTCGAGACCTGGTTTCCATTTTGGCATCAGGCGAACCACACGAAGGGCCTCATCATCAAGGAGTTTATGGGCGCCTTTGACAAGTTTTATATCGGAGATGGAGCCGTCGGCATTAACAATAAAACTCACCATCACCTTGCCCTCAATCTTACGTTTCAGGGCAGCATCCGGATATTTCAGCATTGCAGTAAGCCACTTCATGAATTCCACCATTCCACCAGGATATTCGGGCAGTTGCTCCACAATCTTCAGCGTCTCGGCATCATTAAGATTGATGGGGGCTTCCTTCTCTTCTTCCTCCTGCTTTTCCTCTTGTTTCTCTTCCTCTTCTGTCTTGACAGGATCTATATCCTCCGAAGCCAGTTCCTGAGTTTCGTCAACCTTATTCAGCTGATTTGATTCCTTCTCTATTTTTTCTTCCTGAGGAAGGGCTGCCGAAATCATATCATCCTGATTGTTGGCCTTGAAGTCAAGGTCCATAGAATAGTCATCAAACGACTCTTCCATCATCTCGCCAATGCTCTTATAGGGGAAGAACAACACCAATGCGAACAATGCTATCACTCCAACAAGAGCAATAGCAAAAAACATCGGACGACGATGTTCCAAATCGGCTTTATGACTTTTCTTTATCTCCAAATTCCTAATTCCTAACTCCTAATTCCTAACTCCTAATTCCCTAATTCCCTACACCGCAGTCTGTTTACTGGAACGTTTGTCCCTATGATAAGAGCGGTAGTCGTCAAGTTCTATCTCTATCTCAGGCTCATTGAGGTCCCCTTTGTGAGGAAGGCGGAAAGACATATATTTTATGGATATTCCACGGGACCTCCACATCGATTCGTAATAGGTCTGAATAGCTCTCGGCAACTGCAGGCCTTCTTTCTCTGGCTCACCATACAAATCAGTGGTTCGCTCAAGCAAAGGCAGCTTATTCAGGTCAACCATATATGAAGTATAGGTGAAGAGGAAATTGGAATCGGTCTTCAGATGCACTATTCCCCCATCAACGAGGAAATGCCTGTATCGCTCCATAAAGAATGTGCTGGACAGACGCTTTCGAGGATTCTTCATCTGTGGGTCAGAAAAGGTGAGCCATATCTCCTGAACCTCATCAGAGGCAAAGAAACGGTCGATAATCTCGATGTTTGTACGCAGGAAGGCTACATTCTTCAGACCTTTCTCCAGAGCATCAGTAGCACCTGTCCACATACGGGCTCCCTTGATGTCAACACCTATGAAGTTAATATCGGGATAGCGCTCTGCCAATCCTACAGTATATTCGCCTTTTCCACATCCCAATTCCAACACTATCGGGTTGTCATTATGAAAATACTGTTGTCTCCAACATCCCTTCATATCAAAAGGAACATCGGAGACAACGGAATATGGATACTGGAACACATTCTCATAGCGTTCCATATCAGCAAACTTAGCTAATTTTCCCTTTCCCACTAACCTATTACGACTCTTGTCCAGTTGTGGGTATCTGGCTCAATACCATACTGGATATTACGAAGCTTATTGAACAGTTTCTCAGAAACAGGACCTGGCTTATCACCAAAGACATAGCTCTTTCCTGTCTCCAGATCGTCAATCTTTGAGATAGGAGAAATAACAGCAGCTGTTCCGCAAGCGCCAGCCTCTTCGAAGGTCTCAAGTTCTTCCTCTGGTATCTGACGACGCTCTACCTTCATGCCCAAGTCTTCTGCCAACTGCATGAGAGACTTATTGGTAATAGAAGGGAGAATAGATGTTGACTTTGGAGTAACATAGGTGTTGTTCTTGATGCCGAAGAAGTTAGCAGCACCACACTCGTCAATATATTTCTTCTCCTTTGCGTCGAGATAGAATTCGCAAGCATATCCCAACTCGTGGGCCTTATTGTTAGCCTGCAGAGAAGCAGCATAGTTACCGCCAACCTTATAGATACCTGTTCCGAGTGGAGCAGAACGGTCGTGGTCACGGATTATCACATAAGGATTGGTTGAGAAACCGCCCTTGAAGTATGGTCCTACTGGTGTTACGAATATCAGGAACAGATATTCTGTAGCTGGATGAACACCAACCTGTGCAGAAGTGCCAATAAGCAATGGACGGATGTAAAGTGTTGCACCACTCTCGTATGGTGGGATAAACTCCTCATTCAGTTTTACGACCTTCTCTACCATCTCGATAAACTTCTCTGTAGGAAGTTCCGGCATCAGGATGCCGCGACATGTTGACTGCAGGCGGGCAGCATTCTCATCAGGTCTGAAAACGCGCACCTTACCATCAGGACAGCGATAAGCCTTCAGTCCCTCGAATGCTTCCTGACCATAATGGAGACAGGTTGCAGCCATATGCATAGGAATAGTCTCTTCGGAGCATGTCTCGATTTCGCCCCACTTGCCGTCGCGATAGTAGCAACGAACATTGTAATTTGTTTTACGGTAACCAAAGCCCAGATTACCCCAATCTAAATTTGCCATAATCGTTATATTTTTTTCTAATGATTAAATTCTTGCGCACAAAATTAGAAAAAAAATATCAAACTCCACTCGTTTATACCTTTTATTTATAATTTTTTTATACT
>Ga0326512_10004386_pt1 | contig 10254 bp, 8 predicted proteins | sample 1_2617_0518_D_FD_203652 | JGI IMG/M metagenome (GOLD analysis project Ga0326512, IMG submission 203652) | Bovine rumen microbial communities from UC Davis, California, United States - 1_2617_0518 | ecosystem: Host-associated > Mammals > Digestive system > Stomach > Rumen | place: USA: California...
TTCTATAAATCGAATTCTCGATTACGTAACTGACACAGAAGAGTCAGTTATTCCAATAGATCAGCTAAACCTGATCTGTATGGGAGTTAATCCCGCCAAATTAAAAACGGAAGAGGTTAACAACTACGGAATTGAAGAATTCCAAACATTCCAGGTATTATTTAATAAGCTTGGAATAAAAGCAAATATAGTCGAAACAAAACCTATGAGGGTTAAGTCTATATTAGAAAACAGACCCAGATCCTACAGGAGAGACTGGTCAGCGTTCAGCTCTACGCAACTTGTACTAGAATACGAGAGCATCGACTCAGTGTACAAGGCTAAGAAAGAGCTGAAGGATATGAAGATCCTCGGAGGATTCTTCACTAGAAGAATCAGCGTTAATTCAAGGAGGGATGAAGATGGTAACTTAATTCACCCAGTAGAATTAACAGCTGAAATAATGAGAAAGGTAGAAGAAAGAACTGATCTCATTAGTGGCGATAAGGAGGCTGTAAGGGCTGTTCTTATTGAAAATGAAATCCTTACAAAAACATATAAAATCATAGAGAAAGTGAAAGAGAAGCTTGAAGAAAAAATTCAGTTTCTCGACAAACAAACTCGAGATCTTGAAGCCCAAATCATCGGTATGACCGGTGATGGAAGGGTTTAGTAAGAAAAAAAAGAAACGGATTAATCCGTTTCTTTTTTTTTATTCATACTCACTACTTCTTTTTCTTTTTTGGAAAAGCTGTAGTGGTTTTCTTTTGCTGTTGCGTATTTATTCTTCTGACTATACGACCTAGCGAGAGATCGTACGTAGATAGTGAAACCTCTACCATGTCCCCAGTTGTAATGTTTATTTTTGCATTAGACATTTTTCCGGAAACAGTACAAGTACATTCATGACCGTTAGATAATCTTACTTGAAACTTACCATAGCCATGAGTCCCTATAACTTCACCCTCTTTTATAAACTCTGTTGTTTTCATTTATTTTGAAATTTTAATGTTTATGTGGGTTTTATAAAATTTCCTACTAAGGATATTATTCTTTAGCTGATCCGTGAAGTTATCTTTTAAGTATCTTTTCAGGTCATTGTAAGTAATTACCATATTTACGCCATCTTCAAACGTATGATAGCTTTGAACACCAGCCCCGTTAAAAATAACCGCATTGTTTACTAGTTCTCCAACGGTTTTATACAACTCATCTCCAAATGCGATTTTTGCATCATCAGGTAATTCAATACCCTTCGTAAATACTTTATTATCACCAGCAACCTCTATGGTTATGAGATTAGTTGTTAAATACGGGATATTTGAATAGTTCACATACCTATCATAATTCTCCCAGCTAGAGAAAATATATGTTTGTTGATCTTTTATTTCAGTTCTTATATTATTAAACATTTCCTCAAAATCAACAATATGTGTATTCAAATAATTTAAAGCAGTCTCAAATAAACTACTGTGTTTAAGAATACTGCTAATAAATATTGCGGATCTTTTAATAATCGTTATAGATTCCATAGGTTGGATATCGTATGAAACGGTTGGGGTAAGACATTCAGGATCGAATAATATCATCTCCTTAAATTTTTCCTCTACTACTTTTTTCAGTAATTCGGAAATTTCCTTAACCTCTTCACCAGTAGATGGGTTTTCAATTGAAGATAAATAGAGCAAATTCTCAATTACGTAATCATTAACTCCCTTGTTAAGTGTTGCTGGGAGTGATTCATCATGAGTATATTCTCCGAATTTGAACGCTTTTACTGTATTCTCTGCTATTTTGAGGAAATCTAACGGATTATTTTCTAATTCGTCCTTCTCAAATACTTTTTCTACTTCAAAAGCTGGATAGACACACTCAGATGGAATTATTTGTATTGAAAACTCATTTAAATCGTCGTATACATCTATAGCTCGATCATTAAGTGACTGAATATCATCGCAATTATCCTTAATAGTCAAGAATACGCTACAATAAGAAGCAGTAATCGGTTCCTCTGTTTTATAGCTACTGTCTGAATTTATAATATCCACAACAGTTTTTACAAAACTTCTGGCATTTTCCTGTTTCTTAACCGAATTTTCCATCTCTATACCGCTTTTTACTAAGTTATAAGCGTCTTCTCCTATATTGTATTTACCAATAATCGTAAATTGGTTACCTAAAGCATCAACGTATTTATAACCTGGTTTCCAACTCTTAGTTCTTTTAGTTCCAAAAGCGGAAGCGGTAGTAAAGACCATATATTTACTTCCATTTTTAACGGCAGATCTATAAATGTCTTTCATATCTTTGTTCATAAAGAACGGTACACCGGGACATCTCTGATTAAATCCAATACTAATACCAGTATAACTTCCATCACTACTATCTTTTTTCGATGTTAAAGCTAATTCAGTAAGATCATTATAGAAATAAGTAGAAGATTTGGAATCAGGAAAGCTAAAAATGCATTCCATCCAGTTTCCTTTAGCAACCGTTGGCATAGATATAAAGCATTTATCATCCTCAAATCTAAACTTCAAATTAAGATTCACTTCTTCTACTGCGGTAGCTGAATCTATACAATTTCTTACTTCGGTATCTTGAAGCGAATCAGTATAAGCTTTAGTTACTTTAGGAGTTACCCAATCAGGTGTAATTACAACTCTATTACCAGAAATATAAACTGTTATATTTTCTGGAATAAATAACTCATTTTTTAATTCTTTTATCATATTTTTATAATTTTTTATTTTTTTCGTTTGTTATTTTTATTTTTTGTTTAACCGAGTTGAATTTGAACTTTGTACATCCTTTTAATACTCCTTTAGCCATGGAAATACCCTTTTCTAAAGAAGCTCTTAATTCGTGTACAATTTCTGGGTATTGGTGTCGTATTTGTTCGACACCTAAATTTATATCATCTTTTTTCTTGATGATTTTATCTACCTCAGCATCAATATCACTCTCCTCTATAAGTGTTACAAGGGCTTGATCATACTTTCTGGATTTTATATCTGGATTAGATAACTCTCTACACACAAACAAATGACCATTACTCATTTTAGCCGCATCACTTAATTCAGGTATGTCTAAACACTCTCGATTAAATCGAATTTCTACAAACTCTTCTAGGCTATCACAAGTTTCCCTATCGGAAATCTCAGCCGTTCTACTGGCTGAGACATAACCTGGTTCATAGTTTGGTAGCGTAGTATTCACTCTACTAGCTGCCCCTTTAAGTGCTGCTATTAAATCATCACTTAATTTATTTGGATCTTTACGTCTTCCCATTTATTTATATTACAGTAGGATTTAGTTTAATTAAATTATTGATGAAAATTATTTTATTTACTATTTTATTCATATCCGCCGGTACTTCACAAAATTCAGGAATTAATAGTCTATCTTGATCAACTACTGTAAAATTCACTGATTGATCTGGATATTTACTATTTGTAATAGCATAATCTCCCATTATTAGTAGATTATTTAGTGGTGTTACTCGACTCAAGTCATAACAACTAGATAGTAATTTTTCACCAAGAAATAATCTCGCTTTGTGATGAACATTATGAATATACTTAGTCTTTGTTTCTAATCTTCGTATTACCCAATCACCAGCTGAATAGTTGTTTTGTAGACCGTCCGATACCTGAGTTCTGATTTTATCCTCATAGCTTTGGAATCTTTTCTCAAGATATATACCAGCTATAATATCTATATGAATATTTGTAGTGCTGGATAATCTCCACCCACTAATAATATTTTTAGTAAATTTAAATAGAGATACAGGGATAGGTGTATTATCTATCTCAAAAATTAAATAATTAATCCCATTATTTAATTTACAAAGGGTATTTACTGGACTTACAGGCTGTGTAAGAGACTGTCTCAATTTGGAAAACTCATTATTAAGTAATAGGGTAACCCTTTCATTTAATGGTTCCTTTACCAATTTTCGATATAAATCAAACGTTATTGGATATGATTTCATAATTTAATATTAGTTATTATATTTAATAGATACTGGAATTGTGTAAACTAAATGGTCTATCCAATTATCTCCCATGATCTTTCTACAACACTCGAGAATTGAGTAAGTCTGATTATCCTCCTTAATTAATTCATCTTTGTGTTTGCTTAATATAGGCAATAAATTCGTAAGTTTGATCCAGTAATAAGAAATACCCATTACCTCTACCTTTTCAAAGTAAGAAGGGTTTGTGATATCCATGGTATTTCTTAACTCCTCAATTCTACTAAAAGTATTGCCTATACCGGATAAATTATTTTCCAGAATGTTCTGAATAGCTATAGAAATTTCTCCGTCATCTAGGTTTAAGTTATTGACGTCAATTTTATCAATTTTTCTTAAGGCATATCTGAGTTCTTCGCGATCAATAGTGGATAATATTTCTTTTATTAAGTTCAACCTATCCTGTTCATTGTCACTAACAGCTGATATTCTATTGATAAGTATATACTTACCATCCGAAGTTGTCATCGAGTCTGTTTTAGTACTGTTGCTGAATATTACAGATTTCCCATTAATAGTCACAGAAGTCCCGTAATATCCAGTATTAATTTTATTGCTTAGGTTACTATATCTAGTTTCTATAACAGGACATCCTAGTTCATAATCAAATGTATTTATAGGACAATTAGACCAATTATTCACATCTAATCTATATTGTGACTGAAGCAATCCAGTATCCAAATCTACAGTTTTAACAGTATCAGAATTAACCGCCCTAGTTACGTCCTGAGTATCATCAAGAACATCAAGAAATATAGAAGTCTCTGTAGAAATTTCTGCTCGAATAAATTTTGGATCTATTTCTGACTTATTTTGATAATCCTTAATAATCATTTCACAGGATAATGTTATTTTTTCATCTGCTACTTCAGGTAACACAACTCCATGTTCTATTAAGCTATTATAAACAGTACCGCGACTACCGTCTGATACTGGATAGACTTCTGAATAAGAATTAAGAACAAAATCAGCTAGAGTTTCCTCTGTCTCTAATATATTTTCAGATATATTATCGGAATTGCTTCCTGATATACATTCCATAGAAATGAAATCATTAACATTAATACTGTGATTTTTTAAATCACTATAATAATCTTCACTATTATCAAGACTAATTAAACCAGCATGTACTAATGTTACATATATCTCATCTGGATCTGTAGTATTAATCGATAAAAAAGTATCAATAACACGATCAAATGAAAATACTACATCATCCAAATCAAAGTGTTTTATTAACAGTAATCGAAGAGATTTCGAGGATTCAACATAACTCTTTACCAAAAGCCTCTTAGACTCCTCTAACTCTCTCTTACTGTGAAATCTAAACTCCTTTGGGTTATATATAGAATCACTGTAATATGGGTTTTTATCATACACTAATAACGATAGTGCATAATTTATTTTCTCAATAATAGTGTAATGATCCTCTGAAAAATAAAACCCCCTCTTTCCATTATAGTCATCCTCATCCACTGAATTCACATAGAGTACATTATTTATAACTCTATATTCTAATTGAGGATAATCATGAATATCTAATTTAGGTGGGAGTGGCCTTTGGGAAAGAATGCAGACATGGTCAGTAGATGAATTTCCATGTCTAGTTCTCCATCTAACTTTCATGCCTGGTACATATTCAATACCGAGCTCTTTTAAATAATTTTTGATTATATTTAACATAATATTTGAATTTTTGATTTCTTTTACCAAATGTAAGAAAATCAAGGTTTCCTGTTATCATTAACTGAAAGCCTTATTATTGAACATTAAATTTTTATTTAAAATGTCTAAGGAACAAACTTTTAATAAAGCGTTTGTTCTATTATTTTTTATAAATAATTTAATGCGTTTTAACCTGTATGATAGGTATTCTCTAACTGGGTTTAATGATCATACCGTTAAATTCAAAAAAAAATCATATAAAAATGAAAAAATACACAAAAAAAGGAGATGAGACACTCCTTGAACAATTCAAAATTGTCTCAAGATTCTTCGGCCCGTTCTTCAGAAATATAGGATGGGACGTGTTCGCCCTTCTGGTGCTAATCTCATTGATTGGTGCCAGCTCGACCTTTATGGTCTGGGCGAACGGAACCCTTTTCGACCTAATTGGGTCGGCCGACATGGAAATCATCCTGTTGCTCCTTGTCGGCATCTCAGTCTTCCTTCTCGTGAAGGGACTCGCGAGAAACAGGGTAAAGTTTTTAATCTCCACAAAGCTCCAAGATAGAGTGGGGCAGTGGAAGCTTTCTCTGACTCGAGAAGTGCTAGGTTGTAAAACCAGCATGTACTCCGAGATGGGAAGTTCCCAGATCAGTGAGAGATTGAACTTAAAAATTCTTGGAGGCTTCCTAAACATGGCCCCCGGAGTTTTGACCCAGGTGGTCTGTGGACTATTTGGAATAGTCTTTCTGGGGTATAAGGTTCCATACCTTATACCCTTCACAGTAGTTTACATGATACTGTACTTTTACTTTTGTAACAGGTATGGTAGCAGAGCTGCTGTTGTAGACGAAAGACACAAAAATTGGTCTGCAATCTTTGTACAGAGATACAAAGACACTGTCGTGAGGTTTGAGGATATTCATCTTCAAGGAATTGAAAATGAAGTTCTTAAAAACATCGACCGAACGAGAGTCTGGGACTTCAAGGCCTTTGTGTCAGAGTCTCTGTTAAGGCTGACCTTCGGGAACAAGCTAACACTTGTGAGCGGAATCTACTCCGTTCTTACTTACATAATATCAACCTATCTAGCAATAGATGGTTATATTACCGTAGGTGAGCTGTCAATGGCCTTAATTCTCAACAGAGAGGTAAGGGCAATGACAGAGGAGCTTGAATGGTTCCTCTCGGAGGAAATGCCAGAACTCACGGTATTTGTTAACCGTATTCAAGAAATGCTTAATTATGGCAAACAAGAGTACGGTGAGATATCTGATGAGGGACGTGACCCCCTTCTTCTGGTAGTCAAAAATCTTACCTTCGCCTACAAAAAAGCGGGTAAGGTTATCAAAGAAGTTCTCAAAGGAATTTCAATGATTCTGGAAGAGGGAAAGACCTACGCTATTGTAGGTCCTTCTGGCAGTGGCAAGAGCACTATTGTAAAAATACTCGCTCGACTACTGGAAGCGACCTCAGGCACAATCCAGATAAATGGGATAAATATAGATAAGTTTTCGAGGGAAAACCTTACAAGACTTATCGGAATGGTCTCTCAGAAGAGCCTAGTTTTTATGGGCTCTATTGTAGATCAATTCCGTTTTCTTCCTAACTTCAGTTGGGAAAAGATGAAAGAAGTCTGCAGACTAGTTGACCTCGAGAAAGATATTCTTTCTCACCCTAAAGGCTATCTAGCCAAAATAGGGGAGAATGGAATAAATCTCTCTGGTGGACAGCTACAGCGTCTAGCAGTAGCAATCGTCCTTATGCAGGATCCGAAAATCCTGATAATGGACGAGGCAACCTCAGCGCAGGACAGCGAGACTCAAGCGCTTATTTACAAAAACCTAGAAGATTCTGGGTTTTTCAAGAATAAGATCTTGATAAAAATCGCCCACCGTCTCTCGACAGTGTGCCATTCCGACAAAATATTTGTCCTCGGTAACGACGGCAAATTCGTCGGGGAAGGAACACACGAATATTTGATCCAAAAGTGCGAGTATTATCGCAATTTGGTCGCTTTCGAAAAAGGGGATCTTTAAACTAAAACGCATTAAATTAGAACTCAATCGTTGAAATATACGGTTGAGTTCTTTTTTTTTATTCTCAAAATTCTCCTTTTGCTGATATTTCCCTATTCAATCCTTATGATTGAGCTTAAGGGATTAGAGCTATTAATGTTAATCCTATTATTGTTTAATTTTCCTAAAAAATTATAAGAAATGGAAAATACAAATCAACAAAAGATGGATAGTTTATACGGTAAAATCTATCCTTTCTATCTTGAAAATAACCGTTTGTCTAATTATCTTGCTTATCAAGTTTATTCGCCAGGTGTGGATGAGTCAATAACTCCTTATTTTTCACTAAAACTGATTAGCGAAAATCTCCCTTTCAATTCAAAGAAAGATAAAGCACCGACTAGGGAAGAACTGATGAAATATCAGTTTAATGATCTTAGAATTTTTAATTATGCAGTTAAGGATAGTGAATCAGTGACTGGAAATGAACTGGATGATATTTCGTTGAACACTGTTAATGATATGCTTAAAAAATTTAAAGCGGATTCTGCATTAAATTTTGAAGTTTATCAAAACAAATCCGGTGAGTTTCCTAGGTTTTCTATCTGTAAGCACACTAACGACCCTCAGAAGAGTTTGATTATTTATCTAAGAAATTCTATTAGATGGACTAGATATAAATTTGCTCCTGGTAGTTTAGTGGACGTACTTTGGACATTAGATTCGTTCGTAGTATTTAAGATAGAAGGAACAGAAACTGAGATGTGGTTGACACCTCAGGCTATGTATAAACTTAGTGATTTTGATCAGAAAAATCCTATGTCCGTTAAAAATATCAACTTCACAACAGAAACTTTCTCACGTGATAAATCTAAAATAACAGATTTTAATAACGCGATTAAGCTGATGGAGTGGAAATCATTTGATAGAAAATAAAATAAAAGAGAAGAACTGTAAAAAGTTCTTCTCTTTTTAATTTTTAGTCAGTATATTTCTTAAGGTTACTAAATAATCTTTTGAAAAATCCTGGCTTATTTTCTTTTTCTTCTTTTACTCCGTTACTCTTCTCTTCTAAAATATCGATATATTTTTTCAACATACTATCTTTTTCTTTAGCTTTTTTGTTCATCTCAGATAAGAACTCATTACCAAGTTCTTTTTGGTTTTTTGTAAATTCATTAATTAAAATTTCCAGTTCTTTCTCTGTACATGAACCCATCTCAGCTAATTTTGGTGAAATCCAGGAAATGAGTTTTGAGTATTTGCGAATTATTTTTTCTACGTCTTCTTTTAATTCCGCAACATCCTCTTGAACTTTACCCATTATTTCTGGATCTTCAAGTCCAAACGGAACCCCATCCGGTTTATCTCCTCTACCGTAAGATATAGGTGCTAAATAACCGTTTTTAAAGTATGCGTAAGAAATTTCATCCCATATAGTATTAATATCACTGCCACATCCAAGTGAACATAACTCTTTTGGAAGGATAGTTCTTTCTGAAATCCAACCTCCCAAAGCTATTTTTATATCAGATAATGTATCAGCGATATTAGATAGCGTCCTTCTATTAATGTCTTTTATATTTCTCATACAAAATCCACCAGCACTAGAAGAAGACGTAATAATTATACTTGATGGTAATTTTCCAGTTTCTATAGCTGTTACTACAGCATGACCTAATTCATGAACTGCCTTTAAATAACGGTTCTGATCATTCTTGGGATTTCTCAGTTTACCAAGATAAAGAGGGAATGCTACTTTCTTTATTTTTTCGTCGCCTTTGTCATTCTTGATTACAATCGTAATATTAGCGAAATCACATTTAAAGTTCGGATCATCTGCTGTTACTGTAATCTCAGCGTTAGTAACATTCCAGTTAACTCCCTCTGACATGCCATTAATCTCACCGAATACAAAACCGAAAGCAGATACTGTTGAAAGTATAGGTCTTATCCCTTGTGTTGGAAATACTCCTTCTGAATATAAAAGATCTAGTATATTTGATGAATAGTTCACTTTTATTCCAGAGCTTTTAGAGAATGAATTTATATCATTTTCCCAGTATCTTTTTATAATCTCCTTAAAAGATTCTTTAGAGAATGATGGGAATATAATATAATTATTTCCAAATCTCGCTAGCTGTTCCGGTCTAAAACGATTCAATAATGCTGCTTTTACATCATTTACATTAACATCTTTCGTTAATTTATGAAATACATCAGCATCAACGTCGGGATCCAAATCTTTTGATACACTAAATGCTTCATCCAAATTACCAATTAAGAAAATAATAGATTTTTGGAAGCTAATGTGATGTGGTGAATTAATAAAGCTAATTATCTCACTAAGGGTGTTACAATATTCTTTTAACGTCTGCTTTTTTGTAATAGATGATAGGAATTGCTCTACTTTATCAGGCGTAGATAATTCATTAAGGGCTGATCTAATATCCTCTCTAATTCTAAATGGAGTCATAGATAACGTCAGTATCCCTTCCTCATCTTCCTCCTTATTTTTATTTGGAACTAGCTCAAACGTTAAATCTAATATTCTTT
>Ga0326512_10004388_pt1 | contig 10253 bp, 8 predicted proteins | sample 1_2617_0518_D_FD_203652 | JGI IMG/M metagenome (GOLD analysis project Ga0326512, IMG submission 203652) | Bovine rumen microbial communities from UC Davis, California, United States - 1_2617_0518 | ecosystem: Host-associated > Mammals > Digestive system > Stomach > Rumen | place: USA: California...
CCACGTCGAGTTGGTGGTATCGTGGGAAGATAATTTTTACGCTCTTCTTTTTGTCCTGTCGAATCTGGCCGTCCTTTGTCTTGTAGATGCTGATGCGTTCCTCTTCCTGACGGGAGATATACCGCTGTAAGATACAAAGCAGCATACGACGATTAAGTACGCGCTCCCAAAGATAGCATGTCGTATATTTCCCCTCTGGGGCTTCGGGGTTGCCTTTGCCACCCACATTACCGGCTCCGTTGCTTCCTTGATTGAACGGCATGAAGAATGTTTTCTCACCTCGCAGTTCAGTGGCCATGATTGCCTCGTAGAGATCCACGCCAAAATAAGCCAGTATGCGGTGGTTGAATTGGAACAACTCTTCGCGCTGGTCGCGGTCGTTCATCCACTGATGGCGTGAGTTCTCAACATTCTGCCCGGTCAACTGGTTCTTCAATTCTAGGGCTACTACAGGGATGCCGTTCACCGACAACACCATATCAATCGTGTTGTGGTTTTGGGTGGAGTAGGCGAACTGCCTGGTACACTCCATGATGTTCTGCTGGTACTTCAAATTTAGTTCCTCATTCAGCGAACTAGCTGGCTCAAAATAGACCAACTTGAACTTGAAGCCCAGGTCTTCGATGCCGTTGCGCAGTACCCATATCAAGCCACGTTCATGAATCTTGTCCTGAAGCACATTGTAGAGACGGTCTTCCGTCTGAGCACCGTATTTCTTTTCATAGAGTTCCCACTTCTTCGTCTGTGTCAAACGGAGAAACTTGATAAGTGTTTTCAGGTCAATGGCCCGTTCCTTATCGTAAGTAGCTTGATTCCCTTTTATGTAGCCACCTTCAGTAAGAAGCCAATGCTCGATATAGGCTTCAAAGTCCCGTTCTTTCAAGTCGTTGTTGTCCATATCTTGATTATTTTATGATTCAATGTTAATTTTACCTGTCACTGCCTCATAGATGACACTCTTCTTATAGTCCTTAAGCTTTTCAATCTTCTGCTGCTTCAATTCAATCAGATGGTCGATGTCGGCACACTTTTCATCAAGGTACGATGCTATAGACAGCTGTTCTTCTTGGGGAGGAAGAATAATTGAAGTCTGCTTAACTATTGCCTGGGATATACTGAATACTTTAATACCAGAAACCCGACATCTGATCTGACTCCTCCAACAGTCTGTTAAGAACAAATAAGCCAAATAGATGTTTGAATCTTTTCGTTTAGAAAAGGCAATAACGGAATGATAACCTGCGTAAAGCCCGTTTTCCTTATCCACATAGACACAATTTCCACATCCGCTTAGGTCTTCTGAGGTATCTGCAAAGATAAAGTCTCCAACCCTAACTTTTGATGATTCGCCACCTTTGGCAATTTCATCGGGTACGAATCTAATAAGAACGTTGTCTATACGTGTTCCTGTATTTTGTTTAGAGTGAACTTGTCCGTAGCTTATCACAGGTACACCCTCTTTAACAAGATCTGCTTTCGTAAATGAAAGTCCTTTGCCTGTTCTAAACAATTCTTTGAATGGTTTTACTTCCCAACCTTCAGGAATCTCGTCAATCCAATCGACACCAGAGGACACGAGTTTGGCGCTAGGATTAAGTCCTTTTGTGACAGCCTCGGTAATAACGCTCTGCTTATAGGCTTTCAGTTTCTCAATCATCTGCTCTTGCAGCCCAATGAGCGAATCAATCTCTTCAGACTTCATATCAATAAAGTCAGCAATCTTTTTTTGTACCCCAAAAGAAGGACGTACAAATGGTAATACCGATATTTTATTCCAACGTAAATCGCAACTACGCTCACGAATACCTGTAGCCAATGCAACGAACACATTATTCATAGCAAGAGAACGCAGATAATATATGATGTATCTTGCATCATCATCAGATTTAGGATTGCACACAATTAAGACAGGAGAACCTTTGCCTGTTGATTTTGAAATGCCCATAGACCCAGCAAAGCCATCCATACCATGAATTACAATATCGCCCTTATTGATTCCTTGGTAGCCAATCTCTTTGTCAGACATGGTAAAGCCCTCTGTCCTGCGCTCGCTACGAAGGATAACTTCACCATCGCGAAAGCAAGTGACAACATCATCGTCTTCCCGGACTGGTCTATTCATCAGATTTAAGAGGTTCTTTCCTCTTATAATGTCCCAATCTGAAGGAATTTGCTTCATCCAGGGAATTCCACTGTCCTTATATTGTCTTTCCATATCGAATATCGTTTAGTGCAACAACTTGTCCATTAACTCACTTTCCTGCAGTTCCAACTCCTTCAGTTCTTTGAAGATGTCAACAGAGGGCTTCAGCGGCGTATATTTGTAAAACTCGCGAGTAAAAGGAATCTCGTAGCCTATACGGGTTTTCTTCTCGTCAACTACGAAGCCGGGTGAATATGAAGCCACGTTCTTCTGCAAGTACTCATCGCGGTCGGTCAACCATGGAATAATCTCAGTATCCTTCTCTGGCGCTTTGATGAAGATTTTGCTGTACTTGAAGTAGGCGTTTTCGCGCACTTTGCTCTCCACATGAATCTCTGTGCCGTCAGTAGCAGTCTGCGTCACCAAGCCATCATTGAAGTCGTGGTAGGCCTGCATGATAAGTCGCCGAGCCGTTTCGGTAATCTCTACGCGCTTATTGCCCAGCGGCTTGCGACGCTTCTCGTAACACTGAGAGGCATCAATGAGTTGTACCTTACCCTGTCGTTCAGCAGACTTGTTGCGGGTGATGACCCAGATGTAGGTGGCAATACCTGTATTATAAAAGAGGTCGTTGGGCAGTTGAACGATGGCTTCAAGCCAGTCGTTTTCCAAGAGGTAGCCGCGGATATTGCTTTCGCCACTTCCCGCATCACCCTTGAACAACGGAGAACCATTCTGAATGATAGCCATACGGCCAGTGTCCTTCAACTTAGCTACACCATTAAGCAGGAACAGTTGCTGACCGTCGCCAATAGCGGGCAGACCAGGCTCGAAGCGTCCAGCAGCACCTTTCTTGTTCTCTGCCTCGACTGCGGCTTTACTCGTTTTCCACTCAATGCCGAAAGGAGGATTCGAAATGATATAGTCGAACTTATAACCTTCGAATTTGTCATCCCCCAGCGTATCACCTTGTCGCATATTGTCTGCATTACCACCTTTGATAAGCGTATCTGCCTTGGCAATGGCAAAAGTCTGTTCATTCAGCTCCTGGCCGTAGGTGGTGATGTCTGCGTCAGGATCAATCTCCAAGAGTCGGTCACTCATACAACCCAGCATCTGGCTCGTGCCCATCGCCATATCATAGATGGTGGCGGTGATGCCTTCGTCCTGTAGCCGCTCCTCATCTTCACCAACCAACAGCTCTGTCATTAGATTGATGATGTCACGGGCAGTGAAGTGTGCTCCGGCATGTTCGTCGTAACTTTCAGAAAACTTGCGTACCAACTCCTCGAAAATATAACCCATGTCTACTGAACTCACTTTGTCTGCACCCAAATAAGCCTTCTCTGTGCAGAATTCCTTGATAACCAGATAGAGCAATCCGTTCTCAGCCATCGTTTCAATCTCCTGCTGGAATTTCATGCGATGAATTACGTCAATGACGTTCTCCGAGAAGTGGTTCAAATAAGACTCAAAGTTCTCACGGATGTTCTCAGGGTCGCTAAGCAATGTTTCGAAGGTGAAAGGCGATAAGTTGTAAAACTTCTGTCCGGCAGCCTTCTCCAAGAAACCCTGCTTTACGGTGATACCGTCCGCATCAAGCTGTTTGTTCATGTCGAGCACCTTCTGCTTAGTCGGTGCCAACGTGTCCTCGAATCGTTTCACCACGCACATCGGCAGAATCACGTTGCCGTATTCGTGTGGTTTATATACACCTACCAATTTATCGGCTATTGCCCAAATCAGGTTTGCTTTCTCCTGAACGTTGATAGTTGTCTGCTGTTGTTTATTGTCTATACTCATAATCTTTTTTTATTTTGCAAAATTAAAAACTATTTGCGCAGTCTATCTGCATAGAAAAATTATTTTTAATATTTATCTTTATAAAGTGGCGTTTGAATCTTTCCATCATCAATATCATTCATTAATTTGTCTATCCATCGAAGAATATCAAGTGTCTGATACATAGCGGTTCTGAACAAGAATGGCTTCTTTGTATCTGTGACATATTCTCGAACGAACAAACGTAACTCCTCGGTACTATGTGAACCATCTTGTAAAATATCGATGAAGTTCCATAAAGTTGCTGACATAGCTTTGGGCATTATTGGAACGCCTTTAATAGTCTTTGGGCATTGGGTTGGTCCTATCCATTCTATTTTATCTAATTTGTTACTCCAATAGTGCTTAAAGTTGTTGAGAGTCTTAACCTCATCTGGAATTATTTCATATTCTCTGCAAAGAGACACTACTTTTTCAAGGATATTACGTAGGTCGTTAAACATCAATTCCGTTCGTTTTAGGGTGATGTCACGAGCTTCGTTTAGCAGAAAATCCCAGAGAAGATCAGAACATTCAGGAGAAATATTCTTAGCGATATCAAGTGTTTCAGCATACTGTTTATGTACCCTGAACTCAATGGACTGGATATGTTCTACAGCCTGAATCAAATTGTCTATTAATAGTTTAATTTCGCCCTTAAGAAAAATCCGTTTGTTGTTTGAAAAATATGCAAGTTCTTGATTCTTACATAGATTCGAAAGTTTCCCTTTACGTGCGGTATATAGGAAAAAGGGGATTTCTCTTTTGATATTGTATAATTCTACTAAAGTAGCTGAGTGAATAAGTCCGCTAATATCATCATCTTGAAGATAGTCAACGTCATCGCGGCTGTAATTTGCATCTATGATAACAGCATCAACTTTGTCTTTGAACATGTCAAGAGCCTGACGCAACCTTTCAGATGTTGTTACGCCTTTTAGAAGACAAATACCTTTGTCCAGGAACAAAGAACGTATTTCTTCGTCTTTATCCAATGTGGCTATATCATCATCTGCCCATATTATATTATATACTTTCGCATTCATACTCGTTGAAATTAGTATCTTTAGGCGTTATATATATTGGAATCATCACATTGAATGAAAGCCACTGATCAGAAGTTTCAATGGAGACTTTCCCACCAAACATATGGGTAATTTTGCAAATGTGATCTCCGCCTAAGCCATCTTGTGACGAATTGATTCCGACTATACCACGAGAGATAAAATCCTTTAATGTAAAACCTTCAGGTAGAGGGTTACCATTATTAGATACGCTTATAAGAACATATCGCTCTTCATCCGCACAAATGCTATCGATAAGTTGGCGATTGATAGTTACTGGTTTTAGCTCAACCGAAACCTGGTTTCTGTCATTGGCTTTACGATTAAAGCCATGTTGGTGAGCATTAGCCAGAATGCAATCAAGAACTGTATAGAGTAAAGATGTGTCAACTTTAACCATTGTCGGATTGGTTGTTGACAGAGAAGATTCTAAGGGGAGTAGTTCAAATGACCCATAGCCAAAACTATCCCATGACTCCAAATACCTCTCAATGACATCCTCAATATCCACGATTTCCAAATCAGGAGTTACGGAATCGAAATCTGTGCCAGTGGAATTGATTTGACGAAGAGCATACTTTATATTTGCATCCAATGTGTCAATGGATGAACTAAGTATTTCATATTCATTCCTATCAGCTCCTTCATTAGAAAAATATAAATTCCGAGGCATGTCAAGAGCATTCTCGACATCGTCCTTTTCGTCTAGAAGACCTTCCAAACATGCAACTGCAGCTCCCATTCTAGTAAACGTAACACCAAGGTTATGAAGCAAATCAGATGATTTGCCACTAAGAACTTGTAACTTGGCAATCTTCGCCTTCAGTTCGCGTTCAACTTCCCGGTAAGCTCGTTCGACAAGGTTACGCTGGCTATCCTTATCCTCGAATATGGGTATTTGTAATTCTTGCAAATCTCCACTTGTTATGTGTGGAACAGCAGAGTCTCCTTTTAGAGAACTAAGAGTCTTTGAATTAAGCATCAGCATGGAGAAATACTCTAACGAACATTTCGTATTGTCAACATTGAAAGCAAAGAAGGTTCCACTCTTGATGAATACCGGTGATTCGTTATAATTAATGAAAAAACGACTCATCATGCGATTGAAAACAACGCAGGGTACATCTATCTTCACATAATTTGTATTTGAAGAGACGTCTTTAATTGGAAGTTCTTGCTCTTTCAAATGGAAATCTGCAAGTGACTGGCAAAAACAACTTGGTTCTATGACGTAGCCTTCCGTCTCGTTGTAAGAACGCGAACCTCTTATTTGTGAAGCTATCTTCTTTAGAGGTAAGATCTTTTGACCAGGAAGCACTTCAATCTCGTCCCGCAAATAGCGGTATGGGGAGAGGTTGCAGTCGTTCCTATATAATTCAGAAACATTACAAACTGTAGTTTGTGTCTTGTCGCTGCCAATAATGCGTTTCATTATTGTCTCTATGTCAAGAGACTTTTTGGCATGAGCAGCATTAGTAAGGCAATCAGATGCAGAGACAAACTTTATCTTATCGTCTTTCTTTTCTTTGTTTAGCAATAATATAACAGGTTTGAGACCTGTATGGGCTAACACACCATTAGGTAACTCTAAGACCATGTCCACATAGTTCTTATCGCAAAGATCCTTTCTCAAAGTGAAATTCGTCGAGCGATAGCATGAACTAATAGCCACAACTAATACGGCTTTTTTTAGTGCAGGTGTATCAATGAAATTAGATATAATCACATCTTCTAGGAAAGATTGTCTGCTTCCAAACCTATTTGGAACAGTAACTTTCATTCCCAAAGGAAGGTCAGAGAGAAGTAAGTCAGATTGGATATCATAATTCCAATTTGAAAGAGCATCTTCGCATTTGACCGTCAGTGGGCGATTATATGCGTCCAAACGTATTGAAGCAAGGAGATGGGACAGCTCGTTTATTTCTTGACCCTCAAAATAGATTTGCTCCATTTCCGGGAGTGTAACTATCGAACATAAACCAGAACATGGATCATAAATACTCTTCGGCTTATCTAAGAAAATTATCTTATGAAGTAACTCTACTAAATATGACGGTGTCGTATATTCTGATGAGTAACGACCACCACGTTCAACCACTAACGAAAGGATATGATCTATTAAATCTTTATAAAATGAATTGAATAAATGATTATTCACTTTATAAAAATCTGCAACGCAATAAGATATTTCTCTGCGAATAAGATTCGGAAAGAATCGTGAAATGCCATATAACAATTTTTGAGATTGCTCATCAAAATCATATTCCAATGGCATCTGTAAAAAATGGTCTTTGTTGAAATCTTGTGAGTCGACATCAAATCGCATACCATGGCGATGAGCAACCAATATATATAGTATTGGCATCACAGTGTAAGAAAAAGAGTCCCCTCCGTAAAGCTTATATAACTTTTGTAGGCAGAGATTTAAGTTTGAAACCAACTTCTCTTTTTTCTTATTAATTGCTTGTTCCATCATACAAAAATCTAAGTTAAACTTCATTTGACGCTGCAAAGTTCGGCGTTATCTGTGCAGTCATCCTTCCCAGACATATATTTTTTTAGATTTTCCTCAATTTTTTCCAAAATATGTAGTCTATACCACTCAGGATAGAGTACTTCAACGTCAGGAATAAATGAAAATATCTGTTGGTCAAGTTCTCTTGTAGGACGCACATGAATCTCTATTTCCCCTTTGTTCTCATCCACAATAGTTTGTGACTTGTGAATGGGCTTAGACAGTACATAGGGGAAACGATTGTCAGAGAAGCGAAGTCCAATGGTCTCTTTCTTTACATCATCATTTGGGATGGTTGCTCCTACCACGTCATCGTAGTATGTGGAAAAGTCGTACTTTTCATTCTTTTTGAATGGAATATCTGATTTACAAAAGCTCTGTATTCTATCTAATGCAAGATTGCTAATCTTATCCAGTTCTTCATTCAATCCGTATAGAAACCAACGGCCATTATATTGCTTAAGGTAATAAGGGTGAATGACCATAGGAATTACTTTTCCTCTAAAGGTAAGATAAACTATCTCCAAAGTCTGATGGTTGACAGTTGAATCAATAATATCAGCTAAATTCTCAATGCCTTTTAACTGTTCATTCTGCTCAAAAGAGACGAGATGTTCAGCATTGGATTTCAATCCAAAACGATATTCAAGATTAGAAATAACCTCCTCCAACCAAATGTTTGCAGCAGTACCTCTGAAACGCCCTAACATATCAATTGTGGACTGCAACTTATTAATGTCATCCACCGAAAGCTCATTGTTGAAGATTGAAAAATCTCGATCTTCATACCGATAATAGCATCTTTTCCCTGCAAGGGGATAAGCTTTAATCGGAGCGTTATAGCTAACACGGTCTCGCATATACTTTATATCTTCACGTATCTGGCGCAAGCTCACCTCAGTACCATACAGGTCATACAGAGCGTCGCTTACTTTATCTACGAGATCTTGAATCTCATATTTTCTTGTGAAATCGCTAAAGCAACGATCCAATATTTGATAGCGTAACTGGGCGTTCTTGTTTGTAGGCATAATAGTTCTCGGTTCTCAAAATTACATTCTTACAAGGTCGTTCACTGTTACATCTAAACATCGGGCTATGTCCAGCAGGTTTTCTAAAGTCGGTTGCGCATTATTTGTGCACCACTTTGAGATTGTAGCAGGATCCTTGCCAAGCTGCTCGGCAAGCCACTTGTTCGTACGTTTCTTCTCCGCAAGAACAACTTTCAGTCTGTTCAGGTCTTTAGTTTCCATATATATACCTAATTAATATAGGTGCAAAAATACTCTTTTTTTTGCTAAAACCATTCTAAAATCAGAAAAATATCAATTCTAGAGTCAAAAAAATGAAGAAATAGCCAATTTTAGAAGCAAATTTTGTATATTTGCACCTACATTAATGAAATGGTATGGCCAATATAACTGTCCAACAATATCAGCCTTCGGAGATTATAGCAATCTTCAATGATATACTTGCCCAACAGAATAATAAGGCAAGCGGAAAGATTGTTTGTATTAGGGGCTTGTTCCTGAAAGGGAATGGCACAGCCTATAATGGAGTCTATTATGATGCGCTCCGCGATGAAAACTCTGCTGTTGAGCTTCCCATCAGAATAACGGAATCTCAACGCATTGGGTTATTTAAATGCAATACAAAACACAGAGAAATCTAATAATAAAGTATTATGAGCACGAAAGAATATAGAGAATTATGGAAAGATTCTATTTGTTTGTGTGAAATGGAATCAAATAAAGACGAAGCTATATCATTTGTAATGTATTATTACGATAATTATAGCTTGTTTGATTCTATGGATGATAAAAAACTACTAGTGACGTTTATTGGGCTAGTTATCTATGAACAAAAATATCATTTAAAATTTGGCTCTACGACACCAGCTTCATTCTGCTATCGAGAATTATTGAAAAGAGTAGATCTTTGTAGTATGGATAAGGATTTTGTTTATGATGTTGGAGATTGGGCTGCAGATTATTCTGATAATGACTATGTCCCAATGGGAAATTATCATGGATTTGGCCCACGTCAGTATTTCGCTTTTTGGAACGAATACGAATCACGCGTAGCTTCGGAAAAACAAGCAAAAGAAGAACGCCTTGAAAGAAAACGTGCAGAAGGAAGAGCAAAGGTCGAAGCTGCAAAACAAAGTCATTTTGAAAGATTAAATACAATTCAGCAATTAAGAGAGAAACCATTAGAAGATAGTATTCTTATCATAGAAAAAAGTGATAAGAATGTATTCTATTATTATGAATTGATTGAAGAGTGGTTCAAAAATAACTATTTAAATGAAAACCAAAAGAAAAAGATACTGTCAATGTTTCCCACTAATTCTACAAGGCATAATATGAGAAAAATAAAGGTTCTAGAGTCTTATGATATTCGTCGGTAGCCCTTCAACGAGAATAAATCCAAAGTCTCTCAATTTATTGGAACTATAGCTGAAATATTGTTTCAACTTCAATTATAACTAAAAATAGCCAAATGTCACTCGAACAGTTGGCTATTTCTTTTTTCCCTATATTCATCTACTCCCTGCTTTGTCGCCTTTCAATCCTTGGCATTCCCATCGGGTTCTTAACGATTTTCTCAGTGCAAAGGTAGCAAGCCCCTATGACATGGAAAGTACCGCGATGCTATTTCAGAAGAAAGTTCTAACGGATGCTCCGCGAATTTTCTGCTGAAATTCCTT
>Ga0326512_10004389_pt1 | contig 10251 bp, 23 predicted proteins | sample 1_2617_0518_D_FD_203652 | JGI IMG/M metagenome (GOLD analysis project Ga0326512, IMG submission 203652) | Bovine rumen microbial communities from UC Davis, California, United States - 1_2617_0518 | ecosystem: Host-associated > Mammals > Digestive system > Stomach > Rumen | place: USA...
ACAAAACCTACACCATTTTGAAATGGCTCGCGCTCGTATGCTTCCCGGCCTGCGGGGTGCTCTACAAGACCATCTCCGCCATCTGGGGCTTGCCGTTTGGTGATGCCGTCTGTGAGACTTTCACGGCGGCGTCTCTGTTCGTCGGCGCTCTGATCGGAGTGTCCACCGCCGAGTACCACAGGACGAAGGGGGTGGAGTGATGGTGTATCCTATCCTCTCCGACTGGGACTACGTACGCACCAACGCCGTGCGCGTGTACGGCGACCGCGAGCACTGGCGCTACATCTACGGCGGCAATGGTGAACTCCTCGCCAACCGCGACAAGGCGGCGGAGTTCGTGCGGATGAAGTGGAACGCCTACCCGGCACACTTCAAGAAGACCGTCACCGACGCAGGCCACACCATCGACGAACTCATCGACCATGTGACCGGGTGCAGGGTGGCGGACTGCTCCGGGTTCGTGTGTCTGATCACGCAGGGCATCGACCCCAACCACCCCCGCGTCCCGTACGACATGACGAGCGGCGCGTTGTACTCGGTGTGCCACGACATCACCACCCCGCGTCTGGGCGTGTGTGGCGGGATGCTCTGGCGCTCTGGTCATGTCGGCATCGACGTCTCGGGCGGCTACGAAGTCGAGGCAAGCAACGAGTTTGTCGACTTCCGCCTGCTCAAGATTTCGAGTACATCGTTTACAAAGAGCGGACGCTTGCCGTGGGTGGACTATGGCAAGATGATCTGCGCGACTGATCGCTGACGCCCAGACCGCACCCTCTGGGCGTGGTTTCCTCCTCCAACCCCTCCGCTTTTGCGGAGGGGTCTTTTTTTGTGCCAAAAACTTTTTTCAAAAAGTTTCAAAAAGTGCTTGACATAGGTACACACCTACGGTATAATCATTGACATAGAACAGCACCACACCTATGAAACCACACACAACACAGGAGGCAAGGACATGACGTACAAACAGTATCTCAGCCAGTTAACCGAAGAGCAGAGAGCGGAGGCCATCGCAAAGCGCGCCGCTTACTGGGCACAGTTCGGGTACACCCTCGACGAGCTTGACGGCAAAATCGCCGAGTGCGAGAAGGAACTGCGCAAGACCATCAAGGCGATCAGGGACGGCGGCACGAAGCTCTTTAACGAGTTCCCCAAGGCAATGATGACCGACGCACAGGTTGCCAAGCACACCGCCACCGTAAACTGCGGCGCAAGGTTTAAGAGAGGCAACGCCAACGAGGCCTCCCTCAAGCTCGCGGAGCAGGTGATGGCAGACGAGCGGTTTGCCGCTTTCCTCGCTAAGTACGAAATGGCGGCGCACATCGAGCTTTCCAAAGACGGCGGCTACCAGATCAGACTGAGCTACTAAAGACCACACACCGAGGGGCGGCAACGCCCGCCCCTCTCACGACAACACACAAGGAGGCAACGATGAACTGGTCATACGGTAAGGCATGGAACATCACGGTCGGCGGAGTCCTCCAGTATCGGTACATGGTTCGCTTCAACATGAGCCACACAGAAGTCACCTACACCGGGGCGTCGGGAATCACGGAGGACGCGGGATACTACACGGACGACCACAGGGCGGCGACCGGGTGGGTCGAGGCGAAAGTCGCGGACGATCGGAAGAACGCCGAGGCGTTGGGGCTGTCGTTCACAGTCACGACGAAAGAATTTGCAGGATAACCAACCACGCCGGGGGAGGGTGACCTCCCCCACCACCACACACAAGGAGGCACAGATATGAAGGGCATCGGCATCAATACATTCAAGAAGGGCGCGGACGAGGCCGTGCGGAGACTGACGAGCGGCGAGCAAATGGTCACTGACTCCATCCGGGGCTTTCGCTTCTGGGCGGCGCTCGACTGGGACGACTCCATCGGCGAGCATTTCGACATCTACGCCATGGACGAGGAGTCCCACATGGCAAACATCATCACGGGCACGTATCTCGGGAACGTGTGGTATGAGGGCGAGGCGACGCACTACATCATGACCAACGGCGAGAAGATGACGGCATAAGGAGGCAACGAAATGATGGGAAAATGGGAGTTTGTAGAGTCTCTTTTTGACGCATACAGAGACACGCCGACCGCGATGACGGTTGAGGATGCGGAGAACGACCTGCGGACGTTCCGCGCCGAGGGGTGGGACGTTCCGAGCGATCTGACCGCCGAGGAATACGCCGACATCTGGAACGAACTTACGAAGGAGGCGCAGTGATGGCGAGCAAAGCGACCGAACGGCAGGCGCGGTACGACGCGACGCACACGCGCCAGATCAAGATGAAACTCAACACGAAGACGGACGCGCTCGTGATCGAGTGGCTCGACAGACAGCCGAGCATACAGGGAGCAATCAAGGCGTTGATACACCGAGCGATTGCCGAGGAGGCGCGGAGCGCGGAGGACAAGCGCATCGCGGCGACGCTTCGGCGGATTTTGGACACGGACACGAACGTGGACACGACCGCGTGAGAATGAAGGTTTTAGGCCGTTCGTATGATGTTCGAGTCCCCAGTGGCTCATGATTCAAAAACCTCGGTTTTACGCGGTAAACCCGCATAGAACCGAGGTTTTTTGCATGTTATGGCGAAAGATGGCGGCGTTTGACGCCGTCTTTTTTCGTTCCCCGTGTCCATTTTTACGGCAAAAGTGGACACGGATATGGACACGCTCAGAGCACGCTAAAGAAGACCCTCGATGCGCTCGTTGACCTCCTCGTTGATGCGGCGGGTGTGGTCGTCGAGTGCCTCCCGGTACACGCGGCGCATGACGTCGGTGCTCCATCCGCCTCTGGCCATGATGTACGCGTCTGGGACGCCCCACGCGTGGAGGATGGACGCGCCGAAGTGGCGGAGGGAGTGGAAATGCACATCGGGGAGGCCGCAGTGTCTGGCGGCGGTCTTGAACCTCTGCGACACGACACCGGGCGCAAGCGGCACGACCCTCTCTTTCGGTGCGACCAGTGGCAACTCGGCCATGATGGAGCGCGGGAGCGTGACCGTCCGATACCCTGCCGCCGTTTTGGGCTGTTTGAGGTACTGGGCGTTCCCGTCGTCCGTGACCAGATTGTGGCGCACGGTGACCGTGCCTGCGACGTGGTCTATGTCCTCACCGAGGAGGCCACAAACCTCTCCCCGACGCATGGGCACGAACGCGCCCAGAAGCACCGCGACGTACAGGTCACGGTCGCGCCCTTTGATGTACTCGAGGATGGCGGCGACGTCATCTGCGGTCGGCGTGTGCGCGTCGGCCTTTTTCGCCTGCGGCAGGCGCACGGCGACGACAAACTCCGGGCGTAACGCCCTCACAGACGCCACCAGAAGCCCGTACGCGTTCCGTACGCGTTTCGGTGCATGATTCCTCGAGTACGCGCTCACCCACCTCTGGAGCGCTCCTGTGTCGAGGTCGTCGAGGTGCACCGCGCCGATTCCCTCGTACGCGTTGCGGGCGAGTGAGTTGTACCCGCCAAGGGTCGACGGGGACAGCACCGCCTCGCGGTCGTCAATGTATGATCTGATCGCCGAGGCGACCGTGTCGTCAGTGCGCTCGCGGCGCTTTCCGACGACGTACTGGTGCGCCATAAACTCGGCCTGCGCTTTGGTGTCTGCCGTGAACGAGTGGCGCGCGCCCTTTACGCAGGTGCGCACCCTCCACCGCCCGCTAGGCAGTTTTTTCGCCCTCACGTTCCGCCCTCCTCTCTACCGCCTGCACGTCGCAGGCATCAAAATCATTCTCCGCGATGTGGCGCAGGGCGTGGGCATACGCCCTCCGTGCCTCGTCCTCGCTGATGCGGTCGTTGATGATGACGGTGCACGTCCCGTCCTCGTTCGGCGTGACGGCCTCGTGCACCTCGAGCGGCAGTCGCATGTATGCCACGAGCGCGCCGCGCTCCTCGTCAAACCATGTCGTCAATCTTCTCCCCTCTCCCTCTTCTTTAACGCGACCAGAATGTCGTACACGGCCTGCAACGTTTCGGGCTTTGCATCCCGTGCCGCCGAAAACAGGAGGCGCAGGTCGTGGTCGTCTTTCATGCGTTGAGCCAGTTCTGCCGTGACCGGGTCTTCGTAGTATTTTTCCTCGGCATCCCCTGTCACGAAGTATTCAACGGGTACGTCAAAATACGCCGCAAGTGTCGAAAGGTTCGCGGCAGATAGCGACTTTGTGCGTCCGCTTTTCCACGACGACAGCGTCGTCTTTGCGATGCCTGTGTCACGCGATACGCGGGACATGTTCGTGCCTCTCTCCTGCATCAACTTCTCTAGTTGTGCGTACATGCGTACACCTCCCGGAAAAAATATGCGGACTTCCGCACTTTTTGCTTGACAGGTACGCAACTGAGCACTATACTTTGACAGGAAGTGCGGAATTGCGTACGTTGTACGGGGTTCGTAAGTGTGTCTGGTAAACATCACTATAACGCAAAATCGTACTACTCGCAACCGCTACATCTTGATGAAAGGAGGGACAGATGACCACAAGGGAAAAGTACGAAAGACTCCGCGACGACCAAGGGTTGACCGACTACGAGGTCTTTAAGCGGGCAGGGGTTGAAAAGTCGACCTTTTACACATGGCGGAAACGCTCCGAAGACAATCCGTTTCTGACGATGAGCGTGCCGAACATGCTAAAGGTCGCGTCGGCACTGGGTGTAACGCTCGATCAGATCGTCGGCGACGTCAACTGACGGAGGGCAAAACATGAGGGAAAACTTGAGGGTGGCAACGCTCCATCTCGACGCGGCACTGGCGGCGCTTGAACGACTGGCCGCCGAACTCGACGAGTGGGAAGCGTGTGCACACCCGGCAGAACACGAGGCCGTTTCTACGGCCTGCGACGTGGTCGGCGAGGCAACAGACGGACTCGAGGCGGTGCGGGACGGCATCGGCGACATCGAGGGATTTATCGAGGAGGTGGAGGAATGACGTTACTCGAGGCGTATCTGATTATGGCGCTCGTGGTAGTGACTGCGGCGGCGGTGCTGTTGTACTCCGGGTCTCGGCACTGGTACGCGCTCATGGTCAGAGAACAGGAGGCACACCTGCGGACGCGCAGACAGTTGTACGAGGTGCGGCAGGACGCGTACTGGTGGCACTACGCCGCCATGGAGTACCAGAAGGAGGTGGAAAAAGGTGCTAGTAGAGACAAGGCGTGCTGATGCCATCTTTCGAGGCATGGTCGCCCGTCTGATCGCAGAGGACGACACGACGCGGATGACGTTTGCACAAAACTCGGGGTTTTCCGAGCCGCACCTGCGGCGGATGCTCGACGACCCGGGGATGGCACGGCTCGAAGACCTGCGCGGCATGGCCGCCGCGTATGACGTGACTGACGAGGAACTGGTCGCAATCGTGAGGGGGTGCAGGCCGTGAGACTGACGGACGACATGCTCGCGGGCGTCGACAACGTGACCGTGTTCGACGGACTCATCAAGGCGCGGGCGGTACTGCTCCACCACAAAAAGGTGTCCGTCTCGATCAGTGGCGGCTCAGACTCCGACATCGTCCTCGACATCATCGAGAAGTGCCGAAACGACGAGAACGAGATCAACTATGTATGGTTCGACACTGGCCTCGAGTACATGGCAACGCGAAAGCACCTGCGATACCTCGAGGAGAGATACGGCATAACCATCGAGCGCATCAAGGCAGAAAAAAGCATCCCGACCTGTTGCCGCGAAATCGGTCAGCCGTTTCTGAGCAAGTACATTTCGCAACGCATCATGCAGTTGCAAAAAGGCGGGTTTCAGTGGGAAGACGGCGAGTACGAGGAACTCAGAGCAAAATACCCCGCGTGTCCATACTCGGCCATCAAATGGTGGTGCAACCAGTACACAAAGGAACTCGGATGGCATCGCGTTTCTCGCCTCGACATTGACTGGCGGCCACATCTAAAAAAGTTCCTCATGGCGTACCCGCCGCAGTTCAGAATCTCGAATAAGTGTTGCACCTACGCAAAGAAAAATCCCGCGATACACCACGAGAGGAAAACAAACGCGGACTTGATTGTTATGGGCATACGCCGCGCAGAGGGGGGGGTGCGGCAGTTCATGTACAAAGGGTGCTACACCCACGACACGACCCAGACGCCGACATACCGCCCCGTGTTCTGGTACTCGGACGACGACAAAAGGTACTACGATGAGCATTTCGGCATCGTCCATTCTGACTGTTACACGAAATACGGCCTAAAGCGCACAGGGTGCGTCGGTTGCCCGTATAGCAAAGCGATAGGCGACGAACTACACACGATTGAGGTCTATGAGCCGAAACTGGCAAAGGCTTGCAAAGTCGTATTCAAAGACGCGTACGAGTACACGCGCATGTTCCGAGACTTTGCCGGGGTCATGCACGACAATCTGCGCCAGAACGACGGCCAGATGACCATTTACGACTACAAGGAGGGGAATCAATGAGCACGAGAACAGAGACACAGGAAAAGGCGGTTTTGCGCTACCTGTTACAACACGGGAGCATCACCGCCGTGGAGGCGTACAACCTGTGCGGGACGATGAGGCTTGCGTCGCGGGTGTTCAACCTCAAGGAGGAGGGATACGACATCTATACGGAGCGCGTCCCCATCCTCGACGACAACGGCAAAGAGGTCGGGCACTACGGGCGTTACCACCTGCGCGGCGTCCCGATGGTAAACGAAAACGGGTGATGGACGGAGGCAACCGACCCATCACCCAAAGGACAACACACACGGGGAGTATACCCCAAAGGAGACGGAAATGTCAAAGAGCAACAACATGACACTCTGGGAAATCGACCAGACGCTCGCGTACCTGCTCGACAACCTCTACGACGAGGACGGCGTCATCGACGAGGACATCCAGAAGCAGATCGACGCGCTCGAACTGACGCAGGAGCAGAAACGCGAAAACGTGGCGCTCTACATCAAGAACCACCGCGCACTGGCGGCGGCCATGCGGGCGGAGGAGCAGAACCTCGCCGCCCGTCGTCGGTCGGTCGAGAAACACGCCGAACGGCTCGAGCAGAGGCTCGCGGCATCGCTTAATGGCGAGCGGTTGGAGACCGCCCGCGTGTCGGTCAGATGGCGGCGCTCCGAGGCCGTCGAGGTCGATGACTGCGCCGAACTGGCATGGGACGATGACGCCTGTTCCCGGTACATCGTGTACACGCACCACATCGACAAGCAGGCGCTCAAGCAGGCGCTCAAGCAGGGCGAGGAAATCCCCGGGGCGCGGCTCGTGGAGCATAACAACATGCAAATCGCGGGGGTGGCCAGATGAGCGTGACCTATGATCAGATCAGAGCGGCGAACGACACCATACGCACGACAGACGTGCGCGGCAAGGCGTACGCGGAAGTGCCCCAGAGGGTGCGGGCGTTTCGTACCATCTGGCCGACCGGGTACATCATCACGGAAATGATGAGCAACGACGGCGAGGCGGGCAAGCGCACCTGCGTTTTCCGCGCGGAGGCCGGGTACTACGACGAGGACGGCAGGCGCGTCTGTCTGGCGACCGGGACGGCCTACGAGAACGAGGGCGCGAGCAACATCAACCGCACGTCGTACATCGAGAACTGCGAGACATCCGCCGTCGGTCGCTGTCTCGGCATGATCGGACTAGGCGTGGACGTGTCCATCGCGAGCGCCGAGGAAGTGCGGGCGGCCATCGCCGCACAGGATGCCACGCAGAACGCACAGGACGCGCAGAGAGCGCCGAAAGCATCAACGGCGAACAGAGTTACCGCCGCGCAGGCAAAATCGCTTGAGAGGCTTCTGACGCAAAACGGGCTTGAACTCGAGGCGACGCTCAAGCACTACGGCGTGAAGTACACCACCGACATGACGACAGAACAATACGCAGACGCCATCGCCATCGTGGAGCGGTGGGCGGAGAAACACAGGAAACAGGAGGGGACAACATGAACATGGCAATCATCATGGGGAATCTGACGAGAGACCCCGAGATCAGAAGCACACAGGACGGCAAGCCAATCGCCAAGTACACCGTGGCCATCAACTACGGCCAGAACACCGAGGCAGACTTTATCCCGTGCGTGGCGTTTGACCGGGCGGCGGAGTTTGCCGAGAAGTACCTGCGCAAGGGGATGCGGGTGCTCGTCTCCGGGCGCATCAAGACCGGGTCGTACACCAACCGTGAAGGGCAGAACGTGCGCACGACCGAAATCTATGTGTCGTCGCAGGAGTTCGCCCAGAACAAGGGAGACACGGCCACGCCTGCGCCCGCTCCGAAGACTGCCGACGGTTTCCTCCCGGCTGATGACGTGAACGACTCCGGGTTGCCGTGGAGCACGAAATGATGCACACATTTATCATCGAGGGGAGGCTCGCAGGGCTGAACGAACTGATCGCGGCGGAACGCACCAACCGTTACAAGGGGGCGCAGATGAAGCGCAACGCCCAGACGTACGTCGAGTACGCGGTCAAGACGCAGTTGCGGGGGGTGCGGTTTTCGCACCCTGTCCGCCTGCGGTACTTGTTCTTTGAGCCGAACAAACGGCGCGACCACGACAACGTTTCGGGGTTTGCCCACAAGATTATACAGGACGCTCTGGTGGCCTGCGGTGTCCTCTCTGACGATGGTTGGGACGAGGTCGCGGGATACTCCGACGACTTCGAGATTGACCGCAAACGACCGCGTATTGTGGTCGGTATCGAGGAGGTGGTTTAAATGGCGGAGCGCAGGATGTTCGCAAAGACCATCATCGACTCCGATGCTTTTCTGGACATGCCCGCCACGACCCAGATGCTCTATTTCCATCTGGCGATGAGGGCGGACGACGACGGGTTTGTAAACTCTCCACGGCGCGTCATGCGCCTCGTGGGGTGTGGCGAGGACGATATGCGGGTACTGATCGCAAAGCGGTTTCTGATACCGTTCGAGTCTGGGCTCGTGGTCATCAAGCACTGGCGCATCCACAACTACCTGCGGAGCGACCGATACAAGGAGACCACATACACAGACGAAAAGGCCATGCTGACGGTCAAGGAAAACGGCGCTTACTCGCTCGTGGACACCAACGGTATACCAGTTGGTATACCAGACGGTATACCAGTGGTTGACGCAGGTAAGGTTAGTATAGGTAAGGATAGTATAGGTAAGGATAAAAGAGAGGGCGGCAAGCGCCCCACGCGCCCGACCGTGGAGGACGTCGTGACGTTCTGCAACGAGAAGAACATCACCATCGACGCGCAGGCGTTTGTCGACTACTACGAGGCCAACGGGTGGCGGGTCGGTAAAAATCCCATGAGGGACTGGCGGGCGGCTGTCCGCAACTGGGCACGGCGTGACGCAGAGCGCAAGGCCGAAAAGACCGCGCCGCAGGTCAAGACCGCGCCGCCTACCATGTACTACTCCGGGCAACGCGAAACGGCGGGCGGCTCGTGGGAAGAACTCGACAAACTCCACACACCCGGCCAAGCAATGTCTGACGAGGAGTTCGAGGCCATGATGAGCCAGTTCAAGAACAGGAGGGACAAGTGATGGACTACGATGACGACGGCGTTGTCGAAGCACTGGCGGCGCTTTACCGCTCGGGCATGAGCATGGAGACCATTGCAGAGGCGATGGAGTTGCCACTCGTGTACGTCTCGCGGGTTGTGCACCTGTTGGGACTGGGCGACGAGCGGTACGGCGGGCACTACCCTAGCACCGGGAGCGTGCCGACAGTGGTCAACGCGACGACGTGCGGCACGACGATAAAGGCGTTCAAAACACTCAACAGAGGGAGGGGCAGATTATGATGTGGCTTGGAGAGCATGGCAACCCGCTTATCTGGGCGGGCGAAATCATCGAGGAAGAGGTCGAGACCAAGGAGGGCAAGCGCCGCCACATGACGCTCGACGAACTCGAACAGATTGCGGAATACATCGGGCGGTACGTTGAACACGCACGGGAATCCACTACCAAAAAGGAGGCGTAACGCATGGCTGATCTGATCGACAGACAGGCGGCGATTGATGCGATGTTTGCCGGTATGCCGGGGCTTATGTTCAATGACGTGCTGAAGATTCTGCGCACACTGCCGTCAGCACAGCCAGAGCGTAAGACCGGGCGGTGGGTGTTTGACAGACTGGAGACTACAAGCGGCTGTTTTTATGGCGTAAGGCGTTGTTCGGAGTGCGGAATGATTGGCGGCGAAACAAGATACTGCCCGTTCTGCGGTGCTGACATGAAGGGAGGAAACGATGAGACTGATTGATGCGGACAAACTTAAAGCGCACTACTCGTGGTGGGAAGGCGAGGGCGAGGTCG
>Ga0326512_10004390_pt1 | contig 10248 bp, 4 predicted proteins | sample 1_2617_0518_D_FD_203652 | JGI IMG/M metagenome (GOLD analysis project Ga0326512, IMG submission 203652) | Bovine rumen microbial communities from UC Davis, California, United States - 1_2617_0518 | ecosystem: Host-associated > Mammals > Digestive system > Stomach > Rumen | place: USA: California...
AGCGCTTGTTCAAGAAGATTCCTTTCGTCAACAAGCCCAACATGACTCAGGACGACTACAACAACCTGTCTAACACTGAGTACAGCAACGACGAGGGCTGGCAGCAGATCATCAACGACCTGCAGGAAGCATACGCCGTGCTGCCCACCACGCAGGCTGAGAAGGGTCGTCCCACCAAGGCTGCTGCCGCTGCATTCCTAGCCAAGGTCTATCTCTACAAGGCTTATCGTCAGGACGATGCCAACAGCAACAGAGTGACCAGTGTCAATACCGATGACCTGCAGAAGGTGGTGGAGTACACCAATCTTTCTACTTTCACCTCGGCTGGCTACGGACTGGAAGACGACATGCACAACAACTTCCGTCCCGAAGAGGCTTATGAGAACGGCAAGGAGAGCGTATGGGCCATTCAGTACTCGCGCAACGACGGTACCGAATACGGCAACCTGAACTTCTCCAACCGTCTGATTGTTCCCTGCATTCCCAAGGTTCACGATTCGGGTGGCGACTTCTACAAGCCCTCTCACAATCTGGTGAATGCCTACTGCACCGACGGCAGCGGTCTGCCGCTCATCGACAAGACCCTGAAGGAAGACTATGAGGTTGGTTCCAGCGAGAACGTCGACCCGCGTCTGTTCATCACCGTCGGCATGCCCGGCACTCCCTACATGTTCAACACCAACTACATGATAGCCAAGACCAACACCTGGAGCCGCGCCGGACAAGGCACCTACGGATGGTTCGTCTCGCTGAAGCAGAACGTAGACCCCGCACTGGTCAACATCTATCTGTTCAACTGCGACAACCAGTGGGCATCGTCCATGAACCGCATCGTGTTCCGCTATGCCGACGTGCTGCTGATGCGTGCTGAGGCACTGGCTCAGCTGGGCCAGACCACCGAAGCCATCCAGCTGGTCAACCAGGTTCGCACACGCGCCAAGGGCATGATTGCCAACAGTATCGTTTCGGGCTATCAGAACAAGTACGGCATACACTACGGTGTGGGCATGTACAACGGCTCATACAGCAAGGAAGAGGCCATGAAGATTGTCAAGATGGAACGTCGTCTCGAACTGGCTATGGAGGGTGAGCGTTTCTTCGACCTGGTGCGCTGGGGCGATGCCGCCACGGTCATCAATGCCTTCTATGCATCCGAAGGCACGACGATGAACTTCCTTTCCGGTGCCAGCTTCACTGCCGACAAGAACGAGTATGCACCCGTTCCCTACGAGCAAATCTCTGCTTCTAACGGCCACTACACGCAGAACTGCGGACAGTGGTAATGGGAGAATTGAAAATTGAATATTGAATATTGAAAAAACAAAAAAGCAATGAAAACGACGATTCATAATATAAAGAACTATTTACTCCCCTCGCCTTTCGGAGAGGGATCGGGGGTGAGGCTGCCATTTGGAGTGGTGCTGTTGCTGCTCGTTCTCTGCTGCTTCAGTTGCAGCAAAGACGACAATGTGAGCGACATGAACCTTAGCGGCGACTGTCTGGTGGAAGAGCTCGTGCTCAACGGACAGTACAAGGCTACCATCAGCACCGAGAAGCGACTGCTGAAGGTGAAAGTACCCGAAAGCTTCAACCAGAAGGGCGACATGCAGATCACGAGTCTGAAACTGTCGGCTGGTGCCACCTCCAACTACAAGGAGGGCGATCACATCAACCTGAATGCCGACCGTCCTTTGCACATCACCAATGGCGACCGCTTCTTTGACTATCAGCTGTCTGTTCGCAACGACGAGGCCATCATGACATCGTTCCTCCTCGAGGGCGTGAAGGGTGCCATCGACCAGGCCGCCAAGACCGTCAAGGTGAGCGTGACTGCCAACAGCGGCATTGACCTGGCCAACGCAACCTTCACCGTGGAGTGCAGCGAGGATGCCGTGTGCAGCCCTGCCAGCGGAACGAAGGCCAACTTCACTTCGCCTGTTGAGATCACCCTGACCGACAACACGGCTTCGAACACCTATACCGTGACGGTCGAGCTGATTGCCAAGCCCAAGGCATTGTTCCTGGGCGACAAGGCTACCATCGAGGAGCTGAACGACGAAGAGAAGGCTGCTGCCAAGTGGATGCTGGGCAACATTGCCGGTTCGGCTTACGCTTCGTGGAGCGACATTGCCAGCGGCAACATGAACACCGACGAGGTGAAGTTCATCTTCTGGCATCACCACTGTCCGTCCTACGGCAGCTACAACCAGTTCGTCGAGGCTGAGGCCAATGCCATGCTGGCCGTGGTCAAGCTGAAGGAACTCTGGGCCAACGGTGTAGGCTTCGTGCTGTCACGCTCGGCTGTCAACTACTCCATCGCACTGGGTGCTCAGCCCGAAGATGCTTATCCTAACAACGTATGGGGCGGCAACGGCGAAGGCGGCGACAAGATGGGCGACGATCCCTGGGCATTCTCCGTGTTCGACACCACGCACCCGTTGTGGCAGAACCTGAAGAAGTTCCCCGGTGCAGGCGAAGACCGCGTCTACACGCTCGACAAGGACTACACCATCTGCAACACCACGTCGCAGTTCCACTTTGACGGAGCTTATGCCGCAGGCAAGTCGGCTGTTGAAGAAAAGACAGGCGGACGCGCACTCATCGGCAACAGCAACGAGGTGGCCGGATGGGAACTCAAGGCCGCTAACGGACAGTTCGGCAAGGGTGGCATCATCTGCATTGGCTCTGGCCTGTTCGACTGGAACTCGCCTACCGACTATGTCTCCAACTATCACGACAATATGGGCACCATCATGACCAATGCCTATAACTATGTGGGAAGGGAGTAAATTAAATATTGAAAATTGAATATTGAAAATTGAAAATTATGAGTAACGATATTAAGAAAATATTCTTCGCTGGCCTCGTTTGTTGCTGTGCCACAGCAACGCTCACAGCGTGCAGCGACGACGACCCAAAGGGCGATCCCGATAAGGACTGGGCTGGCACTGCCAATAGCTTCGTACCTACCGACGAGAAGGGCTTCTCCACTTACTACTCGCCTGCCATCGGGCGCTGTGGCGACCCCATGCCCTTCTACGACCAGAAAGCAGGTGACTTCAAGGTGCTCTACCTGCAGGAGTTCGACAACAATGCCGACAAGCGCTTCCACCCCATCTGGGGCGTAGCCACTACCGACGGTGCCAACTACCGTTCGCTGGGCGAGGTGCTGCCTTTCGGCGAGACTGACTATCAGCAGGATGCAGCCCTCGGCACGGGCTGCGCCTACTACTGCGACAAGGACAACAAGTACTACATCTACTACACAGGCCACAACGGCAACTGCACCAACCGCGAGGTCGTGATGCGTGCCACGTCAGATGACTTCAAGACCTGGACCAAGGATCCCCTGTGGGAGCTCAACGGCCCGCAGTATGGCTACTCAGGCAATGACTTCCGCGATCCGCAGATCTTCGTGGCCGAAGACGGTCTCTATCGCATGCTGATTGCCACCTATCAGCCTGGCGGAAAACCCTTGTTTGCTGAGTTCAAGTCATCCGACATGCGCAACTGGGAGCATGTGGGCTCATTCAAGATGGTGTGGAACGACCGCATGTGCGAATGCCCCGACGTGTTCAAGATGGGCGACTGGTGGTATCTGGTGTTCAGCGAGGCTCCCGTCTACAGCCGTCAGGTGAAGTACGTCATGGCCAAGTCGTGGGAAGAGCTGAAGACGCGTCTCGATCCTCCCGCATGGCCCGATGGAAGCGAGGATTTTGCCAAGCTTGACAGCCGTGCCTTCTATGCAGGAAAGACCGCCTCAAACGGCACCGACCGTTACATCTGGGGATGGTGCCCCATCCGCGATAACTACAAGACCGACATCTACAAGGCCAACACGAGCGTGAGCGGCGACAAGGAGCCGGCATGGGGTGGCGCACTGGTATGCCACCGCATTGTGCAGCACTCCGACGGCAAGCTCAGTCTGGGCGAGGTGCCGGGCATCAAGGCCAAGTACAACCAGGCGCAGAGCGTCAGTGTGATGAGCAGCAGCGGATGGGCCAACGGCAAACTATCGGGCGACGATGCCTACGTGCTCTACAACCGTCTGGGCAGTCACAACCACATCTCGCTGACCGTCACCACTTCCAATAAGTGGGATAAGTTCGGCATCTCGGTGGTTCGCGGAACCGACTCCGACCGTTATTACACGATGGTGGTCAACCCTGAGAGCGAGTCCTCGCGCAAGATCAACTTCGAGGAAGAGGGCAAGGGTGGCAAAGGTTTCATCGGTGGAATCGATGGTTATTTCTTCCCGACCCCCGAAGACAACACCTACCACATCGACATCTACACCGACAACTCGGTGCTCGTCATGTACATCAACGACAACGTGTGCTACACCCAACGCATCTACGGCATTCAGAAGAACTGCTGGAGCGTCAACAACTATGGTGGCAGCATCACCGTCTCTGACGTGAAGGTGAGCCAATATTAAAATTGAAAATTGAAAATTGAGAATTGAGAATTATGATTAGATTTGCTGTTGATACTACAATCCTGAGCGTAATCCTATTTTTCAATTCTCAATTTTCAATTTACGAAGAATCTAAATTCCAATTCTAAAGTTCTAAATTAAAACATTTTTAGCGTATGAAAAAAGTATTTTTACTCGTAGCTCTTTTTGCCGCAACGGCAAGTAACGCACAGACCGTTCTGTGGGACGGCGAAGACGAGGCCATCACCTCGCGCAACGAATTTGCAGGATGGTGGGACCGTGGCAACCCCACGCTGGTAGACAACCCTGAAAAGGATGGCATCAATCCGTCGGACAAGTGTCTGAAGATGACCATGACGGGCAACGACTTCGGCCAGAAGCATCTGGCCTTGCCCTTCCGCGACTGGCGCAACGAGGAGAGCGGCAACCAGCTCAATCTGCAGGGCAACCGTCGCTTCTCGCTCATGATCAAGAAGGCTGCCAACGAAAATGTACTGGTGGAACTGTCAGACCCAACCAACGGTGCCGACAACTACTGGCAGAAGACCGCAGCCTGGTATGGATCGGAAGGCCGCTGGCAGAAGGTGGTGCTCGACTTCTCTACGAACGATGGAATGAACGATTTTCCCGGTGTTTTTGCCATCACATGCCAGACTGGCGATGTCAACGAGCCGCAGGATGTCTATGTAGACAACATCGTGGTTGAGCCTGTTCCTATGGCCAATGGCGTAGCACTGAAGGACATTGCCGACGGTTCACTGACGGGTGATGTAGTGGTGAGCGGTTCAATGATGCGCGGCGACTGCCAGAATGCCAACGGCGACTGGTTCCGCGTGGACTACGACGACTTCGCCCTGCTGGCTCAGAAGCTGTCTGCATCGGCAACCTCTGTCAATCTGTGCGGTGTCATTCTGAAGGATCCCTACGATGCATTCAGCGAAAAAGTGCCTGGCATCAAGATTTATGCCGACGAGCAGTTTGCCGACAATGTGCTGGTTGGCATCAAGTCCCTCACTGTTTCGGCCTCAGCCGGAGCCATCTACAACCTCTCGGGCCAGCGCGTGTCGAAGAGCGGCAAGGGTGTGTTCATCCAGAACGGCAAGAAGTTCATCAAATAATTGTTGGTTAGTTGTTTTTTTATTTCTTTCAAATGCGATGTGCTGCAAATGGCGGCACGTCGCATTTTTTCTGCACTTTTCTCATTTATATATATATCAAGTTGGGTTTAAAGCCAAATCAAACTGAGATATGGCTTAAATCACGTTGTGATTTGACTTGAAACTCAGCATGATTTGGCTTTAAACCCACTTTGATTTGGCTTTGATTGCAAAAACAACTGTTTTTCAGCCTGTAAATTACATCGTTTTTTCACTCGCCAATTGCAAGTTTTCAATTTTTTTATCTATATTTGCAGCCGTAATAATTAATACTATTGATACCATGCAACAAACAAAAGACTTACACCTTATTATATATATAATAGGCGCTTTGCTGCTTTCGGCATGCAACAGTGGAGACAAAGCATATCGCATCGGTGTGTCGCAGTGTGCGGCTGGACTGTGGCGCGACCAGCTGAACAACGAGATGCTGGCAGCCCAGCATCTCTATGAGCACGACGTAAAGGTGAGCATCGCGCATGCGATGGACAGCAACGAGCGACAGATTGAACAGATAGACAGTCTGGCAGCAACGGGCATCGACCTGCTGGTCGTGTCGCCCAATGAGTCGAGCGCCATCACCGAGGCCATCAATCGTGTGAGAGCCCGCGGCATTCCCGTCGTGTGCTTCGACCGTAAGGCCGACACCGAATGCACCGCCTTCGTGGGTTGCGACAATGTTGATGCCGGAGCCGCAGTCGGCAACTACGCTGTGTCACTGGCCCGTCAGATCAGCCATCGGCCACTGGTGCTCGAGGTGACTGCCCTGATGAGCACCTCGCCGGCACAGGAGCGCCACAAAGGCTTCTCCAGAGTGCTGAATTCACACAAAGCCGACATCGACTACGTCTGCATAGAAAGCGACTACGGAGCCGATGGCACCTATCAAGCCGTGAAGAAACAGATAGAGAGCGGCAGACAGCCCGACGTGGTGTTCTGCCACATCGACGGCATGACCACAGGTGCCTGGAGAGCAGCCGACGAGGCAGGCATCAAGGACGAGATGAAGATATTGGGCTTCGACGGTCTGCTGGCCGAAGGCATTGCCTACGTTCAGAAGGGCATGCTGGCAGGCACCTACCAGTATCCCACCCACGGTGAAGCCATCGTCCGACTGGCACTGAACATTCTGACGGGCAAGCCATACGAGAAGGAAAACAAGCAGGAAGGCGTGATGGTGACGCCAGAAAACGTCGATTTAATCGCTATGAACGCTCGTGAACTGGCCAATCAGAACAAGGAGCTCATCACCATACAAGACAAGCTAGAGAACTATTTCGGACTGTACAACTCGCAGCAGAAAGTGATCATGGGCAGTCTGATTAGCATCCTTCTGCTTGTCATCGCCATTGTGCTCACGTTGCTGGCCATACGTCAGCGCCAGCGCCTGAGCCACGAGCAGGCACAGTTCTATACCAACGCCAGCCATCAGCTGAAGACACCGCTGACACTGATAGCCGGTCCCATCGGAAAACTGAGAGAACGGAGTGGTGAGCGTGGCGAATGGAAGAACGAAGACATCGAGCTGCTGGAAATCGTGGGGCGCAACGTCACCCAGCTGGAGCAGATCGTGAGCAGTGTGCTGAAGTTCAAGCAAAAGGTGGATGGCACGGGCATCGACGATGTGACGGCAGCTGCCGTGGAGCCGCAGTCGGCAAGCCCGGCGGAATCGAGTGCAGTACTGCGCAAGAGCCATCTGTCGATGATGAAGCACGAAGACAGCGACGAACTGCCAGGCATTCTGATTGTCGAAGACAACAGCGACATGCGCCGCTATCTGCACGCGCTGCTGTCAGGCAGTTACTATGTGATGGAGGCGGTCGACGGCGAGAGTGGTCTGCGACTGGCTCGCGAAAACGTACCCGACCTGGTGCTGAGCGACGTAATGATGCCCGTGATGGACGGATTGCAGCTGTGTGCGCAGCTGAAGAACAACCCCGTGACGAGCCACATACCCGTGATATTGCTGACAGCCCAAAGCGAGGAGTCGCAGCAGATGGAGGGCTATGCCCACGGGGCCGATGCCTATCTGACGAAGCCGTTCAAGGCCGATGTGCTCATCAGTCGCATCGACAATCTGCTGAAGAGCCGACAACAGTTACGCACTCTCTTCACCAACGGGCAGAAGACGGAGGGTGAGGTGCAGCTGACCACACAGGACAAACTGTTCATGAACAAGCTGAAAGAAGCCATCAAGGCCAACATGAGCAATGCCGACCTGAAAATGGATGAATTGGGCGATAAAATGGGTATCAGCCGCGTACAGCTCTATCGGAAGGTGAAGGTGCTGACAGGCCTGTCGCCCGTGGAGCTGCTCCGCCAGATGCGCTTGCAGCGCGGCCACACCCTCCTGCACAGTACCACGAAGACGGTGGCCGAGATTGCCTACGAGGTGGGCTTCAGTTCACCCAGCTATTTCTCCAGCTGCTTCAAGAAACAATTCGGCAAACTGCCGATGGAACAGAGAAGCGAGTAAATGTAAATTGAAAATTGAAGATTGAAAATTGAAGATTGGCTGCGCATCCATGCTGAAAACGGTGAGCGTAGCCAATTTTCAATTTTCAATCTTCAATTTTATAAATAGTATCTTAAAATTGTTACTTGAAACATAATTTGCCTATCAACGAACGAATTTTGATAGCATTTTGAAGTCTGGTGCACTACTTTTGCGCCAGATTTTTTTTGTACTAACCAAAATTATTTATGAAACATTTCAAAAGACTCCTACTGAGCATGATGCTCGTGTTTGCCAGTACGATAGTACTCGCGCAGACGGAGATTACTGGCACCGTGGTCGACCCGCAGGGCGAACCCGTGATTGGTGCCACTGTGATGGAGAAGGGCACCGCGAACGGCACTGTGACCGATTTCGACGGTAACTTCAAGTTGAAGGTGACGGCTGGAAAGACCCTGACCTTCTCCTACATCGGATTCGAGAAACAAGAGTTGCCTGCAAAGGCTGGCATGAAAGTGGCGCTGCGCGACAACGCTGCTGAGCTGGCCGAAGTGGTGGTGACCGGTTATCAGGTTCAGCGTAAGGCCGACCTGACGGGTTCGGTTGCCGTGGTGCAGACCAAGGACCTGAAGACGAGCAGCGACACCGACCCGATGCGTGCACTGCAAGGCAAGGTGCCTGGCATGAGCATCACCAGCGACGGTTCGCCTGTTGGCGCCGGCGAGGTGCGCATCCGTGGTATCGGTTCGTTCAATGCATCGCAGAGCCCTCTGTTCATCATCGACGGTGTGCCTACAACCGACAACCTGAACACCCTGAACATGAACGATATCGAGTCGATGCAGGTGCTGAAGGACGCTGCCTCGGCTTCTATCTATGGTAGCCGTGCTGCCAACGGTGTGATCGTCATCACCACCCGTTCGGGTAAGAAAGGCGACAAGGTGAAGGTGGACTTCTCTGCCAACGTGACCGCTTCGTTCTACAACAAGCAGTCGATGATGAAGCTGGCCAACGCTCAGCAGTATGCCACTTCGATGGCACAGGCTGCCCTGAACGACCGTCTGGACCCTGAGGTCTATGCCAACAACTACGGTCTGACGCTCAATGCTGCCGCCGGTACTCCTATCACGGCATGGGATCCCACCACTGAGCAGTATCGCAACTACACCGTGAACGGTCTCTACGACGGTTTTCTGAACACCAAGAAGACCATGCGCTACAGCGACACCGACTGGCTGAAGGAAATCTCTCGCACTGGTTTCGCTCACAACTACGACCTCTCAGTCTCTAATGCTACCGACCGCGTGTCGACCCTCTTCTCGTTTGGCTACAAGAAGACCAACGGTATCCTGAAATATACCGACTTCGAGAACTTCTCGGCCCGTATGAACACTTCTTATAAGATTAACAAGATTGTGACCATCGGTGAGAACGTCACGCTGACCTACTCTAATCAGGCCGACTGCCAGCCGCTGGAGAACGCACTGAAGATGTCGCCTACGCTGCCCGTCTATGAAGAGGACGGCAAGACCTTCTCCGGTCCTGTGGGCGGCATGAGCGACCGTCAGAACCCGCTCCGCGAACTCTACGACAACCGCGACAACCGTCTGAAGATCTGGCGTATCTTCGGCAATGGCTTCGTGAACATCACTCCGCTGAAGGGCCTGCTGCTGCGCTCTAACTTCGGTATCGACTATACCGCCGGCTTCATTCACAGCGTGAAGTACACCTGGCACTCTGACGTGGTGAACAACGACACCCCCGAAGCTACCCTCTCGCAGGACAACAACCTGCGCTGGACGTGGACGAACACCGCTTCGTACAACTTCACACTGGGTGGCGCCCACACATTCAACGTGCTGGCCGGTATGGAACTGCACCACCAGAACGTAGACAGACTGTCGAGCTTTGCACAGATGTATGCCCTGGAGAACTACAACTACATGTGGCCCAATGCCGCTACCGGCACACAGCGTGCAGGCGGTATTGCCGAGGGCTATCGCCTCGTTTCGTTCTTCGGCAAGATCGACTACAACTGGAAAGACCTGCTGCTGGCTTCGGTGACACTGCGTCACGACGGTTCGAGCCGCTTCGGTGAGAACTACCGCTACGGTACGTTCCCCGCCTTCACGCTGGGCTATCGTCTGTCACAGAATCTTGGTGTCGACTGGATTGACGACTTGAAGATTCGCGCTTCT
>Ga0326512_10004391_pt1 | contig 10248 bp, 5 predicted proteins | sample 1_2617_0518_D_FD_203652 | JGI IMG/M metagenome (GOLD analysis project Ga0326512, IMG submission 203652) | Bovine rumen microbial communities from UC Davis, California, United States - 1_2617_0518 | ecosystem: Host-associated > Mammals > Digestive system > Stomach > Rumen | place: USA: California...
TTAGTAGGCCATACATATAAGATTGTAGCCGAGTTAAGAGATAAGGCAACAGGAGCTGTTGCTATTGATGGTAAGGGAGATGAGATTAAGGCTGTAAAAGAATTTACACCATCTGGCCTACCAAATATGCAATACCACAGGAACAGGCTCCAATGATCTCTAGGTGGATAGAAAAGCGAAAGATGGGTCTTATTGATGATTTAAACCCCGAAATATCTCCGAAAGAGAAAGCATTCGAGTTAAATACTTCGAATAGGCCTTCGGTTTCGGAGAAAATTAGAAATATTAAAGCAAATAGCAGCCTGGGCAAAAATGAAAAATCAATGGGAGATAAGCTTGTAGAAAGCTCAAACGAGATTTTAAAAGCTACAGCAAAAGATAATGACATGGAAATGGACATATAGGAGGAATAACTATGATTGATATTTTTAAAAAGGAAACTCCAAAGAGAGAGTTGACAGAAGAAGAAAAGAAAGAAAGAACACAGAAGTGGATTAAGGCCAAAAACGAGTTATGGGAAAAGGTAAATCGTCAGACAGAAGCTGTTGCATCTGACTATGTTCAGGATATTTTCCACCGAAATGGAATCAGTTTTGGAAATAACTCGATAAGTGGTAATGTGATTTTGGTTGATCGCAATCAGTTAATGAATGGCAATTCGTTTATCCTTGGAACATCAGGCTCAGGTAAATCTATGGAAGCGAAAAATGAAATTATTAATTTAATACTTGCGACAGATGCAGATGTAATTATAATTGACCCTGAAAGAGAATATGTGCCATTGGTAAATGCTCTGCATGGTGAAAGAGTTGTGTTATCGGCTTCAAGCGACAATCACATAAATGCATTAGATATTAATGCTGAGTATGGCGAAGGTAAAAATCCACTAACTGATAAAGTTGAATTCATTTTATCGTTATGCGAACAAATTGATGAAGTAACACCAAAGCAGAAGTCTATAATTGATAGATGTTGTAGATATGTATATATGAATTACATTCAGTCTGAGTACAAGGGTGAAATTCCAACATTAGTTGATTTTGTTGAAGAACTAAGCCATCAACCTGAACCTGAAGCTAAACAGCTTGCATTAAGTTTGGAACTTTTTACTAAGGGTACTCTTGATACATTTGCGAAGAAAACAAATGTTGATACACAGAGTAGATTTATTTGTTATGATATTCAGGACTTAGGAGAACAGCTTATTTCCATTGGTTTGCTCGTTGTTCTTGACTCAATACTTAACAGAATTACTCTAAACAGAGCAAATGGAAAGGCTACCTATGTTTTTATAGATGAGATTTATCTTTTATTTGCCCATCAGTACAGTTCAAATTTCTTGTTTAAGTTGTATAAGCGAGTACGAAAATATGGAGCATTTATGACTGGTATAACTCAAAATGTTACCGATGTTTTAGCCAGCAGAGACGCATCGACAATGATGAAAAACTCAGAATTAATCATCATGATGAAACAAGGCAATGAAGATGATTGTGACGAACTTGCAAGGCTGCTAAATATTTCGGAAACTCAAATTGGATATGTCAAAAAAGCTGAAGCTGGTCATGGCTTAATAAAAGTTGGCTCAAGTATTATTCCTTTTGAAAATGAAATTCCTCAAGATACGCAGCTATATAAGCTTATGACAACTAAGTTTGGAGAAGTATAAACAAAATAGCAATTATAATTAGCAACTTCACGACAATTTGTCGTGAAGTTGTTTTTGTATGGAGGAAAATATGAGCACTATATATGAAAACATCTTTGATAAATTGAAAAATTTACCTAATTGTAAGAATGCGATGAAAGAAGCTGCAAAATTAGAATTTTGGGATTATATAATTTTAGACAGACTAAATATAGATATTGGTTTTTATATACTTGATAATGGTACAGTAATAAAACAGACAGGGCTGGATAAGTATGAATTTTTCACAGATAAAATTAAAACATTGAATATGTTTAACAAATTAATTGCTGATATAGCATATTATGAAAAAAGTAATTCTGATGATGTAACTAAAGCATTAGATATAGTGCTAGAGGCAAAAGCATATTATACAGCTAATATGTGTTCAGAAATAGATAATATTGAAGATATAGAAGATATGGAATATGAACGATAGCTTTGCGACAATATGTCGTGGAGTTTAGTTATAAATGATTATTTAAATGATTAAAGAAAGGAAAACATATGAAAAAAATGCCAAATTTTATTGAAAAACTACTATTAAATACCTCTCCAAGTGAGTTGCCATCAACTATGAGACTCGAAAGAGCAGCAAATGTATTGGCTGAAATTGCTAAAACAGATTTAAGAAAGTATGGATATACTACAGGCCAGATTGAGGATGTATATTTAGCAATTGCTGAAAATTCAAATACAGATGGCAATACTTTAGATCTTCTTTCCAATTATAACAAAGAAGGCTATTGGAAAATGGACGAGGATATAAGAGCAACTGTTGCAGAAAATAAAAATACTGAAGAAAAAACACTAATTAGATTATCAAGAGACCCTTCAGTTCTAGTAAGAGAGTGTGTTGCAGATAATCGAAACTGTCCATTAGATGTACTAACGCAATTATCTAAAGATACTGAATCTTCAGTAATGTTTTCTGCTATGACCAATCCAGCGATGGAAGGACTTGTGTTACAAAGCTTATTGAGAGAAAAACTAGCAAATGATAATGATGTAGCTTTTGCGTTAGCTTCAAATAACATAGGCCACGATGGAAACGCTACAATTGATACATTAATAAATCCTTTAATCTGTCAGTCAGTATGGAATTTTCTTTCGGAGAATGAAAACTATATAATAAGAGCAATTTCAGCTTACAAGGTAGAAGATATGGGGCGAATTGATAGATTATGCGATGATCATGAAAAAACTGTTAGAGATTTTTTAGCAATGAATCCTAATATAGATGAACTTACAGCTGAAGCACTACTTGAAAAAGGTGACATTACAACTTACCAATGCCTTGCTATGAATCCAACAATGAGCGAAGATATACTTTATCAAATTTACGAGAAGACTAATAACAATAGTATATTAAAAAGCATATGCAAACATAATAATGTAAGTGAGCTTTTACTAAAAAGATTATCAAAAGTCAACGACAAAGATGTTAGAGAAATGGCTAAAATTGAACTTGAAATTAAATTTAAGCCAAAAATAAAAGATGATGAGTTTGAAAGATAACTTCACGACAAAATGTCGTGAAGTTGATTTATTTTATGGAGGATAAGTGATGAAAATTAAGAGCGTTTTAGAAAGTGAACAAATTTACAAAGAGAAATTAAATGATATAATTAATTCAAGAAGTGAAATGATGAATTTTTTTAAATTTCTTTCAAGAATCAATAATATGAGTTTGAAGAATAGTATTCTTATTTACTCACAAAATCCAAATGCTAGTGTAGTTGCATCTGCTGAAAAATGGGTTAATGATTTAAAGGCAAAAGTAAAATTGCAAGCAAATCCTATTAGAATAATTAATGGAAATTTGATTCGAGAAATATATGACATATCAGATATTAATTTTGATAATGTTTTTTCAAAAAAACCTATTTCTAAAAAATTCAACTTGTTATATTTAGATGAATTAAGCTTAGAAATAATAGGAGATAGCTCAGACGATGCATATAGAATCGGACTTGAACTAATGGATAAATCAATAGAATTGTATAATCAAAATGTCGATCCAAGATTTTATAATTTTGTGTTGTATTCTATTATTGAAGAGTTAATAGATTCTGATGTAAAAATGAGTATGCTTGAAAAAAATTTAGATGAAAAGTTTAAAGAAATCAAAAATGATTTGACTACTGAAGATATTGAGGCCAATTTAAATTATTCGAGTTACTGGATCCATAAAATTATAGAGCAAAAGAAAGAAATAATCAAAAAGGTTGAACTAAGAAAAAAAATAGAGAGATTGACAAGTATCTCACGAAAATATGATGATTATATAAAGGAGGATAAAAGCAATGAGAGAAGCAATAATTCAAGATGGAATATTCAGCGAGCTGGGGATGGAAACGGAAGTGAAAACATACAGTCAGTGGGGGAAGATAAAATTGCTAGAAATGGAGGAACAAGACCCATACATGTTGACTCTTCTATGGATGAGGGGAATGTTGGAGCCGTATCTGAAGGAACTCAGCGAGAAGGCGATGGAGATGGAGAAGAGATACAGAGACAAGTTCATGAGCCAAATGACGAATCTGACAAAGGAGGAAGCAGAGAAACAGGTGAGAATGCTGATAGTGGAGTACATGACACAGTGGACTCAAAACTATCCGTCACTACTCCAGTAAAACAATCTCTTGAGGACGAAATTAGAAGTATAAAAGAGATTTCTTATTATGTAGCCGAATGTGGAGAATTTCATTCATATGGAGAATTTTATGAAAATATAAAGACATTGGAAGAAGCTGTCCAAATATACAAGAAAATTCCAAGTAGTAGAAGAAATGGTGTAAAATCTATTGGCTTTAAGCTTGGAGAATACGAGCTTGATTTATTTGATGGAAGATTTGAAGATGACTATATAAAAGAATTTATGCCTTGGGTAATGGCTAGTCCGTTAGTTCAAAAAGCATTTGTGGAATTGAGAGCATTATTAACTGAATTATATGGATTAAAAAGTAAAAATGACAGCCTGGGCAATAAGAATGAACCTGTTAAAGGAAGTGAAATCGAAATTGATTCACTTCCTTTTTTTACGCAACCAAGTGAGAGAAAAACAACTAAAGAGAGAGCTGAGGATAATGTAAGAGCATTAAAAATACTGTCATTATTAGAAAACGAAAATCGTAAAGCTACATATGATGAAAAAGTAGATCTGTCTAAATACTCAGGATGGGGAGGACTGCAAAAATACTTTATAGATATGCGAGGGAATATTCCTGATGATGCGACCTCTCAACAGATTCAGTTGATTAATGAGATTAAAGAATTGTCAGGCGATAAATACTCTGAAATCAGACGAAGTGTATTGACAGCATATTATACACCTGATGAAGTGATAAATGCTATTTTTACAAAACTTGAAAAAAGCAATTTTACCAATGGAAGAATACTTGAACCATCATGTGGCGATGGCCGATTCTTTGGTGCGATGCCAAAAGATATGAGGCTTACATCCGAAATCACAGGAGTTGAAATTGATGAAATATCTTCAAAGATAGCATCCTACATTTATGAAGATGTAAAGATATTGAATTCTCCATTTGAAAAGTCCAATGTAATGCAAGGATATTATGACCTTGCGATAGGTAATGTACCATTTGATGATGCAATTAAAATTAAAGACCCACTTATTAATGATGGACGATCAACATCAATACATAATTATTTTATTTTGAAAGGATTGGAAAAAGTCAGAGCTGGAGGAATTGTCGCATTTATAACATCTTCATATACGATGGATGCTAGAAACAACAATAGAGCTGAAATTTCAAAAATTGCAGAATTTGTAGGAGCTGTTAGACTTCCAATTAATACATTTGAGAATACTGATGTATCAGCAGATCTCATTTTTTTGAAAAAACGAGATAAAACTTTAAATTATACAGAACTTAAAAATGAAACAACTTGGAATATGTGGGATGGTTGTCAAAATATGAGTATTGGTGATGATGCAGCTGAAATCAATAAATACTTTGTGGAACATCCTAAACAGATAGTTGGAAAACCAATTGTAAAATATGGAAGATATGCCGAAAAAACAATTGTAGCCAGTAAAACAGATGATTTAGTTCAAGAATTAAAATCAGCACTTGAAGATATTAAGATTGATTATGTACCAATAGAAAGAAATATAGACATTAATGAGGATCCTGATGATGAGCTTGAATATATCTCAAAACCTTTAGATCTAAAATTGCCTAATTACGAGTTTGTTGAAATTGATAATAAATTATATTATGCAAGAAAAACTGATATGATGCCTATTGATGCCAAGAAATCACCAATGATACTTAGCTTTATCAGATTAGCACAAGCATATGATAATTTAATTAAGGATGAGCTGGATGAATCTAATGATGATATTTACATAGGCAAAGCAATACAAAATCTTAATATTCTCTATGATGATTTTACAAAAAAATATGGCAGACTAACTAAAGAAAAAAATCGCAAAATTCTTAATCCTGATAATAGATATGGTCGAGTATCAGGAATTGAAATTTTAGATGCAAATGGTAAATTTAAAGACAAATCTGATATTTTACGCAAGAGGATTATTAATGCTGTTGAAGAAATAACTGAGTGCAAAACAGCTATTGATGGTTTACATGTTGTCCTTAATACCAAAGGAAAAATAGACTTAACAGAAATTTCTAAACTTTATAATAAAACAGTTGAAGAAGTTAAAAATGAACTCGCTGGTACAATCTATCATAATCCCCTTAATGACAATTATGAGCTTGCAGAAGAATATTTAAGTGGAGATGTTAAAACAAAACTGGAAGTGGCCAAACAATATGCTGAAAGTGATAGCGAATACAATATAAATGTTGAAGCTTTGGAGCGAGTAATTCCTAAAGATTTGACTGCAACTGAAATTGAAGCATCACTTGGATGTACATGGATTCCTGATAACTATTATACAGCCTTTCTGAAGAAGTATTTTGGACTTGGTGATGGATATAGGTATATGAATATAAGGGTTATTTGCCATAGAACAAAGGGAAACAGGGGAATGTATGAAATCATAGGAAGGCGTTCAGCATTGAAATCTATTCAGGTTACTAATGTCAAAGGCCTTGAAGTAACAGGAGCAGATGGATTAAGTCTTCTTGAAGATACCCTGAATTTAAAGGAACATACAGTTTATACAGATAAAGTGGTTGATGTTGAGCTGACTCAAAAATGCCATCAGCTACAAGAACAGATGCGTATTGCATTCTCTGAGTGGGCCTTCAAAGATACAAAACGAAGAGAGGACTTAGAAAAAATATACAATGAAAAATTTAACAGAATTGTTACAAGAGAGTATGATGGAAGCTTCCTTAAGATACCTAATATAAATAATGCTATTAAGCCTAGAGAACACCAAAAGAATGCTCTTGCTCATATATTGAGAGGAGATAATGTATTATTAGCACATTGTTGTGGAGCTGGTAAAACATATGAGATGTGTATGGGAGCAATGGAGAAAAAGAGGCTTGGAATGTGCCAAAAGTCTATGATTGTTGTTCCTAATAATTTAGTTGACCAATGGAAAAATGAATTTCAGGGATTGTATCCAAACGCTAAAATTTTATCAACGACTAAAGAAAACTTCACAGCAAATAAACGAAAAAGATTTTTAGCAAATGTCGCTTCTAATGACTGGGATGCAGTAATTATTGGCCATTCTCAATTTACCATGATTCCATTGTCTAACGAGAACCAAGCTAAATATCTTCAGGAAGAACTGCTAGAAATTCTTGATGCAATGGAAAAAGCAAAACAAAACAATGGAAGCCAATTCAGTGTAAGACAAATGGAAAAGGCTGCAATTAGAATTGAAAACAAAATTAACGAACTTATAGACATTAAAAGAGACGATACAGTGTTCTTTGAACAATTGGGAATAGACCAGCTGTTTATAGATGAGGCACATGCTTTTAAAAACTTATCTGTATGGACAAAAATCAACGGAGTTAATGGCATAAAAAATGGTGGTGAGTCAAAGAGAGCATTAGATCTATTACAAAAGTGCAGATATATAGATGAAAAAACTCATGGAAGAGGCATTTGTTTTGCCACAGGAACTCCTATATCCAATAACATAAGTGAATTATGGGTCATGTTGAATTACTTGCAACATGATAATCTATTAAATTATGAACTTGATTTTGATTCTTTTATGGGCAATTTTACTGATATAAGGACGAATGAGGAACTTGCTCCTGATGGAAAGTCTTATAGACTTAGTAGAACAGTTTATAGGTATAAAAATCTTCCTGAATTAATGTCTATTTTTAAAACAACAGCTGATATTATGACTCCTGACATGCTAACTATTGAAGGAATTCCTGAAAAAGAAATAATAACTGTAGAATGCAAAAAATCAGCGATTCAAAAAAATATGGTAGATTCATTATCAGAAAGGGCTGATAGACTTAAAAGAAATCGTATTGACCCCAAAGAGGATAACATGCTTAAAATTACAAATGAAGGTCGAATGCTTGCTCTTGATCAAAGATGTATAGACCCAATGCTTCCTGATGAAGAAGGTTCTAAACTTAATGTATGTGTAGAAAAATGCTATAAAATCTACAAAGATACAGAAAAAAATAAGGGAACTCAGATTATTTTTTGTGATAAATCGACTCCTAAATCAGATGAATGGAATGTTTATGATGAGATTAAAAGCAAGCTAATTGCACTTGGAGTTAAGCAAAGTGAAATAGCGTTTATTCATGATGCAGATAACGAAACCAAAAAGAATAAACTCTTTAAAAAGGTATCTAATGGCGAAGTAAGATTCTTAATAGGTTCAACTGAAAAAATGGGAACAGGAATGAATGTTCAAGAGAAATTGGTGGCACTTCATCATCTTGATGTTCCTTGGAGACCATCTGATATTGAACAGCGTGAAGGAAGAATTGTTCGTCAGGGCAATGAGAATGATGAAGTCAAGATATTTAGATATGTGACAAAAGGCACATTCGATGCGTACATGTGGCAGATTATAGAAAAAAAATCACGATTCATTTCACAAATTATGACGAGCAAAAATCCAAGCAGAAGTCTTGATGATGTAGATGAATGCGTTCTTGATGCAAGTGAAGTTAAGGCCTGTGCTACAGAAAATCCATTGATGTTTGAGAAGATGAAATTGGAAATTGATGTTCAGCGATTACAAAGTGCTAAAAAATTATTCTTAAATCAGCAGTATGAGAAGGAAAGTTTAATTCAAAAACTTCCAAACGAGATAATGGAAATTAAATCAAGAATTGAGAATAACAAAAAAGATGAAACAAAATTTAATGAGTACATTGCTGATAATGAGAATTTTTCTATCATTATTCAGGGGAAAACATATGATAACAGAACCGATGGAGGTGAAGCTTTATTTGATGCAATTAAAAACACTTTAAAGAAAAATGTATGTTCTGACTTTTCCATTGGTAATTATTGTGGATTTGAGCTGATTGGACACTATGATCTATTTAATCATGTTACAAAATTAACTATAAAAGGTTTGGCTAATCATACAATTGAAGCAAGTGATGACAAGGTTGGTACAATAATAAAACTAAAAAATGTCATGTCTACTAAATTAACTGAAAGAATTGAAAAATTAAGCTCGCTTCTTGAGGACAAAGAAAGAGAATTGAAAATAATAACTGAAGAAATGTCATATGATTTAAAATTTGAGCAAGATGATGAACTTAAGTCTAAAACAGCTAGATTAAATGAAATAAACTCATTGATATATACCAATGATGATAAAGAGAAAGAAAGCAATGAATTAGATGAGAGATAACTAACTGCAATAAAAATTATAATGAGTAACAACTTCACGACATATTGTCGTGAAGTTGTTTTTTGTATGGAGGTAGAAATGCTATGAATTATTTATTTTTCGATGTAACTGAGGAAAGCTTTTTGAACAATCTTGATAGGGTGGAGGAAACCTTTGTGTATTCATTTAAAAACGGAAATTATTTAGTTGCTCATGTTCAATCAGGCTTTGATAATTTGTCACCTGAAGATATAGAAGAAGGATGTGTGGCATATTTAGATATTGAATCAAGGATGTATAACCATTTACCATCTCATGTAGAGCTAAGTGATTTTGAAGGTTGGGAAATAGGTGGAGAATGGCTGCTTAATCAAGAAGAATTTGGTGGAAAAATGGATTGGGAATATGTATGTAAAAATATATTGGAATACACAGATCAAAATGTAGATATAAGCGAGGTAAAAAGTGTGACAGTGCGTCATGGCTTTGAATTTGATGAAAGGCAATATTTAGGTGAAGGATTAACAAGTGAGGGAACATATAAGCTGTGGAATTATGTTGAAGAACCTGATTTTTTCCATGTGGAGTTTAACACAAAATTTGGTTGCATAAAAGAGGATCTAAATTTTGATACTTACCCAACAGAGCGATTATTAGAAAATTATATAGTAGATAAGGTTGCTGATATAGCTATAAATACAGAACACTTAGAGGATATTGGCATAGAAGATGCTGGCATAGAAGATGATTCCTTTTCTGATGGTTCATGGGATTTTGA
>Ga0326512_10004392_pt1 | contig 10244 bp, 8 predicted proteins | sample 1_2617_0518_D_FD_203652 | JGI IMG/M metagenome (GOLD analysis project Ga0326512, IMG submission 203652) | Bovine rumen microbial communities from UC Davis, California, United States - 1_2617_0518 | ecosystem: Host-associated > Mammals > Digestive system > Stomach > Rumen | place: USA: California...
TAGAAAAACCGCATCTACTCGACCCGGCTAATAACTGGACGGATACGGTTATAGACGTACGCGACTTGCAGACGGACACTGCCCTATCCGTTAATATGTCCAACATTATGAACGGCACCGCGGACAATCTTATATACTTCGCGACCGACCCAGACACGGAGGCCCTCTGGACTTACCCGTACGGCTTTACCTACGCCAAAAGCCCAGCGTTTAGCACCACAGACACCATCAGTGGCGAGCCTGGCGACACTTTAACTATCGACTCGTCGACTATCACTCCGAGCGGTATAGCTGTAGGCGACTGGATAACCGGCCAAGGCACCGCAACGGCGGAAGTAACAGCTATTGCAGGTACGACGGTTAGCCTAAAAATAGTCGACACCACGCCGCAGACTATCTCCAGCTATGATAAGTTCAGCGTCGACTTCTACCAGAACTTCCCTGCTATCAAGACCGGCGACCCCCTAACGGCCATGTTCAACCTAGGCGGCGTCCTCTACTTTATGACTAAGCGCAACAAGTACCAGATGTACACGCAGAGCGCCGATTCCTGGACGCAGAGTAACACTAACGCGCAGAATGGCACGTTCAGCCAAGAGTCCGTAGTATGCGACCTCAACTATGCCTACTTCGCTAACGATAACGGTATATATATCTTCGATGGCGCCTCAGAGGCCAGCCTTACCGAGAACTCTATACAGAACGTCTACGATGCTATACCAGATAAAGAAAATATCGTACTCGACCTCTATAAGAACCGCCTATACGTCTACTACACAAGCATAGAGGGCGGCGTCAACGACCACTGCCTAGTCTACAATATCAACCTCAAGGTATGGGAGTCCTTCGACTCTAATACATGGGTTAGCGCCACTAGCGCGCGCCAGAATAGCTCCAGCCGCTTTATTTGCGGCCATAGCCGTATCGGTATGCTCATGCTAAACGAATCCGTCGCGAATAATGACTACTCAGATATGGGCCAAGCGATCGCGTTCAACCTCGAGACCTCCTACCAACACTTCGGCACAACTAGCCAACAGAAGCGCATCACTAAATGGCGCCCTCAGTTCGCGACCACTACTAAGCCATATACGGTAGAGTGCGGCTACTCGCTAGACTATACCGACCAAGTTAAGTACGCGTTCAGTATAGACCTATTCCGCCAGATTCCAACGCTAACTAATTACGTATGGGATAACCCAAGCGATTATGGCGTACCGGCCATTCCGACGCGCCACACGACATCAACTAAAGTAAACGGGGAGTTCTACCGTTGCCAGATTCGCTACCAGCATATAGCGGCCTTCGAGCCGGTTATATTCCGTAGCCACACACTAACTATTGAAACGCAAAGGATAAGATAGTATGCCTAACCGCTTCACGCCAATTAGCAGCAGCCAGTCGACTAAGACGGCGCTACAGCAGATAAACAACAACTTTATGATGCTAGACGCCGAGGCCTACACTAAAACAGTAGTAAAAGGCGGCAACGCCCAGAGTACATTCGGCAAGCTGCCTAACGGACGTTATGGGCTACTTATATACGACGATAGCGGTATGCCACGTATCTTAATAGGCCAGGCTAACGGCGACGGTCGGCCTGGCATATGGATTACGAAGCCAGGCTTCAATGTTCTAGACGAGGTTAAATGATGGCTCAGAAGCTATCCCATTTTGTTTTCAACTCAGACTACCCTATAGACAAGGTTATATTCTACAAGCAACAACAGATAACTATACCTGCCAAGTCCGGCGGCACTAACGGCACGCTGACCGTAAATATCCCTCACAACCTAGAGTTTACCCCTCTACCCGTCGCGGTATGGTCCACTACGCCAGATTTTACAGATACGCGTACTATGGAGCCGTTCCCGTACGATATAGGCATGGAAACTTTAACCGCAGACGCCGCGAAAATTACGGCGACCTTCGAGAGTAGTAAAACCTCCGCTACTACCGCATATTTGCGCGTATATGGGCTTTTACCGCAAGATTCGATATACGAAGCGCCCCAGACGGCTAGACAGTCCTCTATCCTCTTATTTGACACGGATAAAGTATACGTCCCTCTGATTTTTAGCGGCATTATAACCACCGACTTCGACAGCAATAACGTAAAGAATATCAACGTTACGCACGGCTATAAAGAGTTGATTACCTCCGCTAATAGAGTAGTAGTCGAGCATAACCTAGGCGACTATCCATATATGCTCCTCTGGCAAGAGACTATAAGTAGCGGCGAGATTGCGCTTAGTGGCTTCCCCACCATATCTTACGGCTACCCGGACACCATGTATAACGCATCTGATACCACTAAGTGCAACATATATTGCGGTCAATCGCAAGGCCTGCATAAATGGCACATAAGGATATACGCCAATGTCTAGACCTAACAGATTCATCTTAAACTCCGACTACATGAGTTTTGCACAGGCTGGCACCTACGAAGTAAACGTAGTTATGCCGGCAGGTAGAACCGTAGGCACGGTAGGCACCCAGAGCAAAGACTTTAACGTTCCGGCCCCTAAAGGCGCGGTCCCCCGCTACCTAGTTAGCTACGAGACTACCGTATACAACATGGAGACGCAACAGCTAGAGACGAAGCTCGTAACACTACCGACTCAAGGTATGCTTAGAATATGGAGCGGAGCCATGGGCTATCCGTTATGGGACATTATTATATCTAGGATGGGCGACAGTACTCTTAACGTGTTCGGCATAGTGCAGACGCTCGACCCAGACTCAGACTATGACAGCATTACGCTCAAGATAAGAATAAGTTATATGTATCCGCCCAATCTCTAAATATGCTATAATTAAGATAATTTTGGCGTTGCGTAGTAATTACGCATGGCGAACCTCGAAACGATTATGGCTGAGACGTCGAAGAGCTACGACAACAGCCGTAAAGCTTTGAACAACCAGATAAACGCTATATCTGGCGATTTGGCCGCACAACAAGACCGTATAAACGCCCAATATGCCCAGCAGGGCAAGAATCTAGACAACCAACGTAACTGGCAAGCGCAGGCATCCAGCATGGCCGCCAGCCGTAACGGTGGCTCATTCGGCGGCAGCTCGGAAATAGCGAACAAGAAGTACTACCAGCAAGCTTACGTGCCGGCAGTTACTCAGATGCAAACTAACCAGGCTAACGATCTGTCGAGCGCAGAAAGCCAAGCCAATCAAACCAGACTACAACTTGAGCAGACGCTTGCGGGGCTTAATGACGAGGCTAGCCGCTATGCTATGCAACGTTACGACGCAGCAGTGCAAGCCGAAAAAGACGATGCGTACCGCAAGGCTCAACTCGCGGAGCAGAAGCGCCAATTCGACGCCCAGATGGCTCAACAGAACGCCTATCAGAAGTACCTACAAGGCCTCCAGGCCGCACAGAACCCTACTTATAAGAACTGGGACTTTGGCAACGGCTACTCCGTACAACAGATGCCTAACGGCCGCGCCGCGTACTATCACAACGGTAACGCCATCTCGGCCGGCAAGTTCCTCGAAGAGACTGGCGCTAATGGTGCCAAGTGGAACCTCTGGAAGGATATTTGGAATAACGGCGTAAGCACGCAAGGCGTAGGCGCGGACACAGTAAGCGCATTTAACCGCGTAACGCCAACAAGTGAACGCTATAGCTATTTGTGGGGTATGTAAAGATGGCATTGTATACAGAGAAAAGTTATAACGACATCAGCGCCGCCTGGGACGATATGCAGAGGCGCGAGCTGGAGCGTCTACAAAAACAGGCCGTAGATTCATATAACGCATCGCAAGCTAAGGCCTATACGGCGCAACAGAAGGCCGCTAGCCCCCTAGAGTCCGTACTCGGGGGCATCGGCAACACTATCGGAAACGTAGGCAAGGCGCTAGGCGCTACATTCGGCGGAGCTGGCACAAACAACATCGTAACCGTAGGCCTCGACTCGCTTATTAACGGTAAGAGCTTCAGCCAAGCTGCGCGCGATGCTAAGAAACGCCAAGACGACCTCGTTAAGGGCATCTATGGCACGGACAATACTAAAGACGCGTATACGAAGAACCTCGGAACTTCTATGGACGCGGCAGCCACTCTAACCGACTTTATCCCAGGTTTAGGAACGGCGGCTAAGGTAGGGCTTAACGTAGGCCAAGGCGTAGTATCTGGCATCGCTAACCCTCTTATCGAGAAAGGCTCGCAAGCTACACTAGAGGACGCTATGAAGGGCGCGCTCGTAGGTGGCGCTAGCGCAGGCGTAGGCCAATATGTAGGCGGCAAGCTCGCTGGTAGAACCGCTGGCAAGGGGCTGGTCTCTAGAGCGCTCAATAGCAATATCGGTAAAGCGGCACTAACCGGCGCAGCATCTGGCGCAACTGGCGCAGGTCTCAATACAGCCCTCATGGGCGGTAACCTCGGCCAGGTAGCAGGTAGCGCACTACAAGGCGCACAAGGCGGCGCGCTCGGTGGCGCAACGCTAGCCGGCACTATGGGCCTACTCGGAACTGGTATCGACAGGCTCAATAAGCGCGTAAACCCTCAGACGGGCGTAGACACGCCAACTACTACGAAGATAGCGCAGAATATCGCGGACGACGTGCCAGAGGCGCCCAGAACACGTGTTACGGCTCCAGACGCAGAGCCAGTATCGACTCGGCGCAAGATTGACGTACAATACGTAGACGACAACGACGGCGCGGTAAACGTAGGCCGCAATAGAAGCCAGTATCGCTTAGACGACAACGCGGGCTCAACTCTAGACGGAATCCTTGGCCCGAACAATAAGCGCAAGCTACCTAACGCGACAGTAGACCAAAAGAGCCAGTTCAACCGCTTATTCGATAGCGATACAAACAACATATCCGACGTTATACGCAGCGGCGCACTAGACCTAGAAGGCGACGACGCACTAGCCAAACAGGGCATCCTGAGGGAGATGCTAGGCGACGAGGTGTTTAACAAGCTTCGCGAGGGCGCACGCGAGTATGCAGACATTCAGAACTCTGGATTCGAGGGGACACTAGCAGATAATAAGAGCCAGCTACCAAAGCTGAACCGCCAGCAGTATTACGAGGACACAATCGGCAAGCTAGGCAAGAACGGTAACGCAGGGCTCCGCGCGGCGGACGTTCCGGACTATATGCAAGATCATCTGAGCAACGACGCTGGAAGAAATAGCTTAGGCGGGACATCCGCAGATAACGCGTCTATCCTAAGGGAGCTATTCGGCCAGGAGGGGGACCTCGCAGATATGTACAGACGCTACGAGGACTTAGCGCAAGCTCATAACCGCAACGTAGTCTACACTAACGACAACGCCCTAGGCGCACTAGGTATGGACCCAGAGCTAAACGCGGCTGTGACAGAGAAATTTTTAGCGGATAACTATCCTACTCGCCGTATCGACGTAGACAAGAGACTACCACTCCAGTACGAGGTGGACGTAGACTCCCCCGCCGGTAGACTAATTCAGGACGTAAGACCGGCCCAACGCCGACAGGCACAACCGCAAGTACAAGCGCAGGCTACCCAAGAGACCCCAGCGCAGAGAGTACGCAGAGCGGCCGACACTAGCAATATCAAGGTAGACCCAAGCCTAGCGCCAGCGGACGTAGCTAGACTAGAACGCCAGCTAACCGTTAATCGCCAAAAACAAGGCGCAGCACTACTAGACCAATACGGGACGCTAGATAAGCCAGTACGACGCGCCGTAGGCTCGCCAGAGGACGTTTTAGCCACGTTATACGACGACTATGGACTAAGAACCCCAGCCGACGTACAGTATGCGGCCAACCACGTTACCGGCAAGGACGGCGTAGTGTCTAAGATGACGCGCGAGCTAGCCGCCGGCGCAGACAATGTAGACACGACTATTACTAGAGATTGGCTACAAGAGCTGATGGATAGCAACGGCCTACTAGACGACGAGCAAAAGGTTGTTACTAAGCAAATAACCGGCGCCCTCAAGCGAGCTAACGTCAACAGTGACGGCGCAACCACGCTAGACATCATGAAACAGCTAGAGAAGCAAAGCGCGCGCTACAAAGGTAAAGACGGAACTTACCACAACGCTACCGAATCAGACGTGCGCAAGGGTGTCATTCTAGACCTAGTGCATGACGAGCTACAAGATAGGCTCTGGGATGCGGCAGGCGATCCGAAGAAGGTTCTAACGCCTGAGCGTATTACTGAGCTCAAGAATATGTACAAGGGCAACGATACCTGGGCCGACTTTATCGACAATAGGCTAGCTAAGTCCACAAGTGGCGCGGAACTCCGTAGCCATATGAAACCGCTAGTAGACGGCTCCAAGATTGTATATGGCTCCAAGATGAGCGCGGGCAGCTTCGCGAATAATGCGAGAAGGATGGCCGTAGGAGGCCACCCACTCAAGGCTGGCGGACAGATGCTATATGACTTAGCCGTTGGCTCAGAGAAAGCCAAGCAGGCGGCGGCCGATAAATACGCAAGAGAAGCAGCGAAGAACCGAGCGCAACTTACCGGCCAAGCTCCAGTCAGCAACTCCGGCGGAATATTAAACGGCGCCAAGAACATCGCCAGTAAATTAGCTAATAAAGTTAGCGGGGTAACAGATATGTTAAACAATGATACGCTTTCTAGCGCAAGGTACGCCGGTGTGCTTCCGTCGTTCGGCGAAGTGGCAACTAGCCAGCTCGCACGCCAAGCCGGTCTATCCCAAATGCGCAACCAGGACGCGCAGCGCGAGCTACAAGAAGCGCAGCAAGAAATGCAAAATATCCAAAACGACTACAACAACTCAGCCATGCAGTTACAACAGAGCTACGCCCAGCCTCAGGCCGCGACGACCGCTCCTACAAGCTCGCTAAACCGAATCTCGCAAGCTATGGATATGGCACTAGCCGCCGGCGACGTTACGGCCTACGGCCAGCTAGCCGACCTCTATAAGCAGGCCTATAACATCTACTCGCTACAGAATCCTGCCGCGACGACGACTCAGAAAGACCTAACCGCCAACCAGTCGAAGGCACTAACCGGCCTACAACAGCTCCAGACGCTATCGCAAATGCAACCAGGCATCAGAACAGCGCTAGCAGGCAGTCCGCTAAGTGGCCTAGTAGATATAACCGGAGGCGATGACTACTCGAATCAGGCTAAGAGCCTAGCGCTCACGTTAGGGTACTTGCAGTCTGGCGCGAATATCACGCCACGCGAGGCTGAGAACATAGGCAAGTCGTACATCCCGACGGCTTACGACTCAGAGAACGTGCGCCAGCAGAAACTATCACGCGCAGAGCAACTACTAAGAAACTACTTAGCAGATACAAGCTCACTAGCCACGCAATAAAAAATAGCCCCTCGCAAGAGGGGTTATTTATTTAGCACGATAGCCACCGCGACGGCTACCATAATGATAAGCGCCCCGATTATAGAGGTTATTATCGGATGGCTCGTGATGGCGTCTAGCAGCCTAGCCCCTTTAGGGTGTTTAGCGGCCCAATCTTTATTGCGCTTAATGGCCGCCTGGCGCCTAGCGTCATAAAACGCTTTTCTAGCCTCATCTTCGCGCTTCTTACGTTCTTCTTCGCGACGAGCCGACTCTTCGCGCTCGCGCCGCCTAGATTCAGAGTAGGCCGGTATAATGGCGCATATAGCAGCAATAACAAAAACTAAGAATATGATAGCGGCCACTACATCGCTAATAGTCCATATAAACATGAGTCCTCGCAGTTACTTACCATAATTATAACACTGGATATGGTATAATAAACTAAATTGGCGTTGCGTAGTATAACACTATGTTTATCGAGGAAATCGAGGAGAAAGAACGCACTTTGGGGGACAAGTTCGAGGAGTTTGGCAAGAAGCTAGGCAAGCTTTGCGACTTAGGCTTCGATATTTTAGGCGATAAGAAGATGGGCGAGAAAGAGCGCTCGGAGTTTATCGACATTCTAGCCAACATCAAGGGCGCTAAGATGGCGGCCTATAAGATTATGGAAAACTATAGCGACGTCAAGAAAGAGGACCGCGAGAAAATCGAAAAGAAGGCCGACGAGTTCGTTAAGGGACTCGGGATAGAGGGTAAATAAATATGGCTGAGTGTTGCGTAACTAGCGCTATCCTGCCGCCGCCTATACCACCTCTTATGTTCCCTAGAAAGACAACGGCGGTTATACAGATAGAGTCTAACTATACTTTTAAGACCGGCGATACGCTTTACTTTACGGTAAAGGTCAAGCCGGACGACGATCAGACGGATGCTGACGCTTTAGTGGCTAAAACGTGGGTATTTGGTACTGATTGCAATTATGACAACGAAGGCTGCTTGGCGCTACCTCTAGACGAGACGGATACCAACCTAGACGCCGGCAACTACACGTACGATATAAAACTTGTAAACAGCGACGTAAAGGATATTATAGTGTTCGGCCCACTCGTAATACTACCAGTCGACACACTGAGGGTTTAATTATGCCGAATAGAATCATAGTAAAAGACCATAAGTACTACTTCAAGATAAGAGGCCTAGGAGGCGTTAAGGGCGACACTGGACCGCAAGGACCGCAAGGCCCACAAGGCCCACAAGGCCCGTACGTGAACGTAGTGGCTGGCACCACCACTACCCTACCCGCTGGTTCAAGCGCGCAAGTAACGGTAAATAATACCGGCAGCACTTCCGTTTTGAACTTCGGTATACCGCAAGGAACCAAGGGCGATAAAGGCGACGCCGGTACGCCAGGCGCTCAAGGCCCTAGGGGTTTTGCCGCTACCGTAAATGTAGGCGAGACTACTACCGGCGCGCCTGGTACGAACGCTAGCGTCGTAAACGCTGGCAACGAGAATGATGCTGTCCTAAAGTTTACTATCCCTAGGGGCGATAAAGGCGAAACCGGCGAAACAGGCCCACAGGGGCCAACTGGCGGCGTAAAAAGCACTGTAGTTAGCGAATTACCAGATGGTGGCAACAGCGATACGTTTTACTTGGTGGATCGCGACGCTACCGTATATACGGCTAGTGGCAACCCTATCTCATTTACTAACGACGAAAACTCCGGCGATATACAATCGTTCCAGCTTAATGGCAACATCGAGCAAACGACCTACACAGGGAAGAACCTGTTCAACATCAACGCTACGCCAACACTGGGATACGCCGCAGTGTCAGTAAGTGGGCAGAGCATCACAGTTGTAACCGACAGCCGAGCAGCTACGGCGAGAGCTACATTCCCAATCGAGTATGAGGCAAACCGAGAAGTGACAGTCAGCTTCGATGCGACCTGTCTGACTTATGAGCCGACAGCAACAAATACAGTCGTTGTCTATATGCGAACCACAGGACAATCCGATGCCACCCCTCAGATTTATCTGAGCAAGACCGTTGGCACAAAAGTTCACTACACGAAAACATTTACTCCAAACAACAACACCAAAGACCTTTGGTTCTACCTCAAAACATCTCCTGTCGCAGGGGCAGTATCATATCGCTTTGACAATGTTCAGCTCGAATACGGTGCGAGCGAAACCGAATATGAGCAATTCGTTGGCGGAACTCCTGCGCCAAACCCAGACTACCCACAAGCAGTCAACACCGTCACAGGACGGCAGACGATTGGGATTGTGGGCAAGAACCTGTTTAGCGGACAATGGAGTCAATTTGACAATACTGGCGGAACTGGCTCGGTCTATGCCTACTTTATGCTCCCTGATGACGGCGAGTATTGGCTAACGCTCAGGTCAAAAGGCGCAGTTCAAGGTTCAACCACGACTTTCTTCGGATTCACATCGACTGGCGGTTCAACGACAGACCCACGCAACTGGGCATTTAAGAATACATCATCGGCAACAGGAGCAGGCGAGGTATTCAGAGCAACAAATGTATCAGGCGGTCAGACGCTCAGGTACGTTTCGCTGTACAGCAACTCTGAGTCAACGTTCCAATGGTTTATGGACAACTTCGACATACAGCTCGAAAGAGGAACTCAGACAGACTACGAGCCATATCATGGGCAAGATTACGAAATCAACCTCGGCAAAAACCTAGTCACATTGGCAGACGGAGTCGAAACATCAAACGGCATCACTTCCACGACTAGTGGCGCAGTCATCTCATATTCAGGCACACCGTCCTCGACTTGGGCATTCACGACACGAGAATATAGTTTTTTGGAGCGTTTGCCTGTTGGAACATATACATTCTCAATCAGCGAAGCATCGTCCACAAACGGTTTCCTAATTGCGCTTTATGATGCTGACAGAACGCAGACGACTTACGCAATACCAA
>Ga0326512_10004393_pt1 | contig 10244 bp, 11 predicted proteins | sample 1_2617_0518_D_FD_203652 | JGI IMG/M metagenome (GOLD analysis project Ga0326512, IMG submission 203652) | Bovine rumen microbial communities from UC Davis, California, United States - 1_2617_0518 | ecosystem: Host-associated > Mammals > Digestive system > Stomach > Rumen | place: USA...
CGCGAAGAAAAAGCAAATCCACTCTACCTAGAGATAAGAAATAACATCACCCAAGCCGCCCAGGCTGGAGGTATTAAACTTGTAATAACCATAGACACATCATGGGCCGGCGACACCACAATTTATTTCTAATAAAGAATTGAAGATATTACCTCATTACAAAAATCCTTTCCCCTAAAATCCATAATAACAACCCCTACTTTTAAAATATTCTAAAATATCAGCAAATACCCCAGTTTTTAACAAAGAAAATAGTAAATTTGTACCCAATTAGTAAACTTTGGCCCTGCCATCCTTACTACCCGACAAAGACTACCTGGCAATAATGCCAACATATTTATGAGATATACGAACTCCCTTTCAGTGTATTAAAAGGCTTGGTCGCCTGTCGGAACACTGTTTGGGAGTTTCCGTTTTATAATACGGTTAAATTCAAAAGATGACTGAGAGTAATGAATTTCCATCATCAAGGATGGAGTCCTTATATAATGACGCTTGTCAAATCATAGAATCAGCACGCAACAATGCTGTTCGAAGTGTTGACTTTTGTCGAGTTCAGATGTACTGGCATTTAGGTCAGCGCATCTTTGTTGAAGAACAACAAGGAAAAGAACGTGCAGACTATGGTACATATCTACTCCAGAATCTTTCTAAGAGGTTGGAGCCAGAGTTCGGAAGTGGATTTGGCTATCGTCAACTCAAATTTTGCCGTCAATTTTATAGAACTTATCCAAATGGGAACACACTGCGTTCCCAATTGAACTGGTCTCAGTACCGTAGACTGATTCAGATAGAAGATCCCGACAAGCGTGAGTATTACGAGCTGGAGTCTGTCAATAACGGATGGACCGCTCGTGAAACGGAACGTCAGATTAGCTCCATGCTCTATGAGCGCCTTCTCATGAGCAATGACAAAGAAAGTGTATTAGCCGTTGCACGAAAGGAAAGAATCCCTGAGTCTCCTACAGAAATCATAAAGGATCCCATGGTACTGGAGTTTCTGGGGCTTCATCGAGAAGCAAGCTACTACGAAAAGGATTTGGAAGGGGCCATCATGTCGCACCTTACTGATTTCTTGCTTGAAATGGGAAAAGGCTTTTCTTTTGTAGCTAGGCAAAAACGATTATTACTGGAAGACGATGAGTTCTTTGCGGATCTTGTTTTCTACAACCGCTTGCTTCGCTGTCATGTAGTGATAGAACTAAAGACAGGAACACTGACACACCAAGATCTGGGGCAGCTTCAAATGTACGTGAACTATTATGATCGCAACGAGAAATTGCCCGATGAAAATCCGACTATAGGCATCCTCCTCTGTACAGAGAAGAATAATACTGTAGTACGAATGACATTACCAGAGGACAATAAAACAATCCTTGCCAGTGAGTATCGTCTCTATCTGCCCACCACCGAACAACTCGTAAACGAGGTTAATGAAGTGAAGCGGTTGGCTCAACAGAAAAGCAATGCAAGTGAACAGTTATAACTCAATTTAAAAGAAAAGAAGCAATGACGAATAAATAGATATCTTTGCTCACCAATACACAGTATGGGAGTGTGAACTGAAACCAGCAAAACGTGAAGATACATTGGATGCTATTGCTTTTACGCTGAATCATATATGGTTACAGGATCGAAGTACAAAAATGTCTGCATATACAGATGTTGATGAAAGTATGAAAGATGTGATAGCAGCAGAAGAATCGCAAAAATAAGAACAAAAACCAGAGGTTATGAAATTACTTACAGAACAACAACAAATAGACATCCTACGCAATAGGTGTGATAAAGTCCAAAAAAGAATTTGGATTTCTTCTCCTTACATAGGCTCATTGAAAGATATACAGAAGATAATTGGCGGCAAGTGGCTGCTGCCATCTGTTGATTGTAGAATTCTAACCGATGTGGATTCAGGCTTTATCAGAGATGATACATTTGATGAATTCGTAAGTAACAATAAGGAAGTGAGAAGTTTGGACAGCCTTCATGCTAAAATCTATATTATAGATGATTGGTGTTTGGTTACTTCAGCCAACCTTACTGGGACAGCTTTCCTTTGTAGGTATGAGATGGGCATAGCAACAAATGATATTTCAGAAATTGAAAAAACATTTGTTCGCTGGTGGAATATGGCAAAGGCAGTAACTAATCTTACAAAGAAACCGTCAAAAGGACTTGTAGATTATCAAGATGGTCATTCCTTCAAAAAGAAATTCAAAGCACCTCCTTATAATAGTGGAAAGCAAGACAAATATGATGCCATATGTGAAAAGTATAAAGATTTTGCATCCCTATATGAAAAAACAACGGGGCGCAATCAACAAATGGTTTCTGACGGATTTACCTTGCTTCAAGAGGTTGATTATCTGTTTAATTATCTATATCACGACCATCCCAATACTCCATCTCATGGTCAGAAAGTTGCTAGAATCTTAAATAGCCAACAAAAGGTGAAGGAAATCAAGCAATACTTTAGGGACATGTGCGCTTATTATGAGAAGGACCCTCAGAAATGGAGATTAAAGAGAACTAAAACAGTCCAATCGCTGTTGTCTCCTAATTCCATCAAAAAGATTGGATGGAATGAAGCTAAAGAAGTTGTTCTATGCCTTCATTGTTTGTCAAGCTATCCTATAAATAGGACAAAATTTCTTAATCCTAAGAATAATGATATAAAGGATATAATAGACTGTTGGAATCAATTACTTCATACAGGCAAAATTGATTCTACGAAAATAAAGTATGTTACTGACAGATTGAATAATTTCGGATTGTCAAGCATATATGAATTAATTGGTTGGTTTTACCCTGACAAATATCCTTTGATGAACGAGAACTCTCATTGTGGTATGCGTTTCTTCGGTTATACAATATAGCAAGTTAATATGTATTCATCAAGATAAATTACACATATATGTTAGGAGCAATTATTGGAGATATCATAGGCAGTCGCTGGGAGTTCAAGCCCACGAACGACTATAACTTCGAATGGCTATCAGAAGAAAATGGTTTCACCGACGACACCATCTGTACAGTTGGAGTTGCCGATGCACTTTTGAAGAGTAGCGATTTCGGCGAAAGCATACATGAGTGGTGTAGTCGCTACCCGAACCCAATGGGCAGTTATGGCGGACGCTTTGCCATGTGGGTAAGGAGTGACAAACCACAGCCATACAACAGCTTCGGCAACGGATCAGCCATGCGAGTCAGTCCCGTAGCTTATTGGTACAATACTTTAGATGAAGTGCTGGATGCTGCAGCAGCGACAGCCTTACCTTCACATAATCACCCAGAGGGAATCAAAGGTGCTCAGACAGTGGCTATGGCCATCTTCAAGGCCCTGCAGTATGGCGAACAAGCGCCGCAGCACATAACCGACATCATCGAAGAATGTGTGGAGTTCTCCGGCTATGACATCCACATCAAGAAAGAAGATGTCATCAACCGCTTTGATGAAACATGTCAAGGTACTGTTCCCGTTGCTTTGTGGATCATCAAAGAGAGCACATCCTTCCAAGACGCCGTTCGCAAGGCAGTGAGCTTGGGTGCCGATGCGGACACATTGGGAGCCATCGTGGGCAGCATCGCTGAAGCAGTATGGGGAATCCCAGAAGAAATGAAGCAACAAATCATGACGTACCTACCCGAAGAAATGCACCAAGTCATGACACTATTCTATAACCACATACACAAATAAACGAAATGAAATGGAAGAAGAAATAACCATAGAGGAATTGACTGGAAGATAGAAACACCTGAGCAGGAAAGGAATTCGTTGGAGTTCCACAAGAAAGCACGTCTAGCGATCAAAATGTTCGCACGATAAAGAAAGGGGAGTTGGCTAATTGCTAACTCCTATCTTTCTAAATATTTCTCTTTCTCGAAGCTATTGACTTTAGTCGCTTTGCTCGTCAAAGAACTTGCCCTTAGGCATTTCAGCACGTTTGGCCACACAGCAGTTGTAGCGTTCGCGGCTGCGGCGTTCACGGGCAAACATCTCCTTAGTACCTTTTTCATCTTGTTGGAACTGGAGGTGCTCCTCGATGGCAAACGAATGGGCCATCTCCTCCACATCAAGATTGTCGGTACCAATCAGCGTGAAGGTCCAGTTATGCTTCTTCAGCTTCTCAATCATCGTACGCACCATCTTCAGTGTCCATTCCTCAGAACTGTTCTCATAACCATCGGTGATGATGGTGACAAGAACATGATCACCTTCTTCTACCTGGGCATTGACCTTAGAGATACCTTTGCCGATCGCATCGTAAAGGGGCGTGCATGAACAAGGATTGTAGGCTTTCCAGGAAATATCCTTTGTTTTCGCAGCTGGCGTGTTGTCGTAGTGCAGCTTAGTGTGGTCGCTGTCGAAGGTGACAAGCGTCACGTACTGCAGCTGGGCAGGGTACTTCTTCTGCATCATGCGGATGGTCTGCAAGGTCTCGTTCATGCCTGAGAAGGCTTGCTTGCGGATGCACTCCATGGAACCGCTCTCGTCAACAATAATCAAATTGTGTACTCTTGTAGGAATTAAATCTGTCATAATCGTAACTATTTTAAAGGGTGAAACTTAATATTTTCGATATGTCTTTATTCCTTTAAAGAAGTTTTTCGGAAAAAATTAAGCAGTATCGCGATTTTTTTGTATTTTCGCACCAAAATAAGTAAATATGTACCATAAGCAACTGTCTGACAAGGAGATTCTGAGTGGGTTCCGACGAGGCGACTCTCACATCATACGCGACTATTTCTACGGCTACCTGGAAATAGGCTATCACATTTTCGACCAGCGTTACCAGCTGAGCGAAAAGCAGAATCTCGACTTCTTGTCATTAGCGCACCAGTATGCTATCTTTTTGATGGAGCATGAATGGAAACCGTTAGAGGACCACGCACCTTCCGTCAGTCTGAAGACGTGGATCATCAACGGATTCCGATTTGTGGTGCTTGACGCGCTGAAATGGTACCATAAGGAATACGGCAGCATCACGTTTGCGGATTACCTGCAGACGTTCGATATGTCAAGCAATCTCCGACTGCAGTTCAACAAGATGATAGACGATATGTGCGACCATCTGCCAATGGAGCGCACAGACCGCTTTATCATTATCATGATGCTGAAACGTGGATTTAAAGGTAAGGAAGTGGCCATCGAGATGGGCATGACGCCTGCTGCTATTTCTCTGCGCTACAAAAAACTGAAGGAAGAACTCATCACCCCATATTTCCGTGAACACTTCGATATGGAGTTTGACATGCCGGAGATTATGCCAGAGTTCGAGATGGTCAAGACATGTGCGCTGGAAGAAGCAGCACCATTCACAACACCAACAGAAAAGGATATGGAAAAGAAACGTACCACACCGGAGTTTATCACATCACTCCAACCCAACGAGATTTTCGTGTTCGGCTCCAACCTCCGTGGCATGCATGCTGGAGGTGCAGCCTATGTTGCCTATCGCAACTTCGGTGCCATCATGGGCCAAGGAGTTGGTCTGCAGGGACAGAGTTACGCCATACCAACAATGCAGGGTGGGGTGGATACCATCCGTCCTTATGTGGACGAGTTCATAGAATTCGCCAAACAGCATCTGGAACTCACTTTCCTGGTGACTCGCATCGGTTGCGGCATAGCAGGCTTCACCGACGACGAAATATCACCACTCTTCGAACAAGCATATACAATAGAGAATATAGTTTTACCTCCCAACTGGTAATCTGATAATAACGCAATGAAAAAGCTTCTAACCATCATCTGCGTCGCCATTCTAATGATGGCATGCGGCAGCAGCGAGCAGCAGCTGAAGGAGCGTGCTGCTGAGTTGTGTCAGTATATTCCTGACCACGAACTAAAAGAAGTGTCAAAGGATTATATGACGCCTGAGTTCTATAACGTGCTGGATACGCTGTTCAACCATCTGCCAGAACATGAGGCAATGGATCATGAATGGCTATACTATTTCGTAACAGGCAACGGCGGAACGATTGCAGACTTCGAGGTGGCTGCTGCTGAACAGACGGACAAGACGCATGCCATAGCAACTATCATGGTACGGCAGAAATGGGAAGACGGCTCGATGGCAGATGATACCGATGTCGAGGAACACAAGATGGAAATGGAACTTGTTGACGGACAATGGCTGATAGCGGATTTCGACGGACACAAACAAGATTGTATCCGGCATATCGAAATCAACCGCAAGGAACAAGCCGTGCGTAAGGCTATCAGCGCATACCTGGAGAAAGAGGTGGCACCACACTATCTGAAGGGGCAGCTGTGTATTCCGACATTGCTGATTGCATCGGAAGAGGAGCTGTCCGACTCCATGAAAGTGTGGTTGGATGCCTGGATTTATTGGTATAACATTTCTGGTGACACGCTGAAGACGGTGTCAGGCGGCAACCATGCTGGGTGCATGACACTGTCCATCAGAAACGGTAATCCAACAGTAACAAACTTTGAACAGACTTTGGATGGCTCCGCTTTCCAGCCAAGTGCTAAACGTATCTTCAACCAGCATTTTGACGTGTTCCAGAACATGCATAGTAACCAAGATGTACGCGAAGCTGCTCGAAAGGAACAGCTTTCAAGCTATCTCAAAGAGCACCAGCTCAACATACGCTATTATCAGGACTATGGCTGGCCTGCTACTGAGATAGAATAGCTGCCGCGTCTTTGATGGCTTTGAGTGGTATGTCTATGTCTCTTCAGCTACCAGCAAACGCTACTGCCCATTGTTCATATCCCACTTGATGGACTTCACTACACGAAAGAGGTAGTTTGCTTCCATGTAATTTGATTGTTTCCCTTGATGATTGATGGCTAAAGCCTGATGCTTTGGACATCGATAAGTGGTCTGCCTCTAAAAGAGGTAGGCCTTCTGTTTGTTGCTATCTGTGGCAATAATAGGAACATCTGCCACGCCACTCATAATTAGGAGCTCATCCTCAATGCAAATGTGGTACACATCATTGATATTGCCAAAAGAGGATAGGGGAGTAGTCGCGCCTGCAACACCCGCCGTAGTGAAGAGTTTGCCAAATCCATGTCATTTCCATTTTCTCATAGCATGTCTGACTTCTCATGATAGCTTCCTATGAGGCACTTTCTGATTTTTCCTTTGCAAATTTAGCGCAAGCCCGTGCACTGCAAGTACTGGTACCCGATTTCTACAGATAATTTCAGAAGACCTTCCGCATTTTCTTTTCCGCAAGCGATAAAGGCACAAGGCCAAAACAAAATGTGGTTTTCCAAAATTTTCCTTGAAATTCCTTGCATTAAAGCACTTACCGCTTGCTGGCTCCTTTATGCACGTAAAAATTACAAAAGCTCCTCGGAGCATCATTAACAAGAAGTCTAACATTAAAAAAAATAAGAATTATGACACAGAATGTACAAACATCGGTTTTCACTCACAGCAGGTTATACAGCAAGCGCTATTATCCAGGCAATATCTACAATGTAGTTGTCAATTGTGAGGATGGTGAATATTATGAATATGAGGTCGAGGCAGATACATTTGCAAAAGCCACAGAGATAGCAGAGCAGATGGCCAATGATCTGATGGCAGATATCACTTACATCGAAGTTTACAGAGCATAAATCAATAACATCAAGTATAACAATTTAAAAATTACAATTATGGAAGCAAAAGTTATTATCGTTACAGTAGTGAAGTCTAACAAGAGTGAGAACAATGTATGGGCAGTTGCCTTCACAGGTGAAGAAGAGTGCAAAGCTTATTGCAAAAGTGCCTACAAAGCCATGCGTTTCGCCTTCATGCTCAAGAAGCAGTCAGGTTGTCGTATCGATGATGATTCTCTCAAGGCGCTCTCAGAAGAGATAGCAAAGCTGAAAGCTGAAGCAGCTGAAAAGGCTGCAGAAGCTGAGCAGCCTGCAGAGCAGGATGCACAGCAGCCTGAGGCTGAAGAAAAGCCTAAGAAGCAGCGCAAGCCTCGCGCCAAGAAAGAGCCCAAGGTGGTTCAGATGAATCCAGAGCCACAGCAAGAATTGATAGCTTTCCTTTAAGGAGTGCTATTTTTCTTGTTTTTGTTTCTTTATTGTTCAGAAAAGGTTGTACCTTTGCACGAAAATTACAGAAATATGAAGCATATTCAGCCACAACAAGATATTCCCGATGAGATATGGATGAAACGGTTAATAGAATCGTATCGCCACAATCAAGAAAAGCTTGAAAAGATAACAGCATACGCAAAAGCATTAGAAGAAGAGAATCTGCATCTGAAGTACGTAAAGAATGTTTCAGAGGATTATCAACGTCTGAAGAATTATGCCAAAGGCCTAGAAGAAGAAAATGCCCAACAGCATGAAATGATGGAAAAGCTGGAAGCTCATGGGCCACGTGTCTTCAAGGAAAACGAAGAGCTTCGCAAGATGCTCCGTATGACAAAGAATGTTCCTGAAGCTCTTTTACGCACAAAACCGTTACGCGGTAAAATTTCTCTCTTATGTCGATATATTGATGACCTAAGGGAAACCCTTGCTGCTAATGATATTGAGGTACCTGAGCCTAGCTGGCCATATCATCCGTTAAGAGGTATTGATCTCGATGCTCTCGAAGAACGTTGGATACATAGGTACCTTTTGTACTGCAATAATTCAGAAGACAAATAAGTCAGAATTGAATAGCTACCTTTATCGGTGGCTATTTCTATACCATCAAAAAAGGCTCGCTTCCCAGCGAACCTTTCCTGAAAAAAAATACTTAAAAAACTAAATTAATCAACCATAAACCTTAACCACTGCAAAGATATACATTTCTTTCGGAATTGATGTTTATTTTTCGTCATTTTTTGTTCATTCTACATTATTTAGCGCAGATTAAACAATGTTACGCCGATATTAAACAATTCTATCGTGTCTTTTCCCCGCCCACCGCCCAATTGTACCTTTGCTAAAAAAAAGATATGTCCACCATTATCAACACTTCGTTTTCCTCATTATGCCTCACAGCTGACTTACCTGAAGAGGTAGAGATTGAATCGCTGACTCCGCAAGTCACCGTCACTATCACCATCGACGAGGTGGAAGTCTTTTCCTCAGCGTACTATATCTACGGCTTGAAGGCATATGTACGTGACATCCAGTCTATCGTCGAGTCAGCTATGTTGCAAAAGAAGCTGGCCATCGCCTCGTTCGTCCTGAATGTCAAGGACTACGAGAACTTTACCTACACATCGGGTGTCATCAAGGTAGTATACAGTCATTTGAAATCACTTAAAGGCGCAGAACAAGCACTTTTGGGCGCTTTCCTCACTACACGCAAAAGTGCATTGCTATCACAAACATGCCCCTTTACGCTATACAACTATGCCCAGCCATATCAGCAGGGTTCAAACTATTGCGATATCTATTACAACATGCCATCAGTACAGTCGATGCTCAAATCAACAGTTACGTTCGGCAATAAACAGTCCGACACACCAAAAATCATCGCATCTGAGGCCAGTTATGCGCGGTTCCAGAATCTGTTGGCGATCAGTGGCATTTACAACGCCACCATACATCGGGTCTTTTATAGAATAGGGGAGCGCGAGTTCAACATATATTTCTCACCCAGCGCTCCATCTGATACATTCCAGTTCAAAGGTAATTTTAATCTTTGGGAAACGGTTTGCCTTTTCGGCGCTACTACTTCAAAAACTGAGATTGACCGTTCTGAAGCTGTATGCGGTAATAAGGTCGCTTATTACGACACCACCGTCAAAGTCAAACACGAAGTGGAGACAGCACCACTTACACTGTCCGAAGCACAGTTCCTTACTCAGCTTCTCTCTTCCCAGGAAATCACGCGAGAAGTTGCTGACGGGCTGTTCGCTCCAGTCATAATATCTGATATATCATCAGAAGTATCTGATAATAATTCTAACCCCATCCGCTTGAAGTTCACCTGGACTTATGCGGACCAAATCGAGTTTCTCCAATGAATAGTATCCACATTACCACAGCCCGGCTGATTCTCAACCGTCCTGAGCCTGTCGATATCCGTCTATGGACATCTAAAGGCGAGATCCAGGAGTGGCACCGCTGTATCTGTATCAAGTACGACCACTACAAAGGCACACGCAAGTTCAAGCTGCTCGATTCTAATCAGATTCGTCAGACTCGCGAGTGCTGTATCTTCATGCTCAACGGCATGGAAGTCTACCTGTAGCATGCCTTTATGCCGAACTTTTTCCGAAGAATTATCGCTTATTCGGAAATATTTCGTATCTTTGCACCCGGA
>Ga0326512_10004395_pt1 | contig 10242 bp, 10 predicted proteins | sample 1_2617_0518_D_FD_203652 | JGI IMG/M metagenome (GOLD analysis project Ga0326512, IMG submission 203652) | Bovine rumen microbial communities from UC Davis, California, United States - 1_2617_0518 | ecosystem: Host-associated > Mammals > Digestive system > Stomach > Rumen | place: USA...
TGAGTCCGTCGACCTGTCCCGGCTTAACGATATCGGGGTCCTGCTCTTTAACCATGACAGGGACGAGGTCATCGGAAAGATTGACCGCGCCTGGATCGAAGCCGGGAGGGGCAAGGCCATCGTCACTTTGGACGATGACGAGGCTTCGGATAAGATCCGCAAGAAAATGGAGTCGGGAACCCTTAAGGGGGTTTCCGTCGGGTACATGGTCGATGTGTGGGAGTCGGTGGCAGCTGGTGCGGTGAGCACCAACGGTAAACACCAAGGCCCCTGCGAGGTGGCCACCCGCTGGACTCCGTTTGAAATATCCATCGTATCTGTTCCCGCTGACCCGACCGTCGGCGTGGGGCGCAGCATGGACGCTCCCCCCATACAAAGTCCATGCTCCGTTCCCCTCTCGGTTTGGGAAAAGCAGGTAGGATTAAATTTACTAGGATTGGAGGTATAAGCAATGGGCATGAGAGAATTGATTGCTCGGCAGCAGGCCATCCTGACCCTGGCCAGGAGCCAGGGGCGGGAGCTGACTGCCGAGGAAAATGCAAGACTTGACGAGCTGCAGGGCTTGATCGATGCCGCCAGGGCGGCGGAGGAGCAGGCCAGGCAGGCCGCCGCTACTGCCACTGAATCGGCACCAGCCGCAGCCCCCGCCCCCGCAGGCGGACAGGAGGCAGCGGAAAGGGGTCTTCTTGCTGCCGAACGGCAGCGGGTGGAGACCATCTATTCCCTCTGCAGGGACTTTGACATGGATCCGGCACAGTACATCAGCTCCGGGGCTACCACGGAGGCGGTAAGGGCGGCAATCCTGGAGCAGCTGAGGAGCCGCACCCAGCCGGTGACGGTTTCCGTTACCAGGGATGAGCAGGACAAGTTTAGGGCGGCCGCTTCGGATGCGCTCCTGATGCGCTCTGACCTGGAGGTCGCTACCCCGGCAGATGGGGCCAGGGAAATGATGGGGATGTCGCTTAGGGAGCTTGGTCTTGCCTGCCTGCAGAAGCAGGGCAAAGCTGTTGATTCCCTTCGGATGTCCTCCGATGATCTGTACACGGAGCTGTGCAGGGATTTCTACAACCCCTCCGCCGCTTTTCCGGCCATCATGGATCAGACGATCCGCAAGGGCATCGTGGAGCTTTATTCCAAGGTTCCCACCACCTTTGAGCAGATCACCAGCAAGGGTAGCGTCCCGGATTTCAAATCCACGCCTGACCATGAGTATGTGATCGGTGGCGTTGGTGACTTCCTGCTGGTGCCTGAAAACGGTGAGATCCGACCGGACAAGCCCAGCACCGAGCTGCTCCCGAGCCGCAAGATTGACACCTACGGGAAGCAGTTCAGCATGACCCGTCAGGCCTTTATCAATGATGATATCGGTTTCCTGACGCAGGTTCCCGGGCTGTACGCACAGGCTGCGAAGAAGACGATTGATAAGCAGGTGTACTCCATCCTGTTTAACAATGCTCCGATCTTCGATGGCGTCAAGTTCTTCCACGCCAGCCATAAGAATCTGATTCCCGGCACTGGCGCTGCTCCGTCCCAGGCTGAAATCCAGAAGATGATCCTGCAGCTTCAGAAACAGACGGACCACTTCGGGGAGCCGATCACGCTGACCCCGTCTAAGCTGGTAGTAGGCGTCGGCTATGAGTTTGACCTTGCCGTCATCTTCCACTCCGCGCAGGTCACCGGGTCGGCCAACAACGACTACAACCCGCTGTACAACTATCCGCTCGGTGTGGTACAGACTCCGGTTCTTAACTTCCTGGCCGGGAGCGGTAAGGTGCCGTGGTTCCTGCAGGCTACTGGTGCCCGCGGCATCCAGGTCGACTACCTCAACGGCCAGGAATCCCCGACCGTTCGTCGGATGGAGACTCCGGGGACGCTTGGGTTTGTCTGGGACATCTACCTTGACTGGGGTGTTGCCGTAAGGGACTATCGTTCCTTCGTGCGTAACGAGGGTGCGGTTATCGCATAACTAGATTTTTTAGAGAGGAGGGATGGAAATGGCCAAGGGCGCTAATTGGGGTCGAGGCGAAAGTATCGACTGGATTAACGGGACTGGCTCCGATGTGGAGCACGGCGACATCGTGGTAGTCGGCTCCTATATCGGGATCGCCGGGACCGACATCGCCGATGGGGAGGTAGGCTCCCTGATCATGAGCGGGCTATGGATCCTGCCGAAGGACTCCGCCGCCATCACGGCGGGGGCGGATGTCTACTACACCGCTGCGAACGGTACGGTATCAGCCACCAACGGCACCGGGTCGATTCAGGCGGGGTATGCGGTCAAGGACGCAGCTGCCGACGATACGACCGTCATCGTCAAGCTTCGGGGGTGATCGTTTGCTGGTAGCCAGGATGTCGTTGGTTTATCAAAACCGTGAGTTCCTCAAGGGTCAGGAAATCACTGGTATCCCGGATTCCGTAGCCGAAGCCTGGGTGGAGTCGGGGGCGGCTGTCCGCCGGGAAGTTGGCAAGCGCGCCAAGGCTACCCGGGCTGGAAAGAAAGCCGGGAGGGCAGGGATTGCGTATCCCACCAGCGGACCAGACAAGGACCTGGTGGGGCAGGTGCCAGACCCGGAAGACCGGGGCGCTAGGCCGATCCCCCGCAAGCGTGGAGGGAGGAAGGATCCGGGATGACTTTCAAGGAGTGTATCCGGGCGGATGTCTCGGATGTCTTTCTCAACATCGATGAGTTTGCCAGCCTGCACACCGTCAACGGGCGGAAAATCCCTATCATCATCGATAACAACGAGTTGATCGAGAGGGAGAAGAAGGCCAAGTCGAGTATGGATGGTATCAGCGTCAGGACCACCTTGATCTATGCCAAGGCCAAGGACTACGGCAACCTCCCGGCTGTTGGCAGTCGGGTTATCCTGGATAACCAGGTCTATTTGGTGACCGACAGCATGAACGAGGATGGAGTGTACTCCATCCACCTGGAGTACAACAGGAGTTGATGCCATGGCGATCAGGTTTGAGTTTGACAGCGTCACGGTAGCCGCCCTGGAGCGGCGCTTGGGACGCATGAAATCGGAGGCTCCCAAGGTCTTGGCGAAGGCCCTTAACCAGACGGCCAAGGATGCAAGGCGGGACCTGGCGGACAAGGCCAGGCAGGTATATACGGTCAAGATAGGCGGGTTCAATAGCCAAATGAAGATCACCAACGCCAGTGCTGCCAGGCTGGAGGCGATCATCAAGAGCCAAGGCAGGCCTACCAGCTTCGGACGCTTTTCTCTTTCGGGCGGCAAGTTCCAGGGTGGACCAAACCTAAACGTTCTGATCAATCGGAACAATGGCCGAAAGGGCTTCGATAACGATGCCTTCCAGAACCGTTTCGGAGGGAAGGCCGGGGCGGCGATGCGTCTGACCTCCGCCAGGCTCCCCATCAAGGTTCTACACTCCCTTTCGGTGCCGTCGATGATCGGGTCTGAAAAGGATGTCTACGGGGTGGTCAGGCCGAAGATTGAGGAGAACCTTAAGAAACACGCCGAGGAACAGGTGGAGAAGATCCTAGGCTAGTAGGAGGTATGGATGGTTGCATCTTTGCTGCAGGACGACCTGATCGAGGAGCTGGCCAAGGTATTAGACGGGATGCTCTTCCTGGCCCCTTCGGGGGAGCGGGTTCCCATAGGGATTTATAAACAGTGGCTTCCCATTCCGGGAACCAAGGATTTTCCGGAGGGGGCGACGGATGAGGTGATCGAGGAGGGGGGATATCCTACGGAGAGCACTATAGATCCCTACCCCTATATCATCGTCCGGCTTCTGACCGGGAAAATCGATGAGCCTAACGGGGAACAGCTGGTCAACCTCGCATTGATTATCGGGATTTATAATCCTGACTTTGATAATCAAGGTTTTACTGACCTTTGCAATATCATTCAGCGGATTTATGCACGCTTCGGAAGATGTGCCATTTTGGGGCATGAGTATGAATGTGTAAGCCCGATTGAATGGGTATTGCAGGATGAGAACTCATATCCGTTTTATATCGGATGTATGTTTATGAACTTTAAGACAGTACCAATCAGAAGGGAGGGGATGTACACATGATGGTATATGCACCAGTAGATGGGGAAGTGTCCCAGGTGCTGCCGGAAGAGCCGAAGGCAGAGCAGACGGAGGCCAAGGAAGAGATTACGGCCGTCGCCTACGTGGGTCCCGACATCGACAGGATTGTAAGCCATGGCCAGATCTTTACTGACGGGATCCTGCCGGAGAAGTTGAAGGCGGCAATCAAGGAAACCCCGGCCATCGGCGGCTTGGTCGTGCCCTTTGACCAGTTCGCCGCCGTCGTCCAGGAAGTCAAGAAGCCTGCAGGGAGGTACCGTATGCTTTACGACCTCGTGCAGGGGACTGTAAAAACCAGGTAAGGAGGTAAAGGATTATGCCCTATAGACATGGTGTAAGGGTGCTTGAGCAGCCTACCAGCCTGACCGCTCCTATCAATGGGACTGCAGGCCTTCAGGTAGTCCTTGGTGTCGCACCCGTCAACCTGGCAGCTGATCCGTACAGCTGCACGAATGTTCCCATGCTTGCGAACTCTTTTGCGGAGGCTTGCGATGCGGTGGGCTACTCTGATGATTTCGCGGACTACAGCCTCTGCGAATCCATCGATGCGTCTTTCCGGGTGGCGGCCGTCGCCCCCATCGTTTTGATTAACGTGCTCGACCCGAACGTCCATTGCACGGCCGTGGCAGCTGCCAACTACACTACCGTGGACGGGCAGGTGACCATCCCTATCAAGGGGCTCCTGGCCGACAAGCTGGTGGTCAAGTACAACAACGTTACCTTGGTCAAGGACACCGACTACGTGGTGACCTTTGACGCTGATGGCTACCTTGTTATCACCGTCATCGCCGTACTGACTGGGGCCAGCTCCGCTACTAGCGTCACTCTGTCTGTTTCCGGCGTTAAGATCGATCCTAGCGCCATCACGAAGAACGACATCATCGGCGGGTACGACTCCACGACTGGCGTGGAAAAGGGCCTTGAAGTCCTCCGCCAGGTCTTCCCGAAGCTGGGTCTGACTCCTGGCCTGATCGTCTGCCCTGGCTGGTCTAAGGATCCCAACATCGCCGCTGCCATCGCTGCCAAGTGCGAAAGCATCAACGGGAGCTTCAAGTGCGAGGCGGTTGTCGATCTGGACAGCTCCTCCACTGGCTGCACCAAGTATGCGGATGTCGGCGATGTCAAGACGGCCTCCGCCATGGTTTCGGAGCATCTGGATGTTATGTGGCCGTGCGCCAGGATCGGCGACAAGATTTATCACGGCTCCGCAATCCGGGCGGCCTTCACTGCACAGACGGATGCGGAGAACGACGATGTACCGAATTTGTCCCCCTCCAACATCCAGGTCCCGATCTCCGGTATCTGCCTGGAGGATGGCACCGAGGTCTTGCTGGACGAGCAGCAGGCCAACGTGGTCAACAGCTACGGCGTTAACACGTTCAACCGTTTCAGGGACTGGGTGCTCTGGGGTAACCGCACGGCTGCCTATCCTGGCTCCACGGATCCCAAGGATGCCTGGATCTGCTGCCGCAGGTTCTTTACCTGGTGGGGTAACAGCTTCATTTTGACCTACCATCAGAGGGTGGATGCTCCGGCAAACTACCGCCTGATCCAGACCATCATCGACGATGAAAACGTCAAGATGAACTCTCTGGTCGCCCAGGGTAAGTGCGCTGGCGGTCGGATCGAGTACCGCGAGGATGAGAACACGGTTAACGATGTTCTTAGCGGCAAGCTCCAGTTCCGCCAGAGCCTGGCTCCGTTCACTCCGGCCGAGGACATCCTTAATGTTCTTGAGTTTGATCCTGATATTCTTGCAGCTGCGTTGGGAGGTGAATAATTATGCCACTGCCGACCAAGATTCATAGTTATAACGTTTACTACGGGGAAAAGGCGCAGAAGTTTGCGGGCATTACCGAAGAGGTAACCATGCCGGACTTTGACGCCATTACAGAGGCCCTTAACGGGGCCGGGATCCTTGGCGAGATCGACGAGCCTATGGTAGGTCGTTTCGGCGCGAACGAGATCGAGATCCCGTTCAGAACCTACGCTAAGGAGGTATTCCAGATCATGGAGATGGGGGATGCTATCTCCCTCACGCTTCGGATCAGCACCCAGGCCATGGAGCAGTCCACCATGGAGACCGCCTTCCTGCCCTCCCGGATTGTAATTAAGGGTAAGAACAAGGGTATCTCCTACGGCAGCGTCAAGGCCGGTGCGGGAGCTGCCCCGACCGTTAAGATTGAGATCTTGTATTTCAAGATCGAGGTCTCTGGCACCGAGGAGTTCGAGCTTGACAAGATTAACTTTGTCTACAAGGTCCACGGAAAGGACCTGTTGGCAAAGGTTAAGAAGCAGATTTAAGGGAGGGAACTATGGCCAAGATCACAAATATTGATGAGGCTCCTTTGACCGGGGACGTGGTAGGAGTAGAGAAACCTTTGTACATTGCCTTTGCAAAACCCTATACCTTCGAGGGGGAAACTTACGAGGGTATCGACCTGTCCGGGATGGAGGATCTGACGGCTAGGGATCTGATCATCGCCCAGAAGGACCTGGAGCGTGGGGGCACTCATAGCGTGCTGCCGGAAATGACCATGGAGTATGCGTGCATTTTTGCCTCCAGGGCGACCGGGAAACCCGTGGAGTTTTTCCAGTCGATGCGCCCCCGCGACGCTATCAAGGTCAAAGCAGCTGTCACAAATTTTTTATACGGACAGGAGTAAGCCCGGACGATGGGAAGGCCTTACGCAGGCTTTGCGTGAGGCTTTCCATCATCCTTAAGACAAGCTGGCACGATATGGAACAGCTGACCGTGCCAGAACTATTTGACATCGCAAAGGAGGTGACGGAAGCCCATGGCTAAAGAGCAGCAGCTCATGATAAAGATTGCTGGCAAGTTGGACAGTAGCTTTAATAGCATGCTGTCCAGCGTCCAGAGCGGCATAGCCGGAGCTACTAAGGCTCTGGGCACGGCCACCCTTGCGGGGGCTGCCGCCATCGGGGCGGGGCTGACCAGTGCAGTAAATACGGGTAAGGATTTTGAGAAATCCATGAGTCAGGTGGCGGCCACCATGCGGCTGGATAACACGGTGGCGGAGGATGCGGAAACGCTAAGCCACCTGGAGGGTGCGATCCGGCAGCTTGGGGCCACCACCTCTTTTTCTGCCATGGATGCGGCGGAGGCCGCCAACAATTTGGCCATGGCAGGCTATAACGAGGGGGAGATTATGGCCGCCCTCGGCACCTCCCTCAACCTGGCTGGTGCCGGTGCGCTGTCCATGGGGGAGGCTACGGAGTATCTGACCAATGGCCTTGCGTCCCTCGGGTTGGATAAGACCGAGGAAAACTTTAGCCACTTCGCCGATGTCTTGGCCATTACCGCGGCATCGGCTACCACCGATGTCTCCATGATGGGACAGGCGGTAACCACACTTGGTGCGACAGGCCAGGCTCTATCAGGGGTTGACGGGGATATGCAATCCCTGACCGCCAACCTCGGTGCGTCCCTGGGCATCCTGGCGGATGTGGGCATTACCGGGTCTGAAGCGGGTACCCACCTTCGGAACATGATCATGAGCCTACAGAAGGCTCGAAACTCCGATGCCCAGGCGCTCTTTGATCAGTACGACATCAAGACCTACGACGAGGCTACCGGCCAGTTCCGGGACATGCAGGACGTGCTGCAGGATCTGGACAAGGTCATGGACGGGATGAGCTCCGACGAGGAGCGCAACAATTTCCTGTCCACCATCTTTAAGCAGACCGACCTTGCTGCTGCCTCGGCATTGATTGCACAGAGCGGCGACAGGTACTCCGAGCTCTACGATGCCGCCATGCACGCCTCGGATGGGATGGGCGTGGCAGCGGAGATGTACCACACCCAGACCGACAACCTGCAGGGTGACTTGGATGCTTTGGGCAGTGCCGTTTCTGACTTTCAGATTGAGGTTCACAAGTCGCTCAATACTGGCCTTCGGGACACCGTTCAGACGGCTGCATCCATGGTGCTGCAGCTGGAGGATGCTTTCAAGCAGGGCGGCCTAAGCGGGCTTGCCGAAACTCTGGGTAGCGTCCTTTCGGATGCCATGACGATGGCGGTGGATAAATCCTCCGGCCTGGTCGAGGCTTCGGGTAAATTGATCACTGGCCTTTTGGGCGGAATCGAGCGTAACGCCGGAGCCTTGGGGGCAGGTGCCGCACAGCTGGTCGGTACGCTGGCCAACGTGATTACTACCGCCGCCCCCCAGCTGATGCAGGCGGGCGGCACGCTCCTGCTTGGGCTACTGGATGGCATGCGGGCTAACCTGCCCCAGATCGGCTCTGACTTTACCTCGATGCTCACTGGCATCTTTAACGTTGCCGGGGACTTGGGGCCACAGCTGATCAACGCCGGGGCAGACGCCCTGGTTGCCCTGGCCGATGGCCTGGCAGGGGGAAGCCCGGAGCTGGTTGCCGCCGCCGAAAGAGCGGTTGCTGCCATATCGGACGCTATCGTAGCCAATGCTCCTAAGTTGATCGAGGCGGGGACTAAGCTCCTGGCCGCCCTCGGTAAGGGCATGATGGCGGGTATCGGGGGATTCTTCCAGGATCTCGGTACAGGGGAGGCTACGCTAGGCGGTTTCGTCTCCGCTTTTGGGCCACTCCTTTTGATGGGCGGGAAGGTTGCGCCTATCTTCAAGCTTGCGACCAAAGGCATCAAGGCCTTCGTTCCGGCGGTCAAGTCTGCCGGATCCGTGACGGGCGGGCTGTCCGCCATGTTCCCAAAGCTGGCTACGGCACTAGGGAGTATCTCTCCCGCTGCTGTCGGCGTGGTCGGTGGTGTCGGCTTGATCGGGGCGGCCATTGGAAGTCTCTGGAAAAATAACGAGGGCTTTAGAAACAACATCTCCAATACTTGGGACAACATCAAGCAGAGCGTCTCCAATGCTGGATCCAGCATCAAGCAGAGCTTGGGCAGCCTGGGTATCAATTTCGGTACGATCACATCCGGCTTGTCCAGTGCCTGGACGGGGTTTACTTCCATCGTCGCCCCTCTAGCAGAGGGAGCCTTCGGGGTGGTTGGTTCGACCATATCTACGGCCATGGGTACGGTATCCCTGGCGGTGGATGGCGTGGTTGCTTTATTCAAGGGCGACTGGGACACCGCCCTCACTGATGCGGGCAAGATTGCGGATACGTTCTGGACTGGCGCTGAGAGCGCCGCTACCTCCGCCGCGGAGGGGATCGCAGGAGGCGTCAATTCCTTAATCTCGCTTTTCGGAGGGGATTTTCAGATCTCCATTGAGGGAGTCGGAAGCCTTGTTAGTTCTGCGTTCCAGGGGATTAAGCAGGCCGTCGCCATCTCCTTAAGAACCGTTAACGGCCTAGCTACGGCTACTGGCCAACTCCTATCAGGCGACTTCTCGGGAGCCTGGACAACTGTAAAAGAGACTGTCAGTACAGCCATGGATGGCTTCGGAGAACTGGTCTCTAGCGGGATCGGAGCAGCCAAGACTTGGTTGGACGAAAACTGTCCGCTGATTGGTACGGTGCTTGATGGACTGGGAAGCGTCTTTGATGGTCTGAGGACCGCCGCATCCGATGCTTTTACCGGGCTTGGAGAACTGGTCAAAGACCCTATCGGTACCGCTCAAAAGGCGTTGGAAGATGCCGCCCCGTTGATTGAGACGGCAGGCAGCACGATAGGCAGTGCTTGGGATGCCCTTAAGAGCAGTGCGTCAGGTGCTTTTGATTCTCTGGTTGATACGGTTAGCAATGCCTTAACGGGATCCAGGGAGGGGATGGACACAGAAGCCCCGCTGATTGAGACGGCAGCTTCCCTTATCTCCTCTGCCTGGGACAGCATTACATCTGGGGCAAGTTCCCTTGGAGAGCTGGCGGGGACTGTTGGCGAACATATCGAATCTGCCAAGACCACCATAACGGATAAGGCCGGGGAATTTGGAACCCTTCTGGATTCGGCTTGGAGCGATTTGGTTACAGCGGTCTCCACTGGCTTGTCTGGCTTGCCGGATGAGGTGACTGGCTTTATCACTGGCATTCCATCTGCCGTAGAGACTGCGGCTGCAGATTTCGGGTCGATGCTGGATGCTGGTTGGAGCGCTCTGGTATCTGCAGTCTCTGGAGGCCTATCCGGCCTGCCGGATGAGGTGACTGGCTTTATCACTGGCATTCCATCTGCCGTAGAGACCGCAGCTGCAGATTTCGGGTCGATGCTGGACGCTGGTTGGAGTG
>Ga0326512_10004396_pt1 | contig 10242 bp, 8 predicted proteins | sample 1_2617_0518_D_FD_203652 | JGI IMG/M metagenome (GOLD analysis project Ga0326512, IMG submission 203652) | Bovine rumen microbial communities from UC Davis, California, United States - 1_2617_0518 | ecosystem: Host-associated > Mammals > Digestive system > Stomach > Rumen | place: USA: California...
CAGGACAGGATTTGACATTGGAAAATGACCTTATATCCGATGCTGAGACAGCAAGAAAGGTCTGTGAGTGGTTTGCAGAGTTCTATGCCGGAGAAGTTGACTACACTATAAGCTATCGTGGTGAACCTGCATTAGAGAGCGGAGACAGGATATTCTTAGAAAATAGATTTGTTGATGATAACCTTATTTTGGTAACAAGTGAGGAATTATCGACTTCTACAGGAATGTCCATGACAAACACTATAAAGGCAAGACAATTATCATATAAGAAAAGATGAGAAGTTGGATAACACCAAAAACAGATTGGGAATACCCCGATGCCTTAAATTATTGGGATTATAACAGGATACGCAATAACCTGCTATATCTCAATGACAAGGCAAATGAGCATTTTCCCCCTGAAGAAACACTTGATCTAGGCAATGAAAAGACGGTGAGCGATAAATATTTCGCAAGAGAGATAAACGCCTTTGAACAAGCCTTAGAGAGGTTAAATCACAGGGGGTACAGATATGACTTAGGGCAGACAAAGACATTCGCTCCTTTAGGTAAATTTATTGATGATGCCGAAAAGAACCGATTGGAAAAAGGATGCCTTAAACTATATCAGATGTTCGAACAGATAGAGCAAGGCAAACGTACAGCACTTAGAGCAAACGGAACAGATTTTGTGGAGGATAATGAGTAATGGCTACTCTTGGAAGTCTTAATATAGGCGATTATGTTTATGACCCTCGTACATACAGAATAGATAGTCAATCTTCACCTCAAGGTGACAGTAAAGGAAATAAACGTGCGTATCAGTGTATAAAATGGAGAGTTATAGGGAAAAATGTAGATCGTGTTAATTCAGTTACCTTGTGTGCTGACGTATATGGCGAATTAAATATAGGCATAACATTTGACTCGCCCGAACCTACTAATCCTAATAGCGATAAAGCTGAACACGGAAATTCAAACTATAAGCTTTCAAATGTCTTGCAATGGTTAAATAGTGATGCGTCTAGCGATTGGTACGTCTCTCAACATAGTTATGATGCTCCACCTACTCGGAACGCTAACAGACCGGGCTTAATGTATAGTTTTAGTTCAAACTTAAAAAATGCCTTAATGCTCTTCCAAAAATCATTTTATGATATAGAAAGTGGCTCAACACAAGTTGCAATGGAAAAAAAGGTTCAAATGTTAGCACTTTCGGAGATAATTGGGAAATCTAAAAGTGAAGAATTAGGCTACCGAAACGAAGGAACGCAATATGAATATTACGCAAATAGAGTTACCGAAACAAATTTCGGATACAATGCTAAATTAAGAACCGCAAATAGCGTTTCAAAAATTGTAACAAGTTGTGGTTATACCAGTTATAATCAGACCTATGATGTTGAAACGGATTATTGTGGGGGTAATACTCCTTATTACACTAACCCCGTTATCGTGCTTCCAAGTGATACGCTTGTATCAAATAACAAATATAAAAGTAGCGCAACAACGAGTGGAACGGGCGATTGGGAAAACTTGTACGCAATGCTCACAATGCCCCTTATTATAGACATATCCGGCGTTGGCAATGTTACATCCCCTAACTTAACAACGAGATTGACTTATAAAATATATGATGATAATGCATCTATTGCTTCTTTCAAAATAGCTGTTGATAGGGCAGATAATGTTGTATATTCCACAACAAATATTGTAAAAGGTCAGGAATATACCTTTGATGTAGATTGTACTGAATATGAAATAAACGAACAACACGATTATTTATTTATCGCTGTTGATTCAAATGGTGAAACAGTTACAGAAATAAAAAGTATAAAGAGATATGAAGCAGTTCCTATCATAAAGATATACGATGAGGAAAAAGGCGAATGGACTAATGGCATACATAATACAAAAGAATATACCAAACCTCCAATATATAGGATTAAAATATCTGATGCTGACGAACTTTCGCAAAATATGTATGTATACATAGCTGGCAGTGCTTACCAAGTTTATAATTTCATAGGAACTTACACAAGCGACCAAGAAATAGAATGCCGGATATCAGATAGTGTTTGGAAAAATTTCCAAAACGACTACATTGGTCCGATGTATGTGTGGGTAACAAATAGAGAAGCACCGCTCAGCACATCGTATGGAACAAATGTTAGTGCCGGTGGCATCAGAAAAAAAGTTACTCCGCCATATGTATCTGTAGATAGTACGGATATAGGAAGAAAGAACATTGCTTTCAATGTGACATATACTCCTAATACGGACACTGTTCAAGCGTTGACAAATGTAAGCATATATCTTGATGATACAGATACTCTCTTGCAGAGTATAGACAATCCGACAGCCGGAAGTCAGCTTACATATGCAGTTACTAAAGCTGACCTTGACACAATGACAATGGGAAGTCATAAGCTGATATTTACCGTAGAAGATGATTTATCACAGACGGGTACGTCAGAAGTGACTTTTACAAAATACAATAATGCTCCGAATGTAATATCTGATACGAATATTGGAAATAAGAATGTAGGATTCACGTTTTCGTTTTCAGTATCTGATGATGAGGGAGATATATCAAGTGTTAAGGCTTATATAGATTCCACTACAGGAACGCCTGTTAAGACATGGAACAATGTAGCTTCAGGAAGCAATTTAAGCCATGAGATAACAAAGAATGATCTATACGGGTTATCAATAGGCATACATAAGATTTATGTGGTTGCCGAAGATGCATATGGCTCTACTACGGCAGATATCACATTTACAAGGTATAATGATGCACCTGCTATATCGCTTTCGCAAGAAACAACGGTACATGATAGCGATTTTGATATTTCTTATCGTGTGACAGATTCAGAAAACGATACGACTAATATAGTGTTTAAGATAGGCAACAGAGAGATAGCATCTGTAAGTGATGTTGACCTTGATACAATTCTTACACAGGAGATATTAGTAAATGGATTACCTGCCGGACAAAACACGTTGACAGCTATAGCGACAGATAGTCAAGGAAATGCTACAACACAAACGCTTGTATTTAATATAAGTACGACCCCGGTAATAACCGCTGATGAAATATCAGATAAGGCAGAGCCTTTCAATGTGTCATTCATGGTGGATGATGAAGATGGGGATGATTTGAATGTTGAAGTAAAGTTGGATGCAACGAGAATATTCACTCAGGTCAATGCTCCTCACAATACTGTCATAAATGCCCCTGTGAGTAGCACAATATTCAACAACCTTACATATGGTGTTCATATAGTAACTATTGTGGTTGTGGATTCAAATAATGTGACAGCAACTAAGGAATTGCCCTTTAGAAAATGTTCAATCCCTAGTGTGAGAATAGTAACTGATATTCCGCATGAAATAGATGGGGAGTTCAGCTTTGATGTGGAATATGACAATGCTGACGGTAGCGAAGTAACCATAAAAGCATATATAAACGGTCAGGAGATAATTCAATGACAGAAACAATCACCATACCGCAAAGCACAATAGAATCGCTAAGTGCCGGAACTTATAGTTTAACAGTAAGTGCATCTTCAGGCATTTTTAGTAGCGAGGTATCAGAAGAGTTTATTACATGGAATCATCCAAAGATAATATTGCCTGTTCTTGGGGAATACAATACAGCTTTTTCGTTTGATATAACTATAGTTGGAATAAATGAAGAAGCTACTGTGACAGGGATGATAGATGGAGAGAAATTCTATCAGCTTAATTATGCCAAAGATGGAACATACAATGTCAAAGTCACAGATGGCGTAATTCTTTCGCTTAATGGAGGTTCTCATACTATATCGTTTTCCCTTGAAGATAGCCGTTCAAAGACTGCAACGGCGAGTACAACCTTTGTTAGAACTTCAACAAAACCTGTTGTGGCGGTAACTGCAAATATAGGAGTAAAAAAAGCTTCTTTCGCTATCCCGTACACAATAAAAAATGCCAAAAGCGAACATCCCTCTTTGATGGCTTATATGGATGCACTGACAGATATCATAGCGGATATCCCGGATGCTTCGATTGCAAATAGTATTTTGGTTAATAATGAAGTATTCAATAGGCTTTCAAATGGCTCGCATACCGTAATTATTGTTGTTACAAACGATATAGGAAGCACAACAAAGAATGTGTCGTTTACAAAAACAAACGCAAAGGAAAACTATACAGGACTAAAATTAGGTTATAAAGATGACACATGGGATGCTGATGTTTTAACAGATCGAATATTCAGCGAGAGAGAAGTGAATCATGAAGGTCATACATATCTATCATTCAAGGACGAAACTCCTTACGAAACAGAAGGCGAAGTTGTAACGGGAAATTTATTAGCTTCATTCTCAAGAGGAATACAAAATGCATTGGCATCTAATGTGGTTCAAAATCCTGACGGTTCATATACAGAATCGAGTAATAACGGAATTTCCAATCTCGCTATTACGGAAGATGGCTATGTAGAAGTGTTTACTGATAACGAGGGAAATACACTTACAAAGAATGTGTTTTTTAATTCTGACAAATCTATAGCTGAAAGCACGACATTTACAAGGAGTTAATATGAGCATTTCAAAGTATATGCAAATTTACAGGGATAAAGGTTTTTTCTTAGGTTCTATCATAAGGGTTACTGTCACAGACAGGGCGTTTCTTTCACAACAGTTAATTCTTTCCAAAGGTAATGAAGTGCTTGATAGCAAGACCATATTGGGAGAAAAAACCGATTTTTTCACCGATGAAAGCGGAACTTTGACAATTACCTGTGATAATGGAACAAGTGTAATTGCAGGAAATGTAAATGTGACGGCTTATGGTACTTATAACGTTACACTTGCATCTATAAATTCAGATGGAAGTAGAGATATATTCCCAGACACTACTGACGTTCTTTTGTTTGTAGGTGATACAAGTAAAAATGTAAGATTTGCATATACAGGCGATAAAGCGAACACAAGTGTTGTTTCTTCTGATACTACGGTTGCGACAGCAACGATTCAAGATAATGTAGTTACCATAAGCAAAGCGAGTGGAGATACAGAAGCTACATGTACTGTCACAGCTACGGTTGGGGCATCAGGCGAATATGACAGCAAAAGTGTTAATTTCAATGTTAAGAGATATGGAAGTATAGGTGATTGGGCTAATGCATCTGATGAAACCATAGTTAATATGGTAGCGGCGGCTGATAGAGGTGAAATAAACCTTCGTGATTATTGGAATGTTGGGGATGTAAGAACAGTACATTTGAATAACATTTCCAAAGATAGCGGAAGTATTGTATTAGCACAGCCCGAACAAACAATACAACTTGTGCTTATGCACGACAGTATATCAGACACAAAATACACTCTCACTACTCCTACAGAGAGTCGTAGAACAAGACCTAGTTTTGTGGTAGGGCAAAAAAATTGCTTACAGAATCTTTCACCGCTTGATTTCATATCGGAAACAAAGAGTATAACAGCAGGAACTTACATAACAACGTTTGAACACAAGACTATGAGTATTGATTCATGGCTTAATACAAAGTATTTCAATGCGTTGCCTGAAACATTAAGACAGATATTCAAGAAGGTAGAAGTAAGATATATAAAAGGCGAAATGAAGCTAATAAATGTATCTTCGGATATAACCAATTATGGAAACGCATTGAAAACTAAATCCCAAAAGGTATGCTTGCCATCTGTCTACGAGTTATTTGGAAAAGGATTAACGTTTGACACTAGCTATCAGTTTAGAGTTAGTGCAAAAGATGCATACTTAATGTTATATCAGCTAGGAAGTTACAGTGGAGGAAGCCATAATGGACTTACAGTAGATATATCACAGGAAGGTAGTTTATTGACATATTATAGCACCTTTGCAAATACGCACAAAACTAGAGGGACGAACGAAAGAGTAGGGTACTATACCAGATCAGAATTAGACATGGCTACGGTGTGGGAATATGCTTCTACGGGGAATCATGGGATGAGTACAATCCGAGGAATAGGAGTAAGAAAAAACACCAATGATTCTTATTGGTCTCCGAGTGATTTAACCACATTTGATAAAGATAATTATAATTCAATGTATTACGGCATAAGTCCAATGATGTTTATATGAATTACTCACAAGCCCAACAAGTAAATATGGAAATTGAGGGCGGTGGGGGCGGTGGTGCTGTTACCGTGAGTGGCATACCTATAGGAATAGTGCTATCCGTAACTGCTAACAATGCAGAAACACCGTTTCCAACAGATGATTATCTTCTTTGCAATGGGGATATTGTCAAGATTGCCGATTATCCGTTACTAGCAGATCATTTCACGGAAGTGTATGGAAGTGCCAATTACTTCGGTGGAGACGGCACAACTACTTTCAAGATACCTGACTTCACAGCCGATTACCCTGAAAATGGCGTATTGACTATAAGAGCCAAACAGAGTGCAGATGGTAAAGTATCATTTGACAGTCTTACTCCCGAACAGAAAGCACAGCTTAAAGGTGACAAGGGTGATAAAGGCGATAAAGGTGACAAGGGTGACAAAGGAGATAAAGGAGACAAGGGCGATCAAGGCGAAAAAGGTCAAGATGGTACAGTCGAGTTTGATGATCTAACCCCCGAACAGAAAGCCGAGCTAAAGGGTGAAACAGGTGCAACTCCTGATATGGTAATGGAAGTAAACGTAGATAGCACTACGGGTACTCCTGATGTTGATGTAACTAAGTCAGGAACAAAAGAACGTCCTGTATTCAATCTGCAATTCAGCGGATTAAAAGGTGAATCGGGTTATACTCCTACCATAGAAGCGAATAAAACCGAAGATGGAGTAGACATTACTATCACTAATGAAAGTGGCTCTGATACCGTATCAATATATGACGGTAGGAACGGTATTGATGGCGTAGACGGAATAACCCCTGACATTACTATGGAAGTGTCCGTAGACGATACAAGCGGCACACCAAGCGCAACTGTTACACGTAGAGGTGAAAAAGCATCACCTATATATAATGTCGCATTTAGCGGATTAAAGGGCTATAAGGGTGACAAAGGTGATAAGGGTGACAAGGGCGATACAGGAAATACGCCAAATATAAGTGCAAGTGCAACGGTCAGTAATACGACAGGTACACCAAGCGTTAATGTTACGAAGTCAGGAACAACCGATAATCCTAACTTTGCATTTGCCTTTACCAATATTAAAGGTGAAAAGGGAGATAAAGGTGACGATGGCACAAGCGGCACAACTCCTGATATATCCGCAACCGCAAGCGTAGATAGTAATGTTGGCACTCCTGCCGTAACAGTTACGAAAAGCGGTGATATACATACCCCTAACTTCAACTTTGCTTTTCAGAATATCAAGGGAGAAACAGGGACAACACCTAACGTATCAGCTTCGGCAAGCGTGACAGCAAGCACGGGTACTCCAAGCGTAAACGTTACTAAGTCTGGTACGGCAACTAACCCTAACTTCGCTTTTGCTTTTAGTGGGTTAAAAGGTGAAACAGGACAGCGAGGTACGGATGGTGAGAACGGTTTTACACCTACGATAACCACAGAACCTACGGAAGATGGTTACGATATTACGATAACCAACGAAACAGGTTCGGAAACCATCGAGATCAAAAACGGTGAAGATGGTACAGTAGGAGCAACGCCTAACATAACTGCATCGGCTTCCGTAGATGCTAATGTAGGTACTCCTGCTGTTACGGTAACAAAGTCGGGGGATATACACAGCCCTAACTTTGCATTTGCCTTTTTTAATATAAAAGGACAACCGGGAACAAACGGAACGGACGGTGTATCTCCTGCATTATCTGAAACTAAAACCGCAAACGGTTATGACGTAACGATAACCGATAAAAACGGAAGTCGAACAATAAGCCTTAATGATGGTGATACACCTAACATCGGTGCAACGGCTACCGTAAATAGTAGCACTGGAACACCTGCGGTCACGGTAACAAAGAGTGGTACAGCGACTAACCCCTCATTTGCTTTTGCTTTCAGTAATCTTAAAGGTAATAAAGGTGATAAGGGTGATAGAGGTGAGCAAGGTGTTCAAGGTGAGCAAGGCTTACAAGGAGTTGCAGGTCAAGACGGAACAACCTACACTCCTGAAATCGGCACTATAACAACCGTTGATGCCTTTGAAGATGCAGACGCAAGTGTAACGATAGATACCGTTAATCAAAAAGCCGTTTTCGATTTCAGCATACCGAGAGGTGAAAAAGGTGATAGCGGTGCATCGGGTGTCAATATACTTCGTTATACTATGCTTCTGACAGGTTGGGTTAATGGTGAATATTCATTTGAAACTCAATTCCCGTTTGCAAACTATAACATAGAAATAGAGCCTGACGGTGATCTGATTACAACTAATCAGTTAAAGGCTTGGAATAAAGGTCAAATGACAGGCTCTTTTGTAGCGAATAAGTGTATAGCAAAAGGCGATACACCTACTATGGATATACCGATAATCATTAAAGCACAGAGCAAGGGGGCGTAATGCTTTCAGTAATCAACAGAGGTACACAAGTAAGTGATGAAACCGAGAATATACCTTTTAAGGTAATAAACGGGTATCTTCCTAATAACAATCAGGGTGAACCGATAGGAGTTATGCAGTTGATTGGAATACCAAACCCCTTATTTATTGATTTACCCGTGACAATCAAGAGTGGGTATACATCAAAAACCATAACGCCAGAGGAGAGATAATATGTACTATCGCAAATACTTTTCAGGCTCAGTAGATGCCACGACTACTACTACTCAATACCGTATGGGTAAAAATAAAGTGGCAACAAGTACATCACTTTCAACAGGACACTTAAAAAACCGTTCTGATGTAGTTGGTAATGCTATCGTATCTACCTTAAAAGATGTTGGTTATCCTAACGCTTATTGGGATAGTACGGCAGGATATGTATTCTTTGATAAGACTAATTCAAGATGTGGTTTCTATCTCACAGTTCAATCAAGTTATATGTATGCGAGTGGTGGTCATGTTCGTAGTGGCTATAATTATATATATGCGGAACCTTATAGTACAAGTTCGACTATATATAGGGGTGGAATAAGCGCAAGCCCAAGCTATTATCCATTTGCACAAAGCGGAGCGGTTGCTTCGGATTATGGCTTTTATGTAACAATTAAAGGTGAACCTACAGGATTATTTGGAATATATATAGGTGCGTATAGTAACCATGCTTACGAATCAGGATTAAAGATAGCACTTGTTCGTGGCACAGATAAAAGGAATAATTCTGCTCTCTTTGGTTTTAATTTTTTAGGAGAGGGAAACTATACATTTGTGATGCAAAAATATTCCACCGCAGAAACACGAGGTTACGGGCAGATGGATTTTGCAAAAACTAACGCATTAACTATGGATAATGAATTAGTTGTTTTAATACCTGTTTTCTTCCAAAGTGGATATGTATTCCTGAACAACACATATTTCAATCCGGGATTGAATACGGGATTTTACGAAATAGATGGTGATACCTATTGGGCATATGCAAACTATTGGATAACCAAGTGTATTACTGAAATATAAGGAGAAAAGCATGGATATAGTAACATACGGTCTGCTCATAAGCAAAATTAAATCAGCAGGAACAGGAATAGCCGATATCACCAAAAGAGACGGCTATATCATCTTCACAATGGATGATGGCAGGGAATTTAAGATTAAGGATGATACCAAAGATATCATAGACGTAGATATAGACAATGAGAACTATATCGTAGTCACCTATGAAGATGGTACATCAACAAAGAGCGACACGCCTATCCCTTATCCCCCTGACATGACAGGAGCAACGGAAGAAGAGGACGGTACAAAAGGCTTAGTACCTGCTCCAACAAGCGGAACTAAGAGATACTTTAACTCTAGTGGTGGATGGGATGATGAGCCTATAACAGCCGTTAAAGGTGTTTCTGACAGGGTTGAAAAATTAGAGGATGCAATTCCTACCGATGATATTCCCAAAGGCTCTACGCTTACAGCAGACGGTTGGGCGGTGACTACAGATACCGAAGTAGCAGAAGAATTTGCAAAATGGGAGGGTTAAAATGGCTTTAACACAGAATGAAAAACTAATCATACAGCATGTAGGTCAGAATTACCTCACAAAAGCAGAAATGGCTAATATAATCCCATGTCAGACGTTAGCCGGACAGGAAGAATATTCTAAGGATTGGCTCACTAAAGATGGAGAAACCCCCTTGATACCTATTCA
>Ga0326512_10004398_pt1 | contig 10239 bp, 19 predicted proteins | sample 1_2617_0518_D_FD_203652 | JGI IMG/M metagenome (GOLD analysis project Ga0326512, IMG submission 203652) | Bovine rumen microbial communities from UC Davis, California, United States - 1_2617_0518 | ecosystem: Host-associated > Mammals > Digestive system > Stomach > Rumen | place: USA...
TCTAGTGTACCGTTGGCAGTACCGTTGGCAGTACCGTTGGCAGTACCGTTGGCGTGCCACCCTTCGTTGCCTGACGCTTGATAAACCGCATAACGGCGCACGTTTACGCACGTTCCGAGGTGTGCCGACTTGACCTCGATTTCTCCCGACATGCTCAATTTTTCGAAACACCTTCTTATAGTTCCGATTGAGAGCCCGCATTCTTCCGCGAATTTTGCATAGCTTGTCAGGAAAGAACCGCGCGGAATTGTTTCGCCATGATACCGGCGGTCTTTCCAGTTCGCCGAAATCAAACAGTGAATCCATACAGCTAACACGTTCGGGTCGTCGTACCACTCCCAGTCCATCAGGGCGCGGGATAGCTTAATAAATCCGGTTTGCTTTTTTTCTTCGCCCGCTGCCATGCTCTGCCGCTTCCTTCCTTGCGCGTTGCTTTACGAGCCGGATTATGTCTTCACCGTCCGCGTTGGATAGTTTCGAAAACGTCGCCGACCGCAGAAACGCTTCCGCGTGTACGATCTCGTTCTCTGTGTTTGTCGTTACTTTGCCGAGCTCCCGACAAATTAACGCCGCCTTGTAATCTTTGACTGCTTCGGCGATGATCGTGTCCGCGAATCGTTGGTAACATTCTAGCGGCGCTTCCTGTGTTGGTTTTGGCATCAGCTCGCGCGGAATCTCCGCTTTGCCGCAAAACGCGCCGGGGATAATGACTATATGACCGACAAACGCGGACGGGTAAACGTCTAGCACTTCGAGGTCGTCGAACGGGCAATTGTAGGCGCTGCGCATTGCGTCGAGCGTATATTGTCCCGCTTTGCCTGCGTACAGAAACCCGGCGCCGTCCTTCGTTCCGATCTGAACGACCTGTCCCCGGTGTGACCTCAACCACGACGCAAGCGTTACCGTTCCGCGTTTTTTAAAACGGCAGGTCGTCTCCATCATCGTTTCCTTCATCGTTTCCTTCTTCCTTCAATACGTCCCCGATCGGAAGGGAGGTACCGTTGTTCGGATAGTCCGCCTTTGCCTTGTGCTCGTGCAAACGCTCGACCCTGTCCGCGTATACTTCGGTTGTGTAGACTTTCCGCCCGTCCTTGTCGTCATATGAACTGGTGCGAATCCTTCCGATTACGCCGACGACGTCCGCCTTCTTGCAATACTTACAAAGGAAATCCGCCGACTGTCTGAACAATACAACCCGGATAAAGTCGGCCTCCTTTGCGCTTGTCTCCCGATCGACTGCGACCGTTACTTTGCAAACGCTGATTCCGCTTGTCGTTTGCCTGAGCTCTGGGTCGGAAACGAGCCGACCGGTTAAATTAACTGTGTTCATTATTCGTGTACCTCTACCATGACTGTTAATCCGGGAATGCTCCCGTACCGTTTCGAAATGCAGGCTGTTTCAATCTGCGCGTCGTCCTTCCATATAACGCCGTTTCCCGCATCCTGTAACGCCTTCAGAATGTTATCTGCATCCGGCTTGCCCGGAAATATCCGAAGCTCTTCCGCGGCGATCTGTTTCTTTTTCGCCCACGACTTCGGAATCGGGAATATAGCGACGACCGAAAGTCGCACCGGCTGTTCTGTCGGTTCTTTAAAGTCGAACTTTTCAGCGAATGCCAGACGGATTAAATTTTCGTATGTCGCCGTTTCTTTCGGCGTATATGCCCGGCCTGTTTTCCGGCTGAACCTCGGCCGCTGCTTGCCGACTGGTTTCCCCGGAACTTTAAAAATATATGATTTCATTCATGCCTCTTTCCTAGATACTCGATTGCGGCGCGTTCTGCCGCTGATAGTTTCCATACGATCTTCTCCCGGTCGTCCGGTGTTTCGTCTCGTTTTGCCTTGTTTCTGTTCGCCTCGGCGTATGCCTGAATAAGCCGCCCCGCAGCGGTATTGCTTATTAAGTAACCCCCCCGAATATCTGCCGGCCTTCTGCCTTCATTGTTTCGAGCGTCCGGACAAATATTGCCTCGTCTTTCGGGAGATTAAATTCGACGCCGTACCGGGGCAAAAAACCGATGTCTGCCGCGGTTACGAGTTCCGGCGGGTATTTATACACAGGAAGACTTTTCGCGGCTGTATTCGCTTTATCTGCGGCCATGATCGCGTCGCGAAGTTTTGGAACAGTTCGCACGACGTACCGCGGGTCGAGATTTGTTACAAAGTCGGTATTAACCTGCGCGCCGTTTGCGTATGTCACCCGGCCGTCACAAATTAGCCTGGTCATATCGGTACGCCCTGCCGCAATATTCATGCATGTAAGATGCGGTGCAAACAGAAGGAATGGAATCTTGGCGCGCATGTATACCGTGACTATTTCCGAAAGAATCGAGAACGGCGGATTATCAACGACTGTATAGCCCGGCGGGTATTCTGCCCGGATATAGTCGCCGCCGGGATAGAACGGGCGGAGAATCTTTTCCGGGTCGACCCCGTATTCTCCGACCGTCCAGTTGAGCACCGCGGCGTAAATATTCTCCGGTGTGTAACAGTCGTCGGTCGTCTTCTTCGGTTTGAACTTGTCGACAAATCTTTTATATTCGTCGTCGATATCATCGAAGCCGACCTGACCGTCTAGCCTCATGCGTTCCCCTTCTTTTTAATGAGCTTCGCCGCATCGCGTTCTGTGAGCTCGTTTAATGCGCCGATTTCGTAGAAATCCAACATGGCCGGAAGATTTACCCGCCCGTCGTCAATCAACGCCTGTATGGTCTTAATTTGCGCCTCTGTCGCTTTCGGCTCTTCCTTCGCTGCCGGCTTTTCATCCCGGACGCGTACGGCGTCCCATACGTCCCCGAACGCCCTGACCTTTTCCGTTCCGATCTTGACCCGATGCCCGACCCAGTCTTCGAAGTTTGGCGAGCCGATCACGCGCGAAATCGTTTCGTTATTCGTTGAGTTAAGCACCATCGGCTTGTCGATCTCGTCAAAAATAACGACCATCTTGTCTTCGCCGTTCTGGTTCTTTTCGTTCTTCACGTTCTGCACCATGACGTCTTTAATCGTCAGAACCTTATCGCCATCGGCGAATGTCCACCCGCCGATATAATTTGCATTAAAACTTTTGTAATTCCTGAATTTTGTCGAAACCATCACCATTCCTCCGCGTATAAAATCTCATCGCCGTAACCCGGCCAATCGTCGCGCACCTTGCATTCGTGGTACATATTGACCGCGCGCCGGAACTTGTTTTTACCGGAAGCGATAAAGCCCCGGTCGCATGTGTAAAGCCTAAAGGCATACGGCGGCGTTTTTTCCTGAGCGATAAACGCGAACGCGTACCGTTCGAGGGTTTCCGCTTCCATGCCTGAACAATAAAATCCCGCTTGGAAATCGTACCCGTACCGCCGGGCGGATTTCTCGAATACTCCGTCCGCGCACGAGATCGCCGTCTTGTAGTCGTAAATTATCCGGTTCGCGGTGTCGACAATGTCCGCCTTCAGCTTCAGACGGACGCCTGTTTTCTCATCCGTCCATAAGACCGCGACTTCATGGTCGCCGCCTTCGATCATGTCCGCGAAATAGCTGTCCGCCATGATCGCATCGCGCATCCCTTTTATCGTCTTGAAGTCGTCCTCCGAGATCCACGTCTTGCCCGCTGCCTGTCTCGTAAAGTCTTCGTATTCCTGTTTGCCCGACTTCGTGCGCCGGTCGATTGCCGGAACGATCGCGAACTCGTCCAGAAACGATTCCGGTTCAAGTATCAGCTTATGCGCCGCCTGCCCGAATACGAGCGCCGGTGTCGATTCCTCGCGGTGCTCCGTGTGGTATTTGAAGTGCATCGGGCTTGTCAAAATCCGAAATAAATCGGAACGCCTGAGCCCCGGCAGCGCGTTGTAGTCCTTGTCGTTCATATCGCCCTCCATCTCTGAATAAAGATTCTATTTTTGCCTTCTCTTGCTAATTTGAACGCCGTCTCCTTGTCGTCTGTTGCGGCGGAATACAATATCAAACCGTTTGAAATGTGCGCTATGAGATATTTCTTCCCGCGCGCTTCTTCCGGTACGTCGTAGACGAATATTTCTCCAATCGTCAGCATTTTTAGCCCCTTTCCAACATTTCGTCGACCTTGTCTTCAGCTTCTGAGAGAAGCCGGTCGACCTCATTCAGCCGCCGCGTATTTAATTCCTCGCGCGTCTTCCCGATTATTCCTCGTGCCGTGTCGATCTGATCGGCAATATCGAACAGCGCGTCCGCGAATTGTTCCGCGCGCTCGTACTGTTCGGGCTCCTTCTCGAATTGCGGGTCATTCATCGTCGGATCCCTCTTCTTGTTCTGGTTCCGGTTCGTTCTGTTTCTCGAAACGTTTCCATAACGTGTTGATGCTGTCCCAGATGCCCGCGCGTTCCCGCTTCATTTTTTTAATTAACTCTTGAATTGCGATCACTGTTCCGTTGTCGGCTGTCTTCAGTTCTTCGATTCTCTTGTTCAGCCTGATAATTGCGAGCGCCGTGTCGGATATTTCTTTCCTTAGTTTTTCCGTCTTTGCTTCGATCGCGACGACAGCCCCCGCTACGCCTGCAATAAAGCCGAATACAACGGCGATGATAATAATTTCGATATTCATAACCCGCGCTCCTTTAACGCCTCGACAATCGCCTCTTTTGCCGCCTGTCGGTAATGATCGACGAACACGCGGGCGAATGTTTCCGCGGCCGCTTCTATAGCGTCAGCCGGTAATGCTCCGCGCGTCTTTTCCGGGGTCTCCGGCTTGACCGTCTCGACCATGTCTAACAAGTCGGGCGCGTAGTCTTCCGGGGTAATCCTGAAAAACTTAGTCAAATACAACGCCCCGCGTTCCGACAGCTCCCCGTAACAGCACGCGTTCGCGATGTAATCTTTGCCGAATCCGATCTCGGTCGATGCCTGAGAAGGTGTCAGCCCGCGTTTTTTCAACTCCGCGTATAGCTTGTTTTTTGATACCGGATATTTTCCTAATCCCTTATTCATCCTCTTTCCTTTCTTCAAATCACATAAACAACGAAAAGAATCAGGAACGCGGCGAGTAACGCGCCGATCAACCCCGCAAAGAACAGGTGCGGAACGTAGTCGTAAAATGTTCCGGTCACGGTATAATCAAAAAATTTGTCTGTGCTACAATGTAGCCGGGTGTATTTGTTCATATGTCCTGAAACCTTTCTGTTTGACCGGTTCGTCCGGTCCTTTTTTTTACTTCGTCGACAATGTAAGAAATAAAAATCTCGAAATCTGTAACAGCGCCGCCCCCTTCCTAGCCTGTCAACAATTTGTTGACGCTGACCACAAAAAAATAAACGTTATTCGACCGCGATATTGTCGATCGGAACCCCTGTCGCGTTCGACAACGCCTTTAAATCCTTCGCGGTCATTGCTGTACGGCCGCACGCAACGAACTTCAAATGGCTGTAACCGATTCCGGCTTGCTTTGCGAGTTCCTCGATCGTCCAGTTCTTCATAGCCGCGAGCGCCTTGACATTCAGCTTTACCTCGTCCATTTTCGCCTCCTTTCTCGGTTTCCACCGGACACGGCATGTGCCGTGTTTCGTCGCCTCTCAGCGGTACTCATCAGCGGTGTTTTATTTGCCTATAACGTCGATATTCGGCATCAGGTTCTTTTCGGCGTATTTGCGCGCCGCTTCTGCCGTTCTGAACTCACGGGCGTATGTTCTGCCGTTTGGCGTTGTAATCATCCAACCGGAACCCGCGCTCCAAATTGTCCATCCGGCGCGTTCATATTCGCCTGCAATTCCTTTTCCATCTTTGTTGTAAGTCCAACCCATCTTTTTTCCTCCTTGACCTGCCATCATCAGTGCCGAGCGGTCATTCTCGACAGACGCCCGAAGGCGTTTCGGCTTACTCTGTGTATAAGAACGTTTCATCTTCAACATAGAATCCGTTTACGTATCCGTCTTCGCCTGCTGTTTCACCCATTGCGATTTCGTCTACGTAATCATTCTTGCGGTTATACTCTGACACGATATCTCCGACTACTTTTTCTGTTTCCCATGTAATCTCATTTGCGGCGTTGAGTATTCCGTAAATCTTCTTCACTGTTTCATACTTTTTCATGTCCTTTTCTCCTTTGCCGTTCCTTCCGGCTTTCCTGTCGTCAACTCTTTGTTGATACTCTTAGTTTAGTCAACGTTGTGTTGACTGTCAACATATTGTTGATTATTTTTTACACTTTCGGTATATTTTGAATAAAGGATGAAAACATCATGAAAAACAATTTTGATAAAGAATTAGGCGACACGCTCCGACAGATTAGAGAAGAAAAGAAAATCCCCGCTTCGGTCGTTGCTGATCGTCTCGGCGTCAGTAAACAGGCGGTGAGCTATTGGGAATTGGGCGACCGCGCATTAAAAGCCGTCACGCTCCGCGACTATTGCGAAATCCTCGGCGTAACTATGCAGTACGTATTTGACAGGATGGACGGTGCCAATCTATGACCCCGGCCGTCATATACGCCCGTTATTCCTCGAGCGGACAACGCGAGGAATCAATCGTCGGACAGCTCCGCGAATGTAACGCGTACGCGGCCAGAAATGATTTAACAGTAATCCGGGAATATACCGACAGCGCGCTCACTGGGACAAACGACAAACGCCCGGCGTTTCAGCAGTTAATAAAAGACGCAAAGACCGGGTCTTTTGCCGTCGTTATCGTTTGGAAACTCGACCGGTTCGCCCGGAACCGTTACGACGCCGCTATGTATCGTAATGAGCTGAAAAAAGCCGGCGTCAAGATCGTTTCCGCGACTGAGAATATATCCGACAGCCCCGAAGGCATCATTCTTGAAGGTTTGATGGAATCCCTCGCGGAGTACTATTCCGCGAACCTTTCGCAAAACGTAAAACGCGGCCTGTACGATTCAGCACTAGAACGCAAAAAAACCGCCCGGACGTATGGATACAAGCGCGGACAGGACGGTCGCTACGAGCTCGACCCGGTAACAGCTCCGATCGTCCGGAAGATATTCGAAGAATACGCGCGCGGCGTTCCGATGCCGGACATAATCGACGAGCTGAACGCGTCCGGGGTTCGAACGGTCATGGGCGGCGAATTTAAGCGGAACTCCCTGCGGAAAATGCTACGGAACGAAAAATATAAAGGCGTTTACCGGTACCGGGATATATACGACGAACACGGAATCCCGGCGATAGTTTCCCCAGAACTGTTCGAGACGGTACAAAAAGAACTCCAGAACCGCGCCCGGAACTTCACGAATCGGAAAAATAAAAAAAGCCCGGTATTTTTGCTGACCGGGAAACTTTTCTGCGGTTATTGTCTTTCGCCTATGGTCGGCGATTCCGCCCGCTCTGCGAACGGTAACGTTTATTACTGGTATACGTGCCAGAATGTAAAAAAGACGCCGAGAACGTGCGAAAAACGGCGCGTGAATAAAGAATGGATAGAGACCGAAGTCTTGCGCATCCTGAATACGGAAATATTAACAGATGAGTTTATCGAGAAGGCCGCGACTGCTGCCGTTGAGTATGAGAGAAAATACGACAATAATTCCGAGATTGACGCCTTGCGGCATGAGCTGAAACAAACCGAATCCAAAATCCGGAACGTTTCGGCTGCCATTGCGACCGGAACTATTACAAAGACGCTGCCGGCTATGCTTGCCGATCTCGAACAGCAACGCGAACAGCTCGAGACGACGATCGCCCAGAAGTCCGTCGGCATATCGGCGTTTAACCGGGACGCGGTCGTCGCGTACCTGCATGAGCTTAAACGGCTGAGCCATAAACACGCCGGATCGCAGCGGCAAATCATAAAAGCCTGCATCAAATCTGTTTACCTGTTCGATACCGAAAAAAAAGACGAACAGCGGGTCGTGATTAATATTAACCTTTTCGACGATAACGCCGAAATAAATCACGAGTACGTTGTTCGACTGGTTACGCCTGAGCTGAGCGAGGGAGACGCTATTCGAACAATAATAAAAGACCGCCGGCTGTTACTCGTTCAGACAATAAAAAAAGCGGCCGGGTGAAAAATGCAAAAAAGCCCCGGTCGCTCGACATACCGACGGGAGGTGGCGTCGGTTTCGGTATTCAGTTTTAAATAAAATCCCCGTTTTTCATGCACTCACGATAAACGCGTTCTATATTCTCAATCGCCAGAACCGCTTTTCCGTTTTGAAAATCCGGATTTTTGCGGCAGTACTGTTCGTAGGCGTTCACGTCTTCGAGAACGTCGTCAAAATATTCGCGCGAGTGTTTAACGTGGTTATATAACTCGTCGTTAAATCTGAGAATCCGCCGCCGGCTGTTTCGGACTTCGCGTTCCTCTTCGCTCTGCTGCATCACGGCGAGCTCTTTTTTTATTCCTGTGATTTCGGCTGCCGTTTTTTTGCTTGCCTGATTTGCGACGAACTGCCAGAACCCAGCGGAACCGAATATCGCGACAATGACGGACACGAACCCGCCGATTAAGATGTTCGGATCTATTGTCATTTACTGCCACCGTTCATTGCCTTTCCTGTCTGGTACCCGAAGAAAAACAGAATCACGATTTTAAAAATATCCTGAAAAAATTCCGGGATCTCGTATTGCTTAATTACGAGGTACGCGAGAACGCCGGTCAATACGAGCGTGAGAATGCTTTTCACTGACAACAGCGCCGCGATGCGTTCTTTGATAATGCTTGTCTGCGGTTCTGGGTCTGTCCATCCGTCTATTTTTTCCGGGTCGTATATAACGACGTTTTCCGGCTGTTCTGCCGGCTTTGTTTCTTCCATGGCTTGTTCCTCGTCTTTCTCTGTTTCGGGCTCTGTGGGCTCGGATTCGGGCTTGTATGGCTTTTTGCTGACGATCACGACCGCGCTCGGCACTTCTCGTCCGGTGTCCCTGACATATTCGAACCGTTTACCATTCCACCTGCCGAACTGTGCCGACCCGCCGCCGTCGAGAAATTGGATGCTCTCGAAGTTTTTAACGATCCGCCAGTCGGCCGCGATCTGCTTCGGCGTCATGTCTTCGGCGGCAGCAATGCCTAACAGGTACCGACCGTCTGTAAATCGCACGACAAAGGAATGCTGGCTTGTTTCGTTGACATAGCCGCCGCCCTTGTCCCCGTTCCGCTCAATCATTCGCGCGTATTGGTAGTTGCCGGTCTTCGGGTACACAACCGCCGGGCTTGCGACATTGTGCGCGGCGTCGACGTGTACGCCTGTACAGTCTCCAAAAACGCCGGTCTCGTAGTCAAAATAAAGGGTCGTGTTCTGGTTCGGAAGCTCGAGCCAGACGTCGTTCAGCGGCGCGGAAATATCGCCGTACGTTGTCCCGTACGGGTCGGGCTGATCGGCTCGCATTTGAAAAAAATTCGCGCCGGTAACTTTTGCCATTACGTAAACGTCCGCATCGAGTTTCCTGATCGGTGCGAGCTTGTTTATGCCCGCCGACAGTACCGCGACGCTTTCCTCTTCGCTTTGCCTGTATACGCTGTATTTGTGACCGTTCAGCTCCTGATCGGAAGCCCCGGCCGGAATATTCGGCGCCCACGGTTTGAAGCGTAACGCGCCCATTATGTCCCACGTCGTGTGTTTCAAATTAACGGCCGCGGCGCCCTGATTCTGCCCGAGTTCCATTCCGTCAAAGTACATAGCGACATGTGACGCGGCATGGCTGCTTCCCTTGTCCCAGAAACACCAGTCGCCATTCTGTAGTTCTTCGTCTGGGTTTATAAAGTCGAAATATTCCCCGTATCCGTTTTTGTCTTTCAGCCGCCATAAATCGCAAACGTATCCGGTTAAACCGCAATACGTCGAAACCGGCAAATTAAAATATTTCACGAAATAAGCGAAATAATCCCAACATTGCGCGCCGTATGCTTTGTCTACGTCGTACGTTTTCCCGATCGTCATTCCTTCCCACTGTTCCGGCGTTATCATGTTTTATCCCCCTTCAAGAAAAAAGCCGGGAATTTCCCGGCTCGCTTATTCTTCTGTTACTGCTTCCGGCTCCGGTGTCGGTTCCGGCTCATGGTGCACATATTCGCGGTAGTCTTCCACGGTATTAAGCTGTTCGTCTACGATCTCAATCTTTGCCGTTTTGACGTCGGCCTCGTTCCATAATGTCTGCGCTACGGCGTGAAATCTGACTTTCGCTTTTTCCAGTTCTTCATATTCCGCGTCAATCGTAAACGCTCCATTAATGCATTTAATAATCGCGTAGTTTTTCATGCTTTTTTTTGTTCTCCTTTCGATAAAAAAGCGCGTCATTTTTGCGCGCTTGTTACTGAATTAAATTC
>Ga0326512_10004399_pt1 | contig 10238 bp, 12 predicted proteins | sample 1_2617_0518_D_FD_203652 | JGI IMG/M metagenome (GOLD analysis project Ga0326512, IMG submission 203652) | Bovine rumen microbial communities from UC Davis, California, United States - 1_2617_0518 | ecosystem: Host-associated > Mammals > Digestive system > Stomach > Rumen | place: USA...
CTGAACATAATTCTCATCATCATAAGGGTCCCCGTCTTCATACTTATCATAAAGATAAAAATCCTTCTCTGTAAAAAGCGACTCAACTCCGTACAAATCCGTTTCAAGTCTGGCTTTAATTTCATCATCCACAAATAACTTAAATCTTTTATCTGCAAGGATTGCTTTAAGCCACTGCTTTTGCAAGACTGAAAGTGGCATTGTTGGAATATTGCAGATATTTGTACTGTAATCCTTTTTAATAAGAGGCCACTTTCCAGTCTCCAGCGCACTTCCTATTGTAAGATAACTTTCCGGGAAGGCTGATTCATGCACAATTTTGTATATTGAATCAGAATCTAGTTCACCTTTTTGAGCACGGGCAATAATTGAGGCAACTGTATTGTAATAGGCGCTATATATCTCACTGAATAACATCGTCGGCCTCCACGTCCTCTTCTTCTCCTAGATACATACGGTTCATCTTACGAATATCCCCATAGAAACGGCGGACAATATATTTATCAGTACAGTCAAAGAAAGTAATTCTGCAAATAAAAGTTCTGACCCATGGAATGATTTCCTGAGGGTCGTAAACATCAACATCAAACTGTGCATTATTATCATCCAGTAGGGTTACTGTGCCACTACGTTTTTCTCTCAAAAGACGTTGATATATGAACTTCTCTTCTTCTGAAAAAGTAATTCTAAAAGTCACATGGACTGTTGTTGTATCATTATGTTTTTTGTTCTGTTTAAGGGCCACACCCCAAATATGATTTCGCAATTCCTCAAACTCTGCCCTCTTCTGCTCAAAACCTTCATAAACACCGCCAGTTTCCATTCCAACAATATAATCAAATCGAAGTGCAAGAAAATATTTTCCTCTTGGACGATACGCCATAAGGTACATTCTTCCACCCTGAGTGCTCTGGTAAATCATGAGAGGTATAACTTCATTGGGGAAAGTACGGTCGTCTTCAGAACGTTTTTGTTCTATTGTAAGATAGCGGTGCTCACGAATTGCCTGGAAAACCTGTTCTACAAAATCAGATTCGATTGTTGAGGTTATGTAATGATGTTTATACTGGAAAATCTCCCCTTCCTGCTGGGCTTCCTTGGGCAGCTTATCAAAAAGAAAATTTCCTATTACACCACACGGGTCTGTTTCAGAAAAGAAATTCAGAACGTCTTCCAGTCCACTAAAATCAGACAATGGAGTCCTGCAATAAAGCATTGTCTTTCCGTCTTTTTCTGATTTTATAAGTCCCAGCTCTTCATATTCTTTAAGTTTCTTTCTAAGTGTGGACTCTTCAGGTACGACTTCCGAACTAAAACCATCGAGGTAAACAGAATTGATTTCATCAAGAATCTGATTAAGAGACTTTTTCTCACCTCCTGCAAGAATATCCATCACCATAAAATGCAGCGAAATATCCATAGCAGTAAAGGATTTTGCCTTGAATAATTTGTACAGCGGATTATGTGGAGTATGACGGCTATCAATAGAAACAAAGTTAACCTTTCCATTTTCATCCGGCCGAAAAGTCATATAGCCATCGAGATAATTTTCCAAACGGCGTTTTTCATCATCGTATGTACGCGTACTTTTCCCTGTAAATTTATCCCGTGACTTGAAACCGTAAATATAAAAGCTGCGGATATAAGTTCTGAGAGTATCGAGATTTTTTATCAGCTCTGAATACGCCATATCTACCTATTATACCATGAAACTAGTCAAAATCCTCTTTATTCATTACCACAGAAGAAATAATCTATTGTTCAGTTTCCAACACTTTCAAGAACATTGCATTTAATTCATCCCAGTTTGAAAGTTTTTTTTCTGTAGGAGTTTCTAGATATTTTTCCACTTTAGAAACAACTGAAGTAATGTACAAATCGATTTCCTTAATTCTTGGACCTGTCTCCTTTTCGCCCATGCTTTGCTTTTGTATCAGCAGATTATTTACCGAACTCTTAAGTTCTTTAGGGAGATATTGTTCTTTTAAGATATTAAATACGATTGGCGGGGGACTTTTCTGGTCTAAAATCCATTCACATGATAAACACTGCCTTAAGTTATAAAGGTAGGGCTTATATTTTACATCAGTCTTATCGTTAAAATATCTTCTGAGATTATTTTTTGTAATTGAATTGTAATGATATAATGCCTTTGTTGTAGAGAAATGGTTATTTACAATTTGCTTTATACTATCCCATTCCTTAGTTGTTTTATAAACTATTGGGGAAGCTAACCATTCAAAAATCGAAGGGTTCGATTTATTTAAGAGCCTTAACATTTTTTTCAAATCCCAACCAGATATGTCATAAACTTCGTTTAACTCACATTCCAAGGTATCCCGGGTATTTTCAATTTTTAAGTAAAATTCTTTAGAACGCACATAAATAAAACGCACGTCATAGTCAGAATCTGGACTAGAAAATCCCCATGCACGACTACCACTCTCGCAGGCATATATAATGCGGATGTTCTCCTGCTCTTCAATTTGAGAAAGTTTCTTTTTTATGATTACATTTCTGTCTTGAGTTTCCATTTCTGTCACCATAATTTCAATTATACATTTCACCTATGGCTACTATCACGGAAAATTTAGTGCGAAAAGAAAGTCTGGGGTATGATTTCTATGATAAAGTAATATCACCTTATAGGAATTTAATTCTTTTTTTATTCATAATCCTCAACATCACGGTAATCCATCTTCTTCCGGTCGTTACGCTTTTTAGGAGTCTTGCCACCGGAAGCTTTCTGTCTTAAATCGCCGTTAGTCAGGACAGAAATAGATTTCTCGCTGGACTGGCGTCGCTTTTTAGCGTCCGCTTCCAGCAACTTATACGTATCATTTTTCTTAATTAAAATTTCATTTGCGCTGTTCAGATGAAGGGCAAATGTCAAATCTTTTTCTGCCAGATATTCAATGCAGATTTCCAAATCTTTCAGACTGATTCCGGCCTTATTCTTTCCCAGAATCTTTGCATTTTCGCGGACTTTCTTTGCAAGGACAGCTTCTGTTATCAGAGACTTTTCTTTCATCTGCTCAATTGCAGCTACTATTTCCTTTTGTATCGGAGTTAAATCATTCATTTGGATTCCTTCTAATAATCGAGTTTCCCAATGTACCGAAGTTTTTCTGAACTTGCAAGCTGACCTGGATTTGTACCAGGCTGACCTACGGGAACTGGCAGCCCAAGTTCTTCATAGTATTTCTTCCAGTACTCAGATACTTCTTTTTCGTCATCTCCAAACTTCATTGGGATTATATCGAAAATCGGAAGAATTTCTGCAATGTACTGAGAACAATAGAACTGCCCGTTATTCGGATAGAAGCTATGATTATATTCGCAGCCTAAATACCTATCAGCACGTTCCTTGACGATTTCAGCATCAATCATTGGATAGCGGTAAATGTAAATATCGCGCTTTTCTTCAATCAGATAGTCCTCTAATATCTGCTTTGACACTCCCCTTTTTCTTGAAGCATGATAAATGTAACCGTCAAAGTAGATTCCAACATGGCTGTATTTCTCGGTTGTTTCAATTATGGCTTTTGACAGCTCTGATTCATCACTCATAAAGAGCAGATCGCCGTTTTGTAAAATGCTTTTTGTCATCTCTGCTCCTAATACTTCACTCTCATTCGACCAAAGGCCTTGAACCGTGAATCATCTTCTGAATAATTTCGATAGGTTACGCCATCAATATCATTTATGCCATCACCATTGGTATCTTTCTGAGTACTGTCAATAAAATAGATTCTTCCGTTTTCAAGCTTCTCAAAAAGAGCAATGTGCGTAACTTCTGAACTATCAGACTCTCCCATAAAAATCAGATTTCCTTTCTTCAAGTTTGACTTAGTAATATGCGTCGAAGCATTTCTGTACATGTAATTTGCAGTCATGTCTGAAACCAGAAGCTGATACTTTGTATCTACCAGAGCATATTTGTAGCACATAATTATCAAACCAGAACAATCTATCTGAATGGCCCGAACCGGATCTTGGCCGCCCAAATGGTATTCTGTATCTGACTGTTCATATAATTCTGCAAAACTATATGCTCGTTCTGATATTTCTGCAGGAGCATCTATTTCTGTAAAAGACGTATTATCCTCAGTCCCGTTATTACATGAAATAAGAAAGAGGGATAATACTGTTATCAGAAATATTCTTCCTTTCATACTACTTTCCTACAAGGGCTGCAGATGTCGCTTTTCTACTACATTTTGGCAATTTTCGTTATTTTTGCCAATATGTAGTAACTATATTTTATTTACACATTCACACAAATATGCGAACGATTCGAGATTGATTTTACGAAGAGGACTCAATGAAGAGAATTCTTTATTCTGGATCTGCTCTGTTTTATATTTCTGAACGTCACTAATAAGCTTACAATCTTTGGAATCATTCATGATATTTGCTGCCAAGTACATAACCTGCGCTGCATCTAATCCTGCCATCGTCATTCCATACTTCTTACTAACAAGATGTGAGGTTATGCCATTTACACCTTTAGAATAAACTCTAAAATCTTCTGATTTTATTAATGAGCCTTGTCCAACAATTACTGCAGCGGATTTAATGGTATCGAGAAGAACTTCTTCAGAACTGATATGCAAATCACGATAAGCGAGCTCAACTTTTACCAATTCCTTGTAGGTTGATTTTACTTCTCCAAAGTCAGTTATTTCCCGTAATAAAGTAGCACAGTCAAACATCTGCTTGATAATCTCGAGTTCCTTCTCATCTTCAATTCTAATACCAGTTGTATGAGGTGCAAAAGCTGTAAGTTTATCCCCGAGAATACAATTTATTCCAGGGATTGTTACTTCAACATTGTTTCCTTCTGTAATCAGTAATCTGTTTCCAAGATTTTTATTCGTAATAGATGAATAATGATTTTCTTCAAACAGAACATCAAGAAGAACGGTTACAGGAGTATCTGTTATAGGTGAGATATACAGGAACTTAAAATGACGCTTTTCAATATTGTTTCGTTTGGCACGGAATTGTTCTTCCTGATGAAAGAAAGGAAAAATGTGACCTGCCTTATTTATGTAATCGTTAATATCAGTTCCAGGGGGAACAATAATATCTATATCAGTTGAAAATCGCTTTGGTTCGTTCAAAAGGAGCATCAGACAACTTCCACCTTTAAAGATGAACTTAAGACCTGTCTGACTGATAGCTTCAAGTAAACCAAATGCAAACATTGTTCTTTCAATAATAGCCAATTGAGAACCTGTTTCTTTCTCCAATGCTTTTATATGTTCTAATGAAAAATTGTCCTTGCAAATCATTTTTTAATTCCCCTTTTCTAACAAAAATTCCACTTTAGACCAGGCATTTCTGCGCTTTGCATAACGTCTGATTTTTGTAATATCACTTTTGTAAAACAGTCTGGCATTTTCAAAAATATTACTTATTTCAGAAGTTGGTATTAAATCTTTAAATGCCTTATCTGATACAGCATCCACAAGAAGCTTTTCAAGAGTAATAAAATGTGGATTCTCCTTATCAAACGGTGCCTCACTAATTCTATTTTCAAGTATTATGCAGTTATCCGATTGGTATCTTCCTAAATCATCGGAAGATGGATTATAAAGAACCTTTCCTGGAAACAATTCATTTAAAAAATCAAAAGTAAACGGACACAAGTCCTTTTCGACTTGCAACACAAGAATATTATGTGCATATAAATGATTTACAAATTCATTCAAAAGCAGGGTTTCAAAAAGAGTGTATTCTAATTCTGGGAATCTCTCTTCCATCTTCGAAAGCAAGTCTTTAGAAAAGTCAGAATAACGAGGTAAATATAAGCTTCGAGTTTCTTTCGTTCTGGAATATGAATCAGAGCCGACCTTAAAAAGAAGATTTGATTTTAGACCTTGATCTATAATCCATCCAACAGAATTATAAGACAAGTCTTTTTTATTCTCCTTAAAGAGCTTATAAAGAGCTTGTCTTGTAAATACTTGAGATTCTGGTACTGCTGATAAAAGTTCTATTTCCCACATAGTTTACTACACATTGGCAAATTCCTTTATTTTTTGCCAATATGTAGTATATTTTATTTTTTCCTACTTTGCAACCTGCATCGCCATATACATTTTCATCTTAACATCTTTGTTTCTGGTATTGAAGATGCGTTCAAAGTAATCGGTCCATTCGTAACTACGCCAGTATCCGAAGTCATCTACATAACCGTCGTTTGGATTACGGCCGGAAAATGAAACTCCGCCTATCTGATTCGCTTCGAACATGCTTGAGAAGCTTTTCATCGGATACATATCCTTACAGAAGATGAAGCTGATTGTTGTATCAGGATTATTCACGGCAGTAGCATAACCTTGAAGTCCCCATAACTTCTTGAAGCCATTCACACTTTTTATGTCTCCCATTACATTTAGAGTGAGTCCGTAATGCATAAGGTTTCTGAACTTATAGGCATAGAACACATTGTCAATTTTCATGTATTCATCATCATAAATTGTAATGGTATGAAGGTTTCCCATTTTGTCTTTTGCGGTAAAGCGTTTCTGATAGGACTTATCTTTATCCATCAGTTCTGCGCGAACCTGTACCTGCTCCAGAGTTTTATCAAAGCTCACTGCATAGCTATTTGAGAAAAGCCCTTTTGCTGATACAGATGATATTGTTCCGAAAATAACCATTATGTATAGAAGAAAATTGCGCATTTTTATCATAATTCCTGCTCCTTCATTTATTGTTTTGTCCAGCTGGTATCCTGAGCTGTACCGAATGCCAGATAGCCGTGCAATCTTAATGAATTAGCTGATATACTTGTGATTGTATATTGCTTTCCTTCAAGATAGTCTGCACTACACTTTGAAAGTGTCAGATACTTACCGTAGCTGTTTTCAAAACTGGACCATTCAAAGGTACTTTCCTGCAGTAATGAACCATTCTTATAAACTTTGAGTTCACCAGTCTTATCTGCATTAAAAACAAGATAAGAGTTCTCGTCTTCCCAGCGGCCAATCAATTTATAATCCAGAGAAGAACCGGTAAAACCTTCAACAATTACTGTTATACTGCATGACCAGCTTTTTGAACTGTCATCCCAGTCGATTGCTTTTACGATAGCAGTACCAGGACCAATTGCTGTAAGTGTTCCACTTCCAAGTTCAACTGCATCAGATCCACTCTGAATCTCATAGTAAACAGAGCTTCCTTCAATCAGCGATGCAAGGCTAACTGTATCTCCCACACTCATTGAATAATTCGTTACCGAACTGAAATCAAAAGCTGCACTATCCTCTTCTCCCTCAGAACCAGAAGCTGCTTTCTGCTTGTATGTTGCATAAAGAGTTATGGTTGAAATTACTGAGTAAGAGGCTCCTGCTTCATATGAAGTACCTGTTCCATCAGCATTTGTATTCCATTTATCAAACTCATACCCTACTCCGTTTTCTCCATAACTGTTTCTTGGATAGCGGGTCATTTCACATACAAAGGAAGGAAGCGTAATACTCTGTCCGTCATTCGCTTTCTTTTCTGAAGGTGCTGTGTTCTGTGTGTAATCACAGTACATAAACTCATCGGTATCGTCCGGGAAGTTCAAATTAAAAGAAACCGTATATTCTGTTGTATTTACGGATGCCGAATTATCATTCTGATTTCCATCGTCTGCCGGATTCATCTGACAGGATGCAAATAATGACAGCATTCCTAATGCCGCAATAGTTTTAATTAGTTTTTTCATTTCAAATACTCCTCTAAAGATGCTTGTATATAGAAGAAAACTAACTGTTCTCTTCAGCTTCTAGTTTTTCTTCCTGTTTGGTGAGGATTTCCCTTACCATTGCAGGACTTACTTTCCAGTTATTCTTTTCACAGATGAATGTTGCCCAGATTCCAAGCTCCATTGCACTTCCTGTCTTGAAGCATCGCGGAAAAGATGATTCATCAATCGGAATAACTACGCTCTTTCCTTTTACGAGAGGCAGAGTATCTTCTTCCATTACGATATTGTCATCTATTTCGTCCGCAGCATAAATCTGCTTCTTTGTTCTGACAAACACCAGGTCGGGATAACGGTCCAGGAACTCTGCCCAGGTTTCTGTATATTCCTTGCTCATAAGTCCTCCACCACTCTGTAACGAATGTGGTTCTTTTCCTTCTTCACAGATTTTGAAACCACCTGATAAATCAAATCTTTATCGGTAGAGTTTTCAAAACGAACTTCATCCAGATTCACAGGCGCGTCCGCAACATAAATCATCACAACACGTTTTATACCGTTACCTGTAATCAGAAGCTCACAACCAAACGGATTTTTGTCACCGTCGCAATACATTGCCTTTTCCATGCTGTATTTATAAATATCTTTATAAATTGCAAGCTGAGATTTCATATCAACCTTGATTACCTGCTCTCCGCCGGAATCATCAGTACAGTGAAATCCTATTGGATACATTTTCATCTGGGCATCAAGAGCTTTGTCTTCTGGTGATGGCTTTAATAAGAAATATGCCCCGCTTATCAGAAAGAACAGGCAGATACCGCCGAATATTTTAATCAGTGTCTTGATCATCAACAAAACCTCCGACTATATGTACGTTCCCGTACTGACCTCCCTGACGAATAAGTTCACGAAGGTATTTATTCACAGACATGCCGCGTTCTGCTGCATGTTTCTCCAAAAGCTCTGCTTCTTCGATTGGAAGATTCACCGTGTAGTGCTTTGTTTTTGCTCCGGTTGGCTTTCTTCCTGAACCAGGTCGAGCTCCACCTCTTCTGTCTTCTGACATCATCTTCCTCCTCATATATATTTGATATAGTTAGTAACTTTTTCAAAACCTAAGTATAATATAAGCACAGTCTGTCCATTTGTCAATGAAAATATTACTAATTTTTTCAAAAATCACATTTTATTTTATATTATTACATTTTAATTTTCTTTCATGTAATACTTGATATTTTTGTATACATTCTGTATATTATAAATGTAACAAACGAAATCGCCTGCCCAAGGTTAGGTTTTGTTTTGAAAGAAAAAGAAGAATTTGCCCGTCAGGACCCGGACAAATCTCAAAAATTCTACTGGCTCGCAGTTTTAAACTGGTTCGTGCCGATAACCCTTGTTTTTATAGGGTTAATAATCACCACACAGAAATTTGCACCGATGATGAACTATGATCCTGCGGTTATAGGTCATCCTGTCTTCACGTTCAAAAACGGATACAGAGTGTACAACCCTCTTGTATTCATAATTGGCATGATGAAGTATGCGTTTAACGAAACTTATTCTGAATACTTCTTCCAGGCTATTCCTCCTGCATTCATCTGTCTGATTTCTGCTATTGTTCTGTTTGTTCTCACAAGCATTTTTGTAAACGCACATCAGAAAAATCAGCACATTCACGGAACTGCACGTTTTGCAACCCGTAAAGACCTTAAAAAGTACGGAATGCTTCAGCAGCACGGTGTTGTATGCGGTGAACTTTCCGAAGCACGAGTAAATTACAAAATCGATGCAGAAAAAGCATCCCTCACACTTCACTGTAAGAAACCTGCAGCTCTTGTATGCCATTCAGGAAGAACAAACACACTTTTGATTGCTCCTACCCGTTCAGGAAAAGGCGTTTCCTGCATAATTCCGACTTTACTGAACTACGGTGTTCCTGTTTACAAATGGATTAAGAAAAAGTTTCTGTTCTTCAAAATTAAGACAAAGAAAGAAGTAAGCGGAAGAGGAAGCGTAGTTGTGTTTGACCCGAAAGGTGAAAACTGGGCAGCAACCGCAGGCTATCGCTCAAAGTTTAGCCGTATAATTCCGTTCCGTCCACTCGACCCAAACAATAACACAGCCCATTACAATCCAATCTGGGAAATTCCGGACTCACCAAGCGAAGCCTTCAGCTGGGCAGATACAATCGGCGAAATCTTCTTTGGAGGAGACACTGCAAAGGCTGCCAGTGACGGTGCAACACAGTATTTCAACAATACTGCCCGCGATATTTTCTCGGGTGTTGTTATGCACGTACGATTTTCAAAAGACATTCCTTGGAAAGACAAGAACCTAGCCACCGTTCTTCATATCTTCTCTTCTTCAACAAAAGATGAAGAAAAAAAAGGCGACGAAGAGAACTCAAAGGGACCAGGCTGGGAAATGCTTGAATCAATGATTAACGCTGACCATGGAAACGACAAAATCCATCAGCTGATTGTAGAAGCTGCAAACCGAAGCAAAATCCAGACACCTAAAGAGCGGGCAT
>Ga0326512_10004400_pt1 | contig 10236 bp, 6 predicted proteins | sample 1_2617_0518_D_FD_203652 | JGI IMG/M metagenome (GOLD analysis project Ga0326512, IMG submission 203652) | Bovine rumen microbial communities from UC Davis, California, United States - 1_2617_0518 | ecosystem: Host-associated > Mammals > Digestive system > Stomach > Rumen | place: USA: California...
ATTCCTATTATTTTGATTTTCTACATATATATTATTAATATGAATAAAGGAATACATAATATTCTTTTATATCTTAATATTTTATAAGGAGTCGATATTATGGCATACTTAAATCACATTTTTACCGCTAACGAAAGAAAGGACTATTTGGTCCAAGGTTTCCTCGATGTTATCTCTTGGACTGGAGATGCTGTCGTCATAGGCAATACAATTACCGGACCATATTCAATGGACACGGTATCTCTGACAGTCGGCGATGACGTCGCTGTTCTTAGAGGTTTCCACAATGGAAAAAATGTATACGAATACCGTTTCAATTATGAAGCAGGCGTTTACATCGTTTGTTTTGATGAAAAGTATTCGTTTACAGATGAAACTCCGTTTGAGGAACGATACGAAAATTCAGATATGTTCGGACGTATCACCGTAGCACAAGGTATCGAAAATGAAGAATACTGGTATAGCAATATTTTCGAGTTTGTTAACAGACCGGGAATAATTGATACAACTAGGCCTGAACCAAAGCCTATATCAGAATTCTTCGAAAAACTGAGTTCGGGAGAACTCTTCAGCGATGAAGAATTCGATGACGACAATTCTGATGAATAATCATGCTAAATCAATATGGGGTATAATACCCCATATTGATTTTTTTTTTCATATTTACTATGCTATCCTGTGACAAAAGCTGAAGACGACAAATTGTTGTCGTCTATATTGAAATACATATCATCTTCCGATATGTTTTCAATAAGTCAACTTGCATTTTCAAATGAAGAAATGCAAATTGATTTAAACGACTGGATGTCTTCATTGTCGAATGAAGACATATAAAATCAACTAACGTAAACATCGGGGGTAATTACCCCCGATGTTTATTTTTTATAATTGTAACTTTTTATCCTTTACATTTTTCTTTTTTGAAAACATATATTATTTAATTGATGGGGAGTGATAGAAATATATTAATATATAAAGAAAAATAAAAGAATATAAATCAGATTATATGAATAATGATGATTATGGTTTAAATACTTCGCGACCATATAATCCTATTTTTTTATTTTATTATGTTTATAACGATATTGTCATCATCTAACACAAACATCTCGGGTACAAATCTTTCCAATTCATCAGTTGGCATATCTTCTAATTTTTTCCATTTTTGAACAATAGCCTGATAATCCGCATTCATGTAATTACCATTTGACTTACCCTTTTCATTGGTATACCAACCTTTGAATTTTATGTATGCTACGTTTTGAGAAGCGTCTGCCATTAGCTTTAATATATGAGATATGTAGATATTGTTATTCATACTTACTAAATCAACAGCCGTATGTATACTTGTTAAACGATTGAAATATGTCTTTATTTCATTCTTTAAATCAGTAATCGTATTAGTAGCTAATGATTGATTATATAGCTTTACATCAAATTCAATCTGTATATTTAAATCAGGCCAGAATACATCTTCTCTTTCAAAATCCATATCAGATGAATATGAATGAGGTAATCCATATGTTGCAATCAATTTACAATCAAGATAGTTATTGCCTTCTAAACGTTTGAAAATAACAGGTTCTATTGCTTTATGAACCTGAGTAAATGATGAAACGAATGATTCAAATCTATCGGATAACATTAATGAATATTCAACAAATGGCATTTGTTGAATAGTAACACCACCATTTATGTTTGCAATATCAAAAGCATCACTTAACAAATCAACATACGAATTGAGAGATGTATATGTATCTTCCCAATTGACATCATATCCAGAAGAAGTGTCATCACATATAATATTCAATGTATCAATAATTGTTTGGATCCATTCAGGAGTTGTTGTCGATGAAATATTCATTACTGTGTTATACTTATTTCCATATGAAGTCAACTTAGTAATCTCATATTCACATATAGATTGATATTCTTCATATGTTATATCATAATCAGTTTCAGTATAACTACTTTCCAATTCATTCATTTTTTTATATGCATATTTGATTATTGTGTACATATTTCTTTCATCATAAGAATTGTATTCAGATTCTTTATACATACTTTTGTACAGATCATACTGTTCCGTTGTTGGTAAAGATGATTCATTGAATGTTACAACACTTCTCATCTCTTTGAGTTCTTGTACCAAGTCCAAACCATCAATGAAGTATTCATCTACGATTCTATATCCAGTGAAATCGTCACCAATCTGTATTTCAGAATCTCGTGTTGGATCATCTGATTTAAATAGAATCAAGATTTTCATCTGTGGATCTTTTACATCTATATTCACAGATGAATTGTTTGGAGATTTCCAACTACCTCCGCCATTATTAGTAGAAGCAATTGATATCATGTCATCGATATCAATCAATTCATTTAATGGATACATTTTTGCATCAAATAAGAATGAACCATCCTTATCAAGATTAACAGGTTGCATTTCAATATATCCAGTTACAGAGCCATTGACCAATGTTTGTAATACAACTCTCATATTATTCTGATTCATAGGCAATAATGAATTTGATATATAGAACATTGCATCTGTATGAGTTGATGACTCTGTTGAAGAAATATGTGTTGTTGTGGTTAATTCAGAAAATGGAATACGATAATAATTAACAGAACCTGTTTCTGGAGATGGTTTCATATCTGCATATAGGATAATTGCATTAGGTCCTAAATTGTTTAAATCGAATACATAATTTCCATCTTCATCTATTTCATATGAATATGGCATATAGACATTTGCAGAATTCTTAATTGTATAAGTAATTCTATTTTCAACAATATTTCCTTCATCATCTTCATTATTAAAGTATATATTAAGATAAATATTCTCGGAATAACTCTTACCAATCTTAACTAAGTTTGTTTCTCCATATTTAGTTAGATCTGTTGTAATAGCTTCACCTACAACAATTCTATTGATTACACCAACAACAGCATCTTCATTTATTCGTAATTCATAATAGTTTTGTGTTTTTATTCTTTCAAACTGAATAAGTGAATCGGTTGATAATGATGGATAAATATTGATATCAACATTCTCAGAAGCATATACACTATAATCCTTACATCTTCCATCATCTCCCCATATATCATCATTCCCATATAGATAATTGATAGAACCAGATATGGGTATTTGTACAATCTTATTATCTAATGAAGAATTATCTTCAATCCAAACAGTTGACAATTTCCACGTTCCATCTGTAATACGATTCTTTTCTTTTACACAGAAATATGTCTTTGTTGGATCAAATGATAAATAACAATCATCAGATGTCAACGGTACTAATGGAATATCTGAAGAGAACATATCCAAAGGAGTTTTGAAATAATTCCACATTGCACCTGTGAATGTTGGTTCAGTAACGTTATTACGTAGATATTTTACTAATGATTGCCCATTTATCATTGCATCTACAGTAGGAAGAATATATGTTGAAATCAGATAATAATCATCTTTATAAGTTCTTTTGATGTTTGTAATCAATGGAGATGCGTGATAGATTCGAGAAGAATCATTATCAGCAACTGATTCAACTGTATTTACTTTTGTACAACTGTAATATCCATTTATCCAAGGATTGAAGTATCCAATTGCAAATGGATCTTTTTGAATACGTATACCAAATGGATTTGAGAATATGAACTTTTTGGAAATATTTGATAATGTTTTTGCTGTTTCTATTACTTTACCATTTCTAACATATGGAGTTACTGTAAATAATCTTTCTTTATTATCAGAATCTATATATTCCCAAATCCATCCTGGTGGAATTATTATTTCATTTGAAGATACTGTGTTATTATTGTTATTATATAGAATCTCATATGGTATTTTGCCATGTAGAGTATTGGTTCTGAATACATAGTTATCTGTATCTTTTAATGCTAAATAACCACTCCATATTCTACCCCAAGGATCATCTCTACGTTTGAAGAAGAATGGATATAATACATTTTTGAAATAGAATGTTTTAAACCATTCATCTATATCGTGATCTGTTGAGATTACATTTGCAGTGTTATAAGCTTCTATAGTCTCTCTACGGGTTGTTTCAATAGTACCGATATTTGTACCACCAAGAGAAGCACCAATGACAAATGCGGTTTTCATTACATTTGAATTATTATTATACTTATTTGCAGATGTAATTATTTTCGGTTGTGAAGTATCTTTGAATGCAGTAAAATTAGCAGCATCACCATGACAAATATAAATGATGATTTCATAGTGTGAATTTGTTTCAGGAACGAAATAACGAGTTCCTTGGAGTTGCCACATAAAACGAATTGTCTGTGGTGAATCCATTATATAATGAACATATGGATCTGAATCATTAATTGTATCATGCATTGCAAGAATATGATCCCTTTCAAGATATGAAACATTACCATTGTTATCAATGTATTTGATATCAAATCCTGCAATATGATCGTTACATGTAATGACAGTATCCTGGTTGGGTACTCCATTTGTCATGTTATTAACAACCGTATGTACTTCTCGTTGATATTCGGATGCTTCAACAATCATACATAACCAAACATCAGTAACACGATATTTGATATATGGATCTTTGTTTATTGCACAAACATTAGCTTCATCTGTGTTTGTATATTGAATATTCCATGCATGTGCAACAGATGTACTATTGGAACTTTCAATATCTTCATATCTTATGAGAATATCATAATCCAGAGAATACACACTACCATTATCCAGATTGAATTTAGTATCTTTATCAAGTATAAATTCATTTAATCTTGTATCTGGATTATACTTTGCATTTTTATAAATATCATCAATCTTTAATTCCAATAGAAATGTACAATGTGATGGTGTTGCATATGAATATCCGATATTAAATATTGCAGCTTCTGCATAAATGGAATCTGCTAAAACTGATTTTGTTATGAATGATTCATTATGATAAAAAGAAGCAGTAAATCCCAATTGTTCTGTGATTTGAGATATGTATTCATTTATCAATGAGAAATGACCTGTGTTCAATACATTCAATGGTATATCATGAAATACACGAGGTGCTAATACATTAGAAATGTATTGTTTCGTATTAGAATCATCTGAATAATTATTTAATAAAATTTCTTCATTTGTAGCCATTACAAATCCTCCCTTTATATATTTAAATAGGTTAATACGTGTATAAAACCCCAATGTAAGTTCGACCTTACATGGTTAACAAACACATTATGGTTTGGTCGTATTTAAAAATGTTACATATTAATTTATATAAAGGAGGAAATGATATGGATGATCGAGTTCAATTAAAACAACAAGAAGTCATTGGATCAGGTGTAATGTTGAATGATATCAATCCCAAAACGAATACTAAATCTGTTGATGATTCTTCAACCGGTGTTCCATTAGATGTCACAATAGATAGAATATGGCAATCTGTTAATAATAAACTATCTCGAATTGTAAATTCTGTGAATGGACGCACGGGAGTTGTTGTTCTATATCCAGATGATATTGGTTTAGGAAAAGTTGATAATGTATCTTATGATGAAATAAAACAATGGGTATTGAATAAATTAAAAGAAGAATTTGAAAATAAACGTATTAAATTATTCGATAACATGGTTGAAGTCGAAGAATTCATCAATGATAATGATGAAACAAAAAGAGACACACCATTCTATTCTCATCATGGAATTAATGATGACAAGAAAGCATATATTGGTTATATATACTGGGATGACGGAAGCAATGAATTGAAGATCATGTCAAAAGTAATTGATACTGTTGGATGGACCGATAACTCATTAATCTATGATGAAAATATAAACAATAAGGATTTGTCAGGTGGTGGTTTAGGAGTAAATATCTGGAAGTATGAAGACGCCTTAGAAGTTTACAATAGTATCACTAAATCAGAATCTGGATTGAGGATAAATAAATCTAAAGTAAGAAGCAATTTATTGTTCTTCGGTAGTGTTTATGGTGTTCCGTCTGATTATGATGAACCAGCATTGTTATATTTTGAGAATGATACTTCAACCCAACAAAAGGCAAAAGTCACGATATATATACACTATGATTCTGGTATAGTTGAAGCTATCGTAGAGGATGTAGATCTAATGGCTGATGATCTTCAATTGAATGATCTTATTTTAACAAATTTCTCAGATTCATTTTATAGAAAATCTGATGGAACATTGATGAGTGGTGTTAATGAACGTTTAGTATGTAGACAACCCTGCATTGGTAAAGTCATTGTCGCACCAACGACTGATTTCCGTCTATCGCATGTAAAATCAGAATGGTATTTTGAAATACATTTTTATCATATTCATCCAAATGTCAAATGGGGTTTAACACACGATCCTATACAATCACATGGTGATTATCATGATACTGCATTATCTTTGGAATTATTCAAAAACAATGATGCTGGAAATATATCTGGTATGAACATTGTTAAATACAATACCAATGATTCTTCCAACGAAGAATACTATACGATGTTTCCTGAAGGCTCTGTTGGAGTACGTGTTAATACTAATGACAAATATGGTGGAAGTGGATTGATGATAACCCCTAACACTTCATTGTGTATAAATCCGCCTAATACAGAAATCAAGAATTATTCTTCTAAACAGCCTCATTCATATAATTCACAATATTCATGGAAGTGTGATGATAATTCATATCTCGGTGTAAATTTACAGAAATTCGTAAATAAACAAGTTCCAAATGGCAATGACAAAATATACTGTTCTAATGTATCTGGATTGGTTATTGACGAATACAATAGTCTTATGAATGATTATGTGAATTATGAGAGAATCTATACCAAGATGCCTTATGGTTTATATAGATTTACAACTGGACAATATATGGACTGGTCAAACTCGGGAATATATCAAGATACTACATATGATTCAACAACAGGATTATTCACAAATGTAAGTGATCCTCAAAAAATAATGGTTGATATAAATACCGGTAAATCATATATTTGGAATGGTATGAACTATCAAATCGTCAATATCAAAGAAGGATATTTGTATGATGGAAAGTTCTATGAAGACGCAACACATGAAACTGAAATAACCCTTGACAAAAATACTATATACATCGATCTACATAATGTCGATAGTAATGATAGAAACAATGTATATGACCATTATGTCATTGATGTTTCTCGAAATCATACTAAACTATCAACAATCAATGGATATACCAATTTAACAGGACAAGGTAGTGACCATGATTATGGAACTTATTCAGGAGGATTAAAGATAAATCCTGGTGAATTCATTGGTATTGAAAACAATGCCATGGAAAGAGATACAGAAAGACCCGATGGTGCTGTATATGTAAGAACTGCACGTAGATATGGTTTGATGAATGACGGATGTAATCAACTTGCTATACATATTGCAGGTGGTATCTATCCAGATACTCAATTAACAGATAAAGGTGGTATGATGAATGATTTCATCAATGAACCAAAATTATCTGGTTTATCATTCTCACCAAGTGGTGGATTATACGTAAACGTAGGTAAAGTATTTATTCAAAACCCCAATAGTGATGATAATGGGAATTCTTTAGTAATAAGGAAACATAATACTGGTTTGGATATTTTGGAAAAAGAAACTAATGCAGATGAACGTGATCCATATGATATTGGTTATCTTACAATAGTCCATGGAGATACTCTTACTATTGATCAAAATAATAAACTTGATGTTTTAACAAATAATGGAATTCATAGTACATATGCAGGATTATCAATAAAACCATTCACAGATCAAGGAACAACTGCAGGTAGGCAAAATCTATCTGGATTATCATTCTCTCCTGTCACGAAAAGTGTGTTTGTAGATACAGGTGTTTGGTTTGATAAAGATAATAACGATGATTATGATGAAAACTTAATAAAACAAACACATTTATCAGGTTTAAGTACAGATGGTTATCTGAAAATCAATACAGGTGATGGAATAACCATTAATGAAAAAAATGAATTATGCCTTGATAATGCATTTAACAATAAAACCATTAGACATTTGATAATCGAAAACTCTGATGGAACAGGTGCTTCATATGAATATGATCCTATTGGTGATATAAATAATCAAGTTGATACAATTAAACTTGGACCTGGATTAATGTTGGATTGGACTGATGATATTGAAGCAGCATGTAAAACTATAAATAATCTGACTAACAATATATCCGTATTTCATGCTAAAGAATATACAAGATTGGATACACGTTTCACATATCCACCACAAACATTCTATAGTCTTTATAAATATATAACATATATAAGAAGACAAACTGCTGAAAGTAAGTTCAACTTATCAACAATGCAAACAATCATCAATAATTTGAATACCGCATTAAGTGTTGATCAATCAGGAGAAACTAATGGTTGGCAACAATCATTTGCATCAATTTATCAGATAAGCAAAATCATATCATTACTTAATGATACAGAATATGAAGAAGCGGTTTCTCAATATGCTTCTGAGTTAACTGATCCTGATAGGCATACTCTATATCTATATTTAACAAGTGAAACTAGTGATAAGAAATCTTCTACATTGGATAATACTATAGCTTTCTATGACGAATATTCATCAAAGTTAGAGGATGGTGATTAATATGCCTGAATTGAAGCTTAGACTGAAAAATGATTTAGGAGTTAATCCAGAGACAAATGCATTGGCATTTAAAAAGTCTGATTTATCAGGAAATACTCTTACTTTCAAACCAAATGGTTTATATGCAGAAGCTATTGATGGAGAAGATGGATCTGATGGTTCTGGTTATATAGGACCATCAGAGACTCCTGGAATGAGAGTTGGATATAAAACTCCCTATGGTAATATATTATCACCTAGAACAGTTTTGATGACAAATGTTATTCATCGTGTTTACACTTCCAATAATGGCAATGGTACTGATTTACAGAATTACAGACGAGATATCGATTATATATTACCCGGTGATTTCTTCATGTATAATGGTAAACCGTGTTTAGTCACAACTGTTACATTATATGGAAATGATGGACAGATAAGTTCACCTGGGAATACTGTTGCAACCTTTGTTCAATTAATACCATAAGGGAGTGATATAATGCCAAGTTTATACATTAAAACAAATGACACAACAATCTCACATGATGAGAATGGACGTATATGTGTTGTAATATCTCCTGATGAAAACAACGGTTTATCATTATCCGAAAATGGTGAAATTGTAGTCACAAAGGGTAATGACGGATATGATGGTTCTGGAGGAACTGCTAATATTCCCGGTAATGGAATTGCTGGTGATGTTAATGCTGATATAAAAGTATTACGTTGTAACAATACCGTTTCTCGTAAAGTTGCTAATGATCCAATTCCTGATAATGAGGGAGTTCTTATGTTAGGAGATAATGGATTATTAAAAAGAATCAGGGATGCCATTGGATAATGATTGTTAAGGAGGTGATGTAATGCCAAAGATTGGTGTTAACATTGGAGATGGTTTTGTATTTGAAGATGATGAAATAACTTCAAATTGGAAAGATTCTTCCATTGATGGAATTGATATCAAACAAAATGATGGAATATATATTCCATCTTTAAAGGGCAAAGATGGCTCTGGTGTTGGTACTACCGTTGATGGTTATACTATTATTGATAACGGGAATGGTACAATCCAACAAAACCATTCTGTATTGATGAATATATTCACAATGAGTGCATGGAAAACTGTAGGTGTTGGATATCGTTCATCTGGATATATTCCTTATATATCACCAAAAGCATGTAAAACAAAATCAGATGTGATCTCTGAGATAAATTTCTTATTCAATCAAGGAGATTATTATACTTCCTATAATATTCAAGTTGGAGATTTATTCCAGTTCGTTGTTGATAAAGATGACGATAAAGCTTATTACGAATACACATTTACCAACGTTGCAACATCTCCAATGGAAGATGGGAATAGATATGTGTCACAACAGACAGTAGCATTGTTTGTTGTTGATAACATAACTCCCAGAGGAGATTATGTAGGAGCAATATCTGATATAACTTTACATTGTTTATGGTCTCATAATTATGATTGGTGGAGGCCTGGAGTAAATTTAACATAAACAGGAGGATTATGATGCAGACTAAAATTAATATTAATGACAATATGTCATTTAAAGAAGCACATGAAAAACATGGACTACATGG
>Ga0326512_10004402_pt1 | contig 10234 bp, 14 predicted proteins | sample 1_2617_0518_D_FD_203652 | JGI IMG/M metagenome (GOLD analysis project Ga0326512, IMG submission 203652) | Bovine rumen microbial communities from UC Davis, California, United States - 1_2617_0518 | ecosystem: Host-associated > Mammals > Digestive system > Stomach > Rumen | place: USA...
TTCGGTGACGTTCTTATTGTCCTTCAGGCTTTCGGTGATCTTGATGATGATCGGGGCCAGGAGGCCGGCGATTCCGAGGATGGGCTGCTTGCCCATAAGGCTGAGGGACTTCGTCACGTCATCCAGCGGCCCGCGGATGGCCTTCAGGCCGGACGGGAGGTCCTGCACGATAGACTTCATGTCCACTGCCGCCTGGCTCAGGTAGTCGCCGACGTTGCGCTGGAAGTTCCCGCGAAGTGCGTCGAGGGCCTTCAACTGCTGGTTGATGTCGAGGATTTGCTTTCCAAGGTCGACACGCTTCGCCGCGTCTTCGGTGGCGCGGAACTGCTGCGTCAGGTCGGCCATCTGCTTGACCAGTGAGTTGTAGGAAGTACCCGCCCCGCGGGCGTCCTTGGTCAGGCGCTTCAGGGCGTCCTCCTGGGTCTCCCCCTCTATTGTAGTTGCGTGCATGGCGTTCTTCAGCGCCGCCTGCGATTCCTGCAGGCGCTCCAGCGTCTCGCCATACTCTTTCGACCCAATCGGGAGTTTGTCAAGTTCTATCTTGTATTCCGTGACGTTCTTCTTCAGGTCGGCAATACTCTTGACTGCCTCGTCAGTATTGACCTTGAAGATGATTTCGGGGTTCTGCTCTGCCATGGTCTATTCTTGTCCGTTTAGGTAGTTGTTCTTGTCATGCACCTGGACGAACTCGCACTCGGTCGGTCCGTAGGTTGTCAGGGAATGGTTGATGATCTTGTTCAGCGCCCACAGGGAGCCGTCGTAGTAGTAGAACTTCCGAAGCAGCCCCTGCCCGACCTGCAGCCCGGAAAGGTCCACCTTGCAGGTCATGACGTGCGTGTCCTTGTCGTATCGGTCCGCGATGTACTTCTGCCACAACCGGGCGTAGATGGTATCTTCCGGGTCGTAGTTCAGCGCCGGAAAGTCCAGTTCTGACGGCTCGCCGAAGTCCATGAATAGGCCCGTATCAATGTCGTACCGGGTCAGTTGCGGGATATACTGCGCCACGGTCGGCGGGTCCAATATCCAGCAGGGTTGTCCGCCGTTTAGGGTGTTCATGGCCGGGAGGTCATCCGTCACCTTGCACCCGGACGGGATGCTTGCGATGAACGCCGCGAGGACATCCGCACCGTCCACGGCCTTACGGCTTGCGTCATGGAATTGCAGTTTGTCGTAGATATACCGGGCGGTTGATTGACCGTCATAGCCGGGGAAATACTGGTTAATAGGGTCCAGCACGGCGGACGGCCCCAGTATCGGGACATCGAAGGATTCCGGCTTCCCGGCATTGTAGAGCGCATAGGTGAGGCCGGGGTCAATGAACGGGCAAGGGCGAAACGTTCCGCCTTCCGTGATATTGTACCAGTACGGGCCATGTTCCAGCACATTGACCGCCGTGCGAAGTGCAATCCCGTCCAGCAGGTTCACGGCGCTTGCATCGAAGTCGTACCCGGTGTTCACCCGTTGCAGTCCGTAGTCGCGCCCGTAGTTATTCTTGTATTCGGTTGCGAACTCGCCCGGCACGACTTCCTGCTTGAAGTCATACCATCGGGCGCTGAACGCCATCGGTACGATGTTAATCGGCTGGGTTGTGTCTATGCGTTTGGTTAGGTCTATCGTTTCATCCTGGTAAAGGTCGTTTCTCTTGACCAGGGACACTTTGCGCTCCGCCTTGTCGTAGAGGAAATACAAGCCGAACATCTTGGCGTAGGCCAGCAGGTATTCCGCCGGGGTGTGCGCCGTTGACAAGACCATGCGCTTCGTGAACTTCGCCCCGGATCGGAGCGACTGCGGGTTCGTGTAGGTGACAAGGGTGCTTACCTCGGTGAGCCGCCCGGCGCTGGCTGATACGCCAGTGTCTCCCCGGTAGAGGGTAGCCGTGAACGGCGTTTCCGCATCGCAGTCGTGGACATCCACGGTGCTCTTTCGGTAGCGGATTTCAAGGTCGTAGATTGCGACATGAACCTTGACCTTTTCAAAGTCATATCCTTCAAGGGTAAGGCCGACCGTCTTGGTGAACTGGAACGTACTGCCGCTCACCAGTTCGAAGCGCCCGTCAATCACGGACCCCATCGGGCCGTCATTGGTCGGGGTGAACTCGCAGAACTCGGCCAGCTGGTCCGCCGTGTAGTAGAGGCCACAAAGCGGGCCGGAAATGACCTGCACCGGGCCACCCGCTACCGGGTTGTCGTTCCCGTCGTAGCCGACCGCTTGCAGGAAGATGACGGTGTGGTTGTAAAGGTTAAGTGGGAAGAAAGTGGACCCGGTTCTTTCGACCAGTTCAAGCGGGTCTGAGCCGGAGGCTGACATCTGCACGTTCACGGATAGCGTCGCGTTCAGTTTCGTTCCCTGCGGTAGCGCCCCGGTCCCGGAGATGGTAACGACCGCCGGGGTTGCTCCCGTTTGGCTTACGAAGGTCGTGGTCAGTCCGCCGGAGGTCTGCTTAAATCCGCCCAGCGAGCCGAGAAGCGGACGGGTCACCCATTTGTTCCACGGGGCAATCGGCACGCCGTTCTCAATCCCGGACCAGTCAAAGGTATATCCTCCGTTATTGTTCGGGTTTGCGATCGCGGTCAGCAGGGCCTTCATGTTCCACGCCGGGCGTTGCAGGTAGGACCGCAAGTCCTTCACCGCCCATTGGTCGTAATTGTCCGGCAGATTGACAAGGCAGTAGCCGGAGGAATCGGGCGTGTAGGTATTGCCGTCACTCCCGGTCTGCTGGGCAGGGAGGCCCACGGCGGACGGCGTTGCGAGGGCGTGCTTCGCATCGAAGTTCTCCGGGAATCCTTCGTAGGCCGGGAAGAAGTTGATGACACCCCACTTCGTACCCTGCGCCGTCCCGTATCGAAGCGCATCCCACGCCTCCTTAACGGTCGCGGCATTGATGGTGAAATCCAGTTCCCCCTCCCCGCCTCCGAGGAAGTCAAGGTCGGCGAGGGTTTTCTTCGTGCCGTCCGCGTTGTAGGATAGTTCATAGAAGAACGCACCCAGTCCCCCGTAGAGGGTTATCTTGTATTCGCGCGAAAAGCGGCCCGTCTTGGCCACTTCATCCAGTTTAACGTACCCACTTTCCAGCACCGCCCCGTCCTCGCCGTAGAGGGCGAAAGGAGTACGTTTTGAGGCATTGAAGTCCGCACCCGTTGCGCCACCGTTCCCGCTTACGCGGTCCGCCCGCCAAATGGCCCCGAAGATGCGGTTGTTCCGGCAGGTCCCCGGGAGAGTGACCTGACGGGAGAAGGAGTTCTTGACGATCGTGGGGTTGCTCAGATCCTCAGCCGTGTAGTTCATCAGCAGGAAGGAAGTGTCGGCCAGGTCCGCCTTGCGGCCTCCGACGTACAGGGTCACCTTGCGTCTCATCGTCTTGCGAACTGCTGGGCCACCTCGACAGTGATGGCATACTGGACCGGCTGACGGCCGGCGGTCTTGAAGGTCTTGTACTCGGTCTCCGTGTCGGTGATCACCACCGGAGTCATCTCGCCGGAGTCGATGTCGTACAGGTAAACGTCGGTGGAGTTCAGCAGGTGGTGCATCATCAGGCCGGCATCGTCAGAGAGCAGGCCGGTGTTCAGAATCCAGGACTGCTTGTATTCGTTGATGTAGTTCCGGACGCCCCTGTTCTGGACGTTGCGGTTGTCGTACTCTACACCCACGTTCCCGCGCTCCAGGACGTCAGTCCGGCGGCAGATTCCCTCCAGCAGGAAGGCGTCATAGCCGCCGTAGGCGTTCTTGTAGTACAGGGCGTATCTCCCGCAGTCGGTGACGACCTGGTAACGGGCGTTACCGATGACCACGTAGTCCACGTCGGTCCACGCTGTGAGGTTGAACACCGCGGTGCCGGAACCGGCTGCCGTCGTGTGGCGTGCAAAGTCAGCGTTGAAGTCGCTGCTGAAGTCGGCGCTGATGGCGATCGGCACGATGACCGTCGCGGTCGTCCCGTCCTTGTAGTGGATCTCCATGTTCACCTGGGACGCACCCACGGCCGTGTAGGGAATCCACATGCGGACGTCGATCCTGCCGTTGATGGGGAAGGACAGGCCCATGGTCGCCGCGTCGTAGGAGCGGTCGTAGGACCAGTCGTCGAGGAACTGCACGGTGTCGGCGGCGGTCCAGGTCTCGTTGGCCTCGTCGTAGTACTCGACGTAGAAGGTCAGCGGCAGGCTCATCGAGGACAGCGTCGCCTGGGACAGGTTGAGCACCACGCCGGAGAAGTAGTCGGCGCAGACGTCGTTGATGCGTATCTCGGTTGTCAGGGTGTCTGGGCGCTGGTAGGCCTTGCCCTGGTAGATGATCTCCCCGGCGGCATCGTCCAGCCGGATGCGGTACAGGACACCGTTGGCCGTGCCGAGGGAGACGTAGTAGTCTTTCCAGATTGGCTCCATGGAGGATTCGTTTTACGGGAAATCCCCGACGGGGCCGGTTTCGTAAATGAGAGGCTATTCCCAGTCGATGACGGACTCGTCCATGAACTTGACGATGTACTGGTAGAGATCCTGCCGCAGGGCCTCCTGGATCTTCTGCACGTAGAGCGGGATTACGGCGTCCTTTGTCTTCTGCAGGTCGTGGGTGCCTTCGATGCCTCGGTTCACGATCTTCCGGGTGATGAGGTACGCCAGCGACTTCTGGCTCGGGATCTTGCCGTTCCCCATGGGACGCGGGATGACCGGCTTGATCTCCACCCACCGGGAGATGAACGGGAAGGCCTTCCAGCCTGGGTTGCCGTACTGCCCTGCCGGCGCGATGCCATCCTCGACGTACTTCCAGTAGTCGTTCATCGACAGGGTGCCCACGAACGTCTGGCCGTCAAGTTCCACCTTCGCCTCGATGGAGTCAACCAGACGCAACTCGCTGCCGAGGGTCGTGAAGTGGCCCTCGTCCATCAGGTGGTCACGGTAGTTACGGCGGATCTCTTCGGCAAGTTCCTCCAGGACCGCCCGCGTGTTGTCAAACGAAATCAGTTCTTCCATGTCAGTGCAGTTTTTGCCACTTCTCCCGCTCGGCGTCCTCCCATGCCGTCTTGTCCTTGATGTAGGCCAGCACGTTCAGGAACTCCAGCGCCGGCTTCTCAAGCGCGGCATCCCAGGAGCAGCCGATGGTCGAGGCGAACCGGTCTAAGTTGTAGACCCACCCCCAAGACTCTGCAAACGTGCTTCCATCAGCCTCACCTGCTTCAGCGCCGTCTCCTTCTCCGTCCCGTCCTTCATCCTCAGCGCCCGGCGCTTCAAATAGGTTAGGGAATCCTTCAGAAAGGCGGCGTACTGCGAGAAAAAAAAAGCAACGATGTCCAGGACGTCCGCGACGCTGAGGTTGTCCCTGATTGCCCGCTGTACGTCGGCCACGTCGTACCCGTCGCCGTACTTCTTCCCGGCCGGGACCAGCACCACGGAGACGATCTCCACGATGTGGGGCTCGGTGCCCTTGCCGGCGTAGGTCTGGTAGTCGATGAACTGCGCGGCGGTCATCTTCGTCCAGTCCGCGAACGGCCTCAGATCGTAGCCTCCGACCTTGTAGGACGAGGCGCACCTGCTTGCCGGCTGGTACTCCCTCTGAAGGAAATCCGAGGCCACCACGGCCCTCTGATAGTCCGCTATGGGCATGTTCAGGATCTCGTCGTCGGTGGTGCCCGAGAGCAGGGCGAGGATGCGCACCTGCTTGGCGAGTTCGTCCATGGATTCGTCCTGCGACGCTTCGCAGATGTCGAGGTACAGCCCGACGGGGAGTTGCTTGTAGGATGTGATCATATTCTTCTTCGTGCAAATGAGATGTTGTAATTCCCGACCCGCTGCGAGCCCCTGAGAGCGTCGAGGGCCAGCATCGTCGAGATGCAGTTGTCATCGTGCAGACCCTGCGGGGCGTTGTACGAGACGTTGTTCGTCTTGGGGTTGTATGTCGCTTCGTAGGCCGCCAACTGGGCCAGCAGCCCCTGGTCATCCAGCAGGGTGATCTGCTTCTGCTCCAGGGCGACCTGCAGTTGGTTCACGAGGCGCACCTTCTCTGCGTTGGTGGTGGAGAAGGGCTCGATGTGGATGGAGCGGTCTCCGCGCTTGTCCATCTCGTCACGCAGCAGGGCGATCATCGGCGTGCCGATGGAGTTGGACTCGGCCTTGATGGACCGGATGCGCCCGGCGTTCAGGTGGACCAGGTCGGCGATGAACCGGGCCTGCTCGAAGGTGGACTTGTCGTTGAAGTAGTCGATAGACTCCATCTGCCCGCGCTCGTTGAAGGTGCACACGGACGTGTAGTCCCCGCCGGCACCGCTGCCCCAGTCTATCCCGACGTACAGGTGGCCGGTCTTCTGCGGCGCTGCGACGCATTCCTTCAGGTTGGTGAACAGGACGGCGTCGGAGTCGAGGAACTCGCCCAGATACTCGGTCGTGAACTGCGCCCGCGGCATCATGGTCCGGTACTGCTCCAGTTTCTCCGGTGCCAGCATGAAGGACGTGTCGTAGTCATTGAAGTCCACCGAGGTGATGTTCGGGTTCCCCTCCCTCCCTGCCGAGTAGTACCGGAAGAAGAAACCCTGCTTGAGTTTCGGTGTGGAGATCAGCAGGATCGGCGCACGGTGGACGTCAGTGGTCGGCAGCAGGATGTCGAAGATCTCGTCGGGGATGAAGGCGCACTCGTCCACGACCAGCAGGCCGGTGACGGTGAAGCCTCGCAGGTTGTCCCGCTGTTCGGCGGACTTGAACAGGATGCTGGAGCCGTTGATAAACTCGATTTCCAGCTGGACGTCGTTCTTCCGCTTCAGGGCGGGAGTCCCTTCCACGGCGCGGACGATCTCCTTGTAGACGCGGCGGGACTGGTCCAGGGTCGGCTCCACGAGGACGGAGAGCGAGCCCTTGTGGTTGAATGCCATCTCCAGCAGGGCGTTCTCGGCCATGGTCGTCTTGCCCACCTGGCGCTTGGACTTCACGACGATGATGCGGCCGCTCTTGTACGCGGTCGACAGGATGTTGTGCACCGCCCTCTGATGCGGGTGCGGCGTGTAGGCGACAAATATCACTCGTCCCCGAATTTGAGTTTGATCTCGACGTTCCCTTCCACCTGTATAGGCTTCTCTGGGGAAGGCAGTCCCTTGTAGCGGTCCACGAGTTTCTCGACGACCAGCCGGGCCTTCATGGAGTCCCGCAGGTCAGCGGCGTAGATCCGCTGGAACTGGTTCGGCAGGCTGCGGACCTTCCGCTGGAACTCTTCCTCGGTCATAGGCGTGTTTACGAGGTCTATGATCGCTTCAAGGTTCTGCTCGATGATCTTCTTCACCGTGGCGTTTTCGCTGCGTTTCTTGGCCCCTTTACGCTGCATTTCGCGGGCCTCTTCGGACGTCGGCGTCCGCAGGTTTTCCGGTGTTCCTCCTTTACGTGCCATTCGTGTCTGATTTCGTGTTATAGCCAGGCCTGCATCCTGCCCATCTCGGCCTCGATGTCGCGGAGCCTTTCGGCGTCTTCCGGCTCGGGCAGATAGATGCCCTGCTCGGACGCCCAGCGCTTGAAGCGGTCGATGGCTGTCGACATCTCCTCCTTGGTCAGATCCTTGGACGAGCGCAGCACCTCGACACGTCCTGCAAACTTATCGTCGCGGAATGTCAGGAAGATGGCACGATTCGCCAATTTCTTGAAGTATTCCGCCTTGCAGTAGTCGAGGCTGACGCCGGTCTCCATGGCGACTGCGCCGATGATCAGGTGCAGGTAGGAGTTCTGGCGTGTCGTCCGTCCGGTCTTCTCGGTGAGTTCCACGCAGGCACCCTGCGCCACGAGGTAGCCGGAGCGCTTGAGGTACCGTTGCAGGTCGAGTTCTCTGGACAGGTTGTAGGTCATGCCTGATTCTTTGCTTTGCCCAAGAGGGCGGTCATTTCCTCTTCGTAGAACACGGCGAGCCGGGGCGTCACCTGGACGGCGTAGTTGCTCCGGTTGCGCATGTACTTGGACGCCGACTTGACGAAGGTGTAGCCGGAGATCTTCTCGATGTAGGCTTCCGCTTCGGCCGAGGTCTTGAAGTAGCGCACGACCTTGTTCCGCTTGAGTTGTTTGAAGTACAGGTCGCCCGCGGTCCGGAGGAGCCGTCCCCAGCAGTGGTTGCAGGAAGAGTTCAGCGGTTCCTTCCAGTCCACGGCAGCGACCAGGATGGAGTGTATGGTCCTGAGCGCCGCCGGCCCCGGGTTGGAGGCGTAGTCGGCGTTTAGGATCGTGTAGTAGTGCCGCTCGTGCTTTGCGAGTGCGGCCATCTGTTCTTCAGTGAATGTCATATCTCTGCCTGAAAGTCAAGGTAGGTTTCATACTCCCATGCGTACATGACCGGTGCGAGGATCATGGCCTTGACCATGCCGCGGTAGTGGGTGACGGTCGAATGGTCGCGTCCGATAAGCTCACCGATGACCTGGGTCGTGAGGCCTTCGCCGTAGAGTTCGTCCGCGATGATGGCCCGCGCCCAGACCTGCCGGTTCGTCCTGGTCTCGTCCATCGGTTCCCCGATGATCCCTTCCATCACCTCCTTCAGGTGTGCCGCTCGTTCAGCGTGTGATCTTGCGAGTTCCATGGTCGATGATGCGTAGCAGGAGTTCGTTGATAAATCCCCAAAGGGCGTAAATCGTATTTGTGAGAAGCGACAGCAGTGCGCAGTAGGCGATGACGGGCAGGGTGAAGTATCCGGTGCAGATGGCGTAGATCAGCGTCGTCCACCACGTCATGCAGAGTGAGCAGTCGAAGGGCTTGATGGGCTTCAGCGCCTTGACGCCGAGGATGCGTGCCAGGGCGCTGCGCCACGAGTCCGTGAAGCCGGAGAGGTCCACGATGTAGACCACGACCAGCGCAAGGAGAAGGAGGTCAAGATAGATGCTCATTTCGCATCCTCCTTTTCAAGCCGCCGTCCTTCCTGCACACCTAACTGAAAAGCGGCGGTGTCTGCATCCATCGGCAGTTTCTTCAGTATCCCGGCGACCTTCCCGAAGGCGTGGAACTTCCCGACCATGTACTGGTAGAGATACGGGTCACTCTCCCCGGAGGCCCGCTTCATGCCGTCACGGGCTTCCTTCTGCAAGGCTTCCACCTTTTCAATCAATTCCTTTATCATACTCAGTTAGAATTATGTTTTTGATTCGTAATATTTCTCGTCTTAAAGTCATATGCGATAGGCCCAGCCGCTTACCCAGTTTTCGATAACTCATATATTCCGCATAGAGCAGGATGAGGGTGCGGTCCGATACGGATAGCCGGGTGCTGATTATTTCCTTGACGCGGCGCACCCGTTCCGGCTCTGCGTTGAAGATGGACGGGTCAAAGGCGTAATCGTCCTTGACGGCCCGGTATTCTTCCACAACTTCTTTCGCCACGTTCTTATCCATTGTCGTTTCCCTTGTTTGCTGCCAGTTCAACCGGGGCGGCCATGCGTCCCCACTTAACGAAGTCATAGTAGAAACGGGAGTGGGCGCTGCGGTACTGGTTCAGCAGGACGCGGACAATGAAGAAACCCAGTTGTCCGTTCACATAGAGGTCCACCAGTTTGTCCTCATCGTATTCCAGCAAGTAGAGGTAGACGATTTGGCAGAGGTCGCAGAGTTCCCCGGCGATGGGTCGGCGGGTGATTCCCCCGGCCATGCGCTCCACGGCCCGGTCCCTTGCCAGTTCGTCTATGATTTCCCGCTTGTTCATCCTGCTAATAAATATCCCCGGCGGCGGATTCGTTACCCTCTGAGATAGTCCTGTACCACTTCCATGAACTGCTCCACGGAGCGGCAGACCTCGTACCGATACCCTTGCGCTTCCACTTCCTGCTGCCATTCCTTCTGCGTAGGCTGCTGACGGCCCTTCGCGGTCTTCATTTCGATGCAGAGCCCATGATACCCGCCAGCCGGGACAAGCAGGAGAAGGTCGGACACTCCGGCCACGACACCCTCCTTCTTCAAGATGGCCCCGGTCACCCGGTCACGCGCCCCGCCGTTCGGGACGGCAAATAGCAGCCGGGCAAGATGCGCGTACTGATGTCTGAACCAATACACGCACCAAGTCTGAATCCGGCTTTCTTCGTGGGTCACTTGTCTTCCTCCTTCTTAGGCTTCGGGGAATAGAGTTCGTCCATGAGGGCTTCCGCGAGGTCAACCGCCCATCGTGCGAAGTCCGCCGTGGGGATGGCGTTCGGGTTGAAGTCCGGGTTGTGCAGGGCGTTGAATAGGATTCCCTGCGCCAGCGATGCCCGTTGCTGGGCGAGGGCGCGGACCTGCTGCTGGCGAATTTCCTCCGCGCTGGGT
>Ga0326512_10004403_pt1 | contig 10234 bp, 13 predicted proteins | sample 1_2617_0518_D_FD_203652 | JGI IMG/M metagenome (GOLD analysis project Ga0326512, IMG submission 203652) | Bovine rumen microbial communities from UC Davis, California, United States - 1_2617_0518 | ecosystem: Host-associated > Mammals > Digestive system > Stomach > Rumen | place: USA...
TTGCTGTAATATTTTCATCTTCGTGAGTCTTTACATAATTAAAAACATTATAACTATTTTCTTTCATCTTTGCCATAAAAATTTTATCTCCTTTTTATTTATATATGTTTATTATAATAATATTATATTAAAATTTTTATAAAAAATCAATTATTTTCGAGTATTTTTATAACGATATCGTTTAACTCTAAACCTTCTTTTAGGTTTAAACCTTCCATTATGTCTTCAATTCTATGAAGCAACGATTGATCAATTTTGTCCAAACCTTGTTTTAAAATTTGTTTTTCTATATTTGCTACTTCTTTAGCTAATTCATCAATTTCTTTTTTTGTTTTCATAATTATATTATATTAAAATTTTTTATTATTTTCAAGTTGCTGAATTTAAATAATTGGGTTCTATATTTTCATTTGGTGGAGTTACTAAAGTTAAAAACTCTTCTTCATTAATAATAGGTATATTAAGTTTAATTGCTGTAAGATTTTTTGCTGTTTGACTAGAAGTATCATTATTGATTAAATAAGATGTTTTTGATGTTACAGATCCTGTTACTTTCCCACCATATTCTTCTATTTTATTTTTTAATTCATCCCTATTTTTAAATATTTTAGTTTTTCCAGTAATAACAAATATCTTATTTTCTAATATTTTAGGTATTTTTCTTTTAGAAACTGCTTTTAAAATGGCTCCTGTAGGTTCAATAATATATTTTTTAAAAATTATGTCTGCTTCTGTATAATCAAATTCTAAAAGAGAATTTATCATAACTTCTCCAATACCATAAATATTATACAATCTTTCATCCTTATTATCTATTGCTTTCCTAAATTCTTCATAGCAGCAAAATTCATCATGTAGAGCTTTTGATGCTACTCTACCAATTAAAGGAATCCCTAATGCACATAAAAATTTATCAAACGAGCATTTTTTAGCTTCTTCTATTGCATTTATGATTTTAGACACTGAAGCTTGACCAAAACCAGTTTTCTTCATCCATTCTGACTGGTGAGTATGTAATTTAAATAAATCAGAAATAGATCCCACCCATTCCCAATCAATTAATTTTTGGAGTGTTGCTTTTGATAAACCTTTAATATCGAGACCTTTTTTAGAACAAAAATGATTTAAACGATTAATTAATTTACCTTCACAATTAGGATTATCACAGTAAGCCCTTATTATACCATTTTCTTCTTTGAAATCAATATCTCCTCCACAAATAGGACAATGTTCTGGAGCATCGTTAGCAGAAACTCCTCCATTAGCAATAACATATCCATAATTATATTTTGGTCCTGCAGAATAAATTTGTGGAATTATCATATTGCTTTTATAAATTTCTAACGGTTCTCCTACATAAGCGCAATCTCCTAAAGTTTCTTTCATGACGCTAACATTATGTAAAGATGCTCGTGAAATTTCTGTACCATCAATTTCAATAGGATCAAATACAGCAACAGGAGTTAATACACCTGTCCTTCCCATTGTCCAAGAAATATGACGAAGTCTTGTAGGATAAGTTTCATCATAAAATTTATATGCTATACCACCTTTAAAATGATGATCCGTACGTCCAGCTTCATTATATTCTTTTATTGTATCATATTTAAATACAATACCATCAATAGGATAGTTTTCTGTATTTGCCCATTTTTTAATGGCATTTATATAATCTTCTAGACAAGAAAAAGTAGGATCTTGTTCGTTATTAATATATCTTGGAACTACTGTAAAACCGTATGTAGTTAAATTTGTTAAATTATTAGATAAATATTCATATTTTCCATTAATTACATCCCAAGCTACAAAAGTAAGATGACGTTTATGACATTCTTTTGAATCAAGTAATCTAATACTTCCTGCCGCAAAATTTCTTGGGTTTTTATATTTATCTTTAAATTGTTCAAAATTATTATAAGTACAAATTATCTCTCCATCAACAATTAATTCCTCTTTATAATCAATCTTTTTTGGGATGGACGGAATTATCATAGCGTTATGAGTAATATCTTCTCCTATAATACCATTTCCTCTAGTTTCAGCCGAAAATAATTTACCATTAATATATTTTAAAGAACAGGTCAAACCATCCATTTTTGCCATAGCAATCCAATTATGATTCTTAAGAAAAGATTCTACTACAGTTAAATCTTTAGTTTTATCAAGAGAAAGCATTGGATGATTATGTTCTACTTTTTTTAATTCTGAAACTGTTTGAAAATAAATACTATGTGTGGGAGAATTAGATAAAATATATCCCGTTTCTTTTTCTAATTTATCTAATTCAAAATACATATCATCCCATTCTTTATCTGAAAAGGGACTATGTCCCTTTTCATATTCATTGGTTGCTTTATTTAATATATTAACAAGATAATCTATTCTATTTTTTTTGTCTTGCATTATTGACCCTCTTTATATACTTTTTTCTTACAAGTAGGACAAAAACACATTATTTTCTTATTTGTATCAATAATAAGATCTTCTAAATCTGCTTCAAAAATACAAGTACAATAAGGACATGTAAATTGTATTGTATCATTTAATAAAGTCAGATCTCCTTCTTTTATTATTCTAATCATTTTATAACTTTACTACTGTTTGTACAGTACTCCTTTCTATTAATTTTACGCCTGTTCCTATTTTACTTTGTTCAGAAATTTCTTTAACTGGAATACAAATTGAATTAGGTTTTCCTACAATCAAAAGGGATGAATCTTCGTCTGCTAATGCGGCAGCCGCTATATAATCTCCTTGATCCAGTTTAATACAACTTACACCGCGGCCTCCGCGATTCTGTATAATAAATTCCTTTCTATCTAATCTTTTACCTTTTCCTGTTGATGTAACAATGACAATTTCTTCTTTGTTATCAGACATTAAATCTAATGCAGCTACAACTTCATCATTTTCTTTTAATCCAATTCCTTTTACTCCACTTGTTAATCTTCCAATTGGTTTGATATCATCAGTAGGAATGTGAATTGCATTACCTTTTTTAGTAATTAAAATAACTTCTTGAGAATCTTCTATAAAAGTTACTTTAATTAATTTATCTTCTTCTTTAAGTTTAATTGCTTGAATACCTGTTTTTTTCTTAGTAGAAGTATATTCTTCTATTTTAGTTTTTTTAATTAAACCATTTTTAGTAAAAAAGACTACATTATTTGCAGTTTTATTATTTAATGCAACTACAGCTTCAATTTCTTCGTTTAATTCAAAAGGTAAAAGAGTTTTGATATTGGTTCCGTTAGAAATATTAGTTCCTTCAGGAATATTATTAACATTTAATTTATACATTTTACCTGTTGAAGTAAAAATCATTAACGAATCTATTGTATTTGTAGAAATAGCAGTTAAAATCGCTTGGTCAATGGTTTTAATACCAGTTCCTTTTCGATGCTGAGTTTTAAAATTTCTTTTTGGTATTCTTTTAATGTCACCCCCATGTGTGACAATAACTACAACATCTTCTGGTACTATTTCTATTTTTTCTTTTTCATCTTTATTCTCTTCTATTTGAGCTAATTCTGTACGACGGGCATCTCCATATTTATTTACCAATCCTTGTAAACGAACTTTTAATATACCAATTTGTTCATCTCGACTATCTAAAATTTGATGAAGCATAAAAATTTTATTATTTAAATCTTCTGCTTCTTTATTTAATTCTATTTTTTCAAGTTTAGCTAAAGAAGATAATCGCATCGCAAGAATTGCTTTAGCCTGGTTCTCTGTAAAATTATATTTAGATATAAGATTTACTTTAGCGGCGGCCGCGCTTTCAGATCCTTTAATTAATGTAATAATATTATCAATATCTTCAAGTGCTTTAAGTAATCCATTTACAATTTCTAATCTTGCTTTTGCTTTTTCTAAATCAAATTGACACTCTCTAACAATACATTCAATATTATGCTTTACATAAATTTCAATAGCACCTTTTAGGTTTAATTCAGTAGGAGTTTTATTAATTAAAGCAACCTGGTTATAACTAAAAGATGTTTGAAAATTGGTTTTTGCATAAAGTTTTGCAGCGATAATATTCGGATCAATGCCTTTATCGCATGTTACTACAATTCTAATTTTTTTAGAGCTTTCATCGTGTATATCTGAAATTCCCTCAATGACTTTTTCTTCGCAAGCTTTACCAACTTCTGCAATTAATCCTTCTATTGTTTCTCCATATGGAATTTCATAAAAGATAATTTTATTTTCTTCTATCGTATATCTTGCTCTGATTTTTACTGAGCCATGTCCTGTTTCCATAATTTTAGGAATATCGTTTTTATTAATTATAAGTCCTCCCGTTGGAAAATCAGGGCCATCCAACATAGGAGACTTCCCATCCAAAAAATCATTAATGGCTCTTGCGACATCATTAAGGTTATGAGGGGCCCAATTACATGCCATTGCCACCCCGATGCCGGTATTAGGATTACAAAGAAGATTAGGAAAGGCAGCAGGGAGAGTAACAGGCTCATCAAGAGTCTCGTCATAATTTGGAATAAAATCTACATTATTCTTTTTAATTCCATTTAACATTCCTTCTTCTGATATTTTACTAAGGCGGGCTTCGGTATATCTTGCTGCAGCTGGACCATCTCCCGCAATATTTCCATTATTTCCGTGCCAATCTATAAGAGGATATCGCATAACCCATGGCTGAGATAAGCGTACCATTGCTCCATAAATAGATGAATCCAATTTGTTATCTTAAAGGCTTTTTATCCTTTAATTCTTATAGTTTCCTATAAGTTCAGCATATCTTTTTATATCAAATGATATATCGCGGCCTCGTGGAGAGATTATATTCTATAAAATAGGTTCACTCTCTATGCGTTGCCCCTGACTAAATTATTACATTTAGCCTTCGGTTCGGATTAGCTTATTATTTTTAACTTAGCCTTCCCGCTTAATTCCGCGATTTTATCACGGCAACTCAAAATAATTAAAAATTTTGGACTGTTTGATATTTTCTATCAAGATAAATTGTTGCTTCTTTATAAATTTTATTTTTTAAAATATCATTTACTTTTTTGCTTCTTATTTCAAAACTAAAAATTGTACCATGTTCATAAATATATTTATTATTAGAGCTAAAGCTATACCATTTTGAAAATTTATTTTTCATATATTGGCAGCTTTCTAAAGATCCGACATATTTAAAATATCCATCTTCAATATGCCCATCTCCATCAATCATACCTCTTAAATAAGCCAATTCCATTTCTTCTGTAGGCATATCTAAAGGTTGCTCCTGGCCACTTTTATTTTGACGAAGATTATATCGTTTTAAATCCTCAATTAACTCTTTTGAGTCAAATTCAACAAATGAACACGGATTATCTCTAGTATAAGCTCCACCTGTATCATGTTTAATTACATCATCAGATTCTTCAATAAAATTACAAAATTTTCGTAAATGATTTTCATCAGCTTGCATAAGTTTTATTCTTAAAAAATTTTTATCCTCATTGATATAACCATCAGCTAAAATGAAACCTAGCCAATATGCTTTTTCTTTAGTATCTAAACTATGAAAAATAGAACGATTAAATTTGCGTTTTGTTCTTTTCTCATAATTTTTCCCGATAACATTTAATCTTCTTTTTAAAGTATCTCCTTTAATACCATATATTCTAATGGTATTTGCTAAAGGCTCATCAGGATGATCTAAATAATATTTTACTGGAGCAAATTCATCTGGAGTTAAATGATAATAAAAATCATCTTTTAGATATTTATATAACATATAATCTGAAAGATGTTTAGTAATAGAATGTCTATCTACTCCAAACATTGTAGCAACATTAGTAGCTGATTCTTGAGGATGTTGTTTTAAGAACTAGCAAGCATCATATAAAGACTTTGAAATTTTTTTCATGATATTTTCTCCTTTTTATTTTGATATTTATTATAAAAAATAAGGTGGAAAAAATATCAAACTTTGTCCAAAATTTTTAAAATTATCTTATCTTTTTACCGTGAGGATGATACCGTCCCATTACGTCTCCGACAATTCTAGCACTTTTTACATGGGGTTTATTAGATAAACGTCCTTCTTCATATGCTGACCAAAGGATACGTTTAGCTACAGGTTTAAGACCTGATTTAGCATCTGGAATTGCTCTATCGGTATTTACGGCAACGGCATATTCTATAAAATTTGTACTTAATTCTTTAATTAAATCATTATTTATCATAATTTTATTTTATATCCTTTATTTTGAAATTTAAATAGTTTATCGTAAGAGTTTTGAGAAAGATTTTTAATTAAATAACATACTTCAATTAATTTTTTATTATGTCTTCCTTTTGTGCAAAACCAACCATCTTCAACTCCAGTGATAACATATTCAACATTTTCTAATAAATTTTTTATAAGTTCTTCTTTTGTTAAATCATTTTGCATGTAATTCTAAATCCTCTTTTAATTGTTCTAAATTTTCTTCAAAATAATATAATTTTTTCATTATTTCTTCGATAGCAAGAGAATCTAAATTTTCTGCATAATCTCCCCAATTTCTATAAATTCCTAATTTATATTGACCAACATATAATAAATCACCATATTGGTTCATTTCAATTAAACGATTATTCTGCATAGTTAATTGCCTTCTTCAACAGTTCCACCTTTGTTATTTATACTATTATATATTTACTTCTTTAATAATTTGTTCTGCGATCTGTGCAGCAGTATCTTTAGATAATTTCCAATTTTGATATTTTCTATGGCAATTATCACATTCATTATCTTGATATTTATCCCAATTACCATATTCACAATTATCACAGTAACAATAACATAATTCATTAATTAAAATATTTATTATTTTTTCTTTCATAATTTATTATACAGTTCCCCCTTGCCGCAGAATAAGTCTTAAAATTTCATCTGTTCTAAATTCCATAAATTCAAAATCAAACTCTTTATCTTTATTACATTTTATTTCCCAATCAAAAAAATCAAATAAAATTCTATGAATTTCATCTCTTAATTCTTTATATTCTAATTTATTTTCTTTCATAATTATATTATACCATAAAATTTAATATTTTTCAATTTCGATGAAAATTGCATCATTACAACCATGATTAGAAATATTACATATTTTATAATTTTCAACATAGTCATTCTCATCAGGCTTTGAAATAATACAAATATCTGTATTATCTAAACTTCTTGAAGTAGATTCTTCAAGAAGTTTAATTAAAAAATCTTTTTCTGTCATTTTTATACCTCAATTGTAGCTTCATTGCTATGTTCTTGAATAAAACGTTTGCGTGGAATTACCTGCGTACCCATAAGATCATCAAACAATTTTGCGGCAGCCATACTATCTTCTACCGTAATTTGTTTAATAATTCTTTGTTCAGGATTCGTTAAAGTTTCCTCTGTTTCCTCTACATCCATTTCTCCGAGTCCTTTAAGTCTATTTACGGTATATTTTTTACCAATATTAGCCTTTCTAAATTCTTCAAGTGCTGCATCGTCTTTAAGATATTTATACCCTTTATTTCCACTTAATGTAATTTTATAAAGAGGCGGAACTCCAGCATAAATATGCCCTTCATAAATAAGTTTCGGACAGAAATTCCATATAAACGTATAAAAAAGGTTCTTAATGTGTGACATGTTGTTCCAAATTTTCATTTGGCACTGACTATCTTTTACTTATAAAATATATTAAAATGTGGGCTAGGATTCGAACCTAGCAGCACTCCACGGGTTTCCCAGTATAAGAGCTTACATATGTATATATTACACGCTGGTTTCGAACCAGAATCCCTGGATATTATTGCTTATTCAATTTCTCCATACGCCTTTTCGGAGACTTACCACATATATTTTATAAGGAGACCATTTCGAATTACGTACCAATAGTAATTCTACTTCCTTGCCCAGAAGGCATTAGGAATAGTCGATACAGGTTCAAATATTAATCCATTTTTTCTCTTTTTTCTTATAAATAGGAAGATTTTTATAACGTCTCCCCCATAAGATTTCTTGAAGAGTTTGATAGGCTACTCTTCCTTTATAATCTTCATAAATTTGTTTTGCTGTTTCATTAACATAGCGAGTTCTCATTTGTATAATTTCTTCTTCCGAAAACTCTGCTGTTGCTGAATTAGCACCTTTACTATTATCATAGATATAATATTTTTTGTTTTCTTCAGTAAAAACTTCTGGCATAATATGTGACCAAGATCTACCTTGCCAAAGATTTTGAAAATAATTAAAACTAATTATATCTTTAAATTCTTGATATACATCTTGTTGTTTTTTATGGTTAGCATATGCAGTTCTAATTTTTATAATATCTTGTTCTGTTAATTTAGCGCGACCATTATTTTCTCCAGTTGATTGTTGATCGCCACCTTCAGAACAATTGTACCCATTATTAACTGTATCATAATATTTTATCCAATAAGATTCTCGTTCATTTAATTGTTCAGGAGTACACTCTTCAAGAATTTCAAATGTAAAAGCGTCTTTTCCATATTTTTTTATAGCTATATCTAATGGAATCCTTGCTTTTTCTCCTTTATAACAATGCTATGAAAATCTTCTTTCTATATTATTACTCTGACCTATATATGCTTTACCATTTTCTTTTTTTGTAATTTTATAAATTCCTATCATTTCTCATTCTCCTTTTATTGATATTTTTAGAGAATGATGGATCAATATTTGTTTCCCACGGGATTACCATGCTAATATATTAGTTTAGGTTTCCCCGTTAGCACCATTCTCTATTTTATAAGATTTATATGTCTCATATAAATATGAAATCCATATGGGTCTCATAAAATAGTTTTGTCCTAAAAATTAGAATTTTTTAATGGTACCCGCTTGGTTAAGCGAAAAGTCTTTCATCGGCCCAAAATTGACCGTCTACATCAGCATCACTCATTATAATAATTTTATCGTAACGTAATGAATCTTCATCATATGTTACTTTCATTGTTTTAGTATCTATTTTTAATCCAAATGCGTCAATCATTGTCATAATCTCAGCATTTTTTTGAATTTTTTCTATCGTTGCTTTATGGACGTTAAGTATTTTACCTCGAACAGGCATTACAGCTTGAAATTCATTATTACGTGCAGTTTTAAGATTTCCAGAAGCAGAATCGCCCTCTGTCACATATATTTCACAATGAGATCTATCCTTGCTATAGCAATCTGCAAGTTTACTATCAAATTTAAGTGCTTTCTCTTTTTTCTTACCTTGTTCTCTAGCACGCTCTCTAGCTTTTTTAGCAGCTTCCCGTGCTTTCTTTGCATTAATTGCTTTATCTGCAATTATTTTAATTTCTTTTTCATTATTATTTAACCAATATTCAAGATTTTCTGTAAGAGCCGTTGTAAACGGTTTCATATCAATTTTAGTAATTCTACTTTTTACCTGCGCATCATAAGATACATTTGGAGCCGTAATATTAAAAACAATATACATTCCTTCTTGAATATCGTCACCACTTAAATTTTCATCAGTAGATTTAAGCCATTTTTTCTCTTTAAAAAATTTATTAAATTCACGAGTAATAATTGTTTTAATTTGAGTTATATGCTGACCTGATTCGGTAAGGCCCGTATTAACATATGGAACAATAGTAGAAGAATAATTTGATGTATATGTTAATACCATATCCATTTTATTGCGGCCTTCTGCAAAATTCATATCAAATCTATTATTAATAAGTTCTTTATTGCCGACGGCGGCATCGACTAAATCATTTAAACCTTTTTCGGATATATAATTATATATCTTACCATTTTCATTTAAATGAAGTGTTAGTCCTGGACAAAGACAAGAAATAGTTTTAAGTAAAAAATGGACTCTATTACTTTCTACTTCCGTATGAGTAAAAAATTCTTCCGAAGGTTGCCATTCTACTAGTGTACCATGTACACCACCTGCTCCCGCAGTTCTATTTTGAAATACACCTTCTTTAAAATAGACTTCTTCCCATTCATTATCTCTCATAGTTTTGACTCTCAACCAATGACTTAAAAAGTTTGTGATTTTAGAGCCAATACCATATGAACCTAAACTTGTTCCTTCATAGGTTCCATCTTCTCTATATTTACCAGAAGTATTAAGAACATCAAAAGAAGCCTGAAGAATAGTTTCTCCATCTTCTCTAAAACTATTACATATAAAACCTTGTCCATAATCTCGAACAGAAACTGTATCTCCGATTATTGTTATATCAATACGATTAC
>Ga0326512_10004405_pt1 | contig 10233 bp, 11 predicted proteins | sample 1_2617_0518_D_FD_203652 | JGI IMG/M metagenome (GOLD analysis project Ga0326512, IMG submission 203652) | Bovine rumen microbial communities from UC Davis, California, United States - 1_2617_0518 | ecosystem: Host-associated > Mammals > Digestive system > Stomach > Rumen | place: USA...
TTATTTCTGAACATCGTAAAGGAGAAACGTTAATGCTCATTGATTCTACTGAGGTCTATAATTTTATCGAAACTTATAGATGTAAAGGCGGAGCGAAAGAATGCGCAAATCGTAAATTGTTATTCAAAATGGCTGAGCAGAAATTGAATGAGATTCTTTATTCAAGAGGATATGCTACAGTCAGTGACCTGTATGATTCGCTTAATAAACCAAGAGAAGCATCGGGCAATATTTATGGATGGGACGTTGGGCCTATTAAATTTAAAACCATATATGACGGTAAATTTAAGATTCATTATCAGATTGAAGCTAAGTTTTTAAATCATTAAAACATTATTAAAATTTGAAAGGAGAAACAAAAAATGGGTAAAAACATGATTTATGGAGCAGGGGTGCTCGGCATTATCGCAGCAGCAGTTTATATTTACAAGGAGCATAAGAAGGTAAAAGAAGCAGAGGCTGAAGCAGAATCTGTCGTAAACATTGATTCAGAAGAAGAAACCGAAGAAACGGCCAAAGAGCAGAAAAAGGAAGCCATCACAGAAAAGGTCACTTCACTTGGACGTAAGATCGGAAAGACCCTCGGTACAGCGGCTCTTAAGTTTGGAGCCAAGCATCCGAAAATCACAAAGTTCATTCTTAAGTTTGGTCGTTATATTCCATATGCGCTAATCGGTATCGCCGTAATTAATTCCTTTGTTATTAAATGGAAAGTTTCAGATCCGAGAAACTATGCCATCGATGGATCTAATCTGGTCTATGACGAAAACACTGACGGTCGTGAAATTGAAATCGAATGTAAATCTTCTGATGCCGCATCTGTAAATGGCTGGGATGAAAAGTATCGTGAAAACTATGACGCCGTTGTAGCTTTGGCAAATTCTCTCAATCTCTATAATGGCGAAATGTTTATTATCGAAGATCAGAAGCAATACATTAACGACGATAATTTCCAGACTATGGACAAAGATCATCCAATTGTCTCGCATCTTGTTAATAACACCGGCGTTTATCCGGACTGAAATTACTAACAAACACGAAAAGGAGAAACAAAAACATGAATTGGAAACTTATCTCTCTCGGATCCATTGGTGTATTCTGGATAATCATCAGCGCTCTGAACGAGGCAGCCAATCGTCAGCTCAGTGTTGATGCCGGTGAAAAGGCGATTACACTTCACTCGGAAGAAACGAACGCAGAGCTCGATGACGCCAATAGCAAGATTAAGCTCTGTGACGATCTCAATAAGCGTGAGAGCAAAGAGATCAACGACCAGACCAACGCCTGGAAGAAACTCAATAACTATGAAAACCGTAAGCGGGAGATTCATAGAGCAGCCGAAAACGAAATGGTCGAATTCAAAGATTCCATCGATTACTACAACAAAAAGCAGTTGATCCTTGATGAAGCTGAAGATGAACTTCAGGCTTTCAAAGAGAGCATCGACTATGACTATGAAGTCAAGTCCCGTGAAAAGATCATCGACGATGCCAAGAACCTGTATAAGAAAAAGTGCAAGGTTTATGACACCTACAGCGATGACGCGGATACTGCTGAAGATGCTGCCACTATGAAAGCCAAAGCCAAGGCGGTCATGGACGAGAGTATTAAGGACGCCAAGGCCGAGATTAACGAGTTTAAGAACAAGGCCGAAGCGGAAAAGAACAAGATTAACCGCAAAAAGCAGGCTGATCTTCGTGAACTGGAATCTGAGCTCCAGGCTACCAAGACGAGACTTAATAAGCAGGAGGCTGAGCAGATTGCAGCCATCGAAAAAGAGTACGAAGACGCCAAGAATGATATTCGCGAAAGTGTCTATCTGAAGCGCACCGAGGACGAAATCAAAGCTCTTGAAACCTATGACCAGTGCAAGGAGCGGCTGAATGATCAGAAGATCACGGACGCAGACAAGGCCATGGATATTTACAACAATACTCCGACGCATGAGAAGATGGCCGCGTTTCTCAAGAAGTCCAAGTGCCCGAAGTGGTTTACCGGTCTTGTTGCCGTGCTGCCTATGGTCCCAGTCGGATATCTGATCGAACAGTACTGCGCCTTCGTATTCAAGACGATCCGTGCAATGTAAGGCTCGTAAAAATTACAGTTTTCTATATAGGAGAGGTCCGAGCAGCCTCTCCTTATTTTGTGAAAGCGAAAGGAGAAACTGAAATGAAAAGAATCGAGGAAAGCTATGATTGGTAGAGTGAGGTATATGCCAATCGCAGATCCTAAGCGAGCAAGACAGAGGCCGCAGATCACAATTGAGGAAACCGGACGAGGAAGCTGTCTGTGCTATGACTACATGTTCGGAAGACTGTTTCGCGATGATCCTGATACGTTAAAGGATATTTGCGAGCGGTTTTGCGAAATGTACAATGAGACGTGCGATAAGCTTGATGACGACCCAAAGCACACGTCATTTGAAGCAACAAGTTACAATGAACTTTATCGCATGATCCCGATCGAAGAAACCGGCATAGGCGACATGTTCGTATATTCGAATGAAAAAGAGTATCGAACGTATCTCGAGTTTCATTACGAGATGGTGACATCGGGACCTATGGTAGATCGTTTTGGTGAACCGATATTTTTCTTCGGTCCGAAAGAAGGCTGCGAGCCTATGGAAATTGAAAAAGAGGAGGATGATAAAGAACATGAGCTTAACAAGTATTAAAACAAAAGTAACAGAATCCACGGCAGTCGGAAAAGTTGAGAATTTCCTGAATGAAAATGGTCCGACTGTATCTATGATCGGTGCTCTGATTGCTCTTGGCATAACGATCTATGAAGCGTTTAAGGCTTCTGATAAGGTTTCTGAGATCAAGCAGAATTATGAGGAGCAAGTCAAACAAATCGAAGCAAAGGCCGTTTCTGAGCCCACAGAGAGCAATTCTGAGAATGATGTTCCTGAAGGTGGAACTGCGGAGATTGCTGATCCTAAAGTTATTGAGGATCAGATCAAGCAGGAACTCAAGGAACTAAAGACCTATCGCAACGTACTTTATATTCTCGCATACAAATGGGTCATTGCCGGTGGGACAATTGCAGCGCTCCTGATGTTTCTGTGTAATTATCTGAACGGAGCCAAGATTGCAACAGTAGGCGCAGCATTGGCATTGAGCGAGGATAAGCTCAAGAAAACGATGAAAAGCGCCAAGGAGATCCTACCAGATGATAAAGTAACAGAGCTTGAAAATAAGACTCTCGAAAAGCTCGTCGGCAGAAACTTCACGGATGAAAACGGCGAACCTGTTATTATTCGTCCAGATACCAGAACACCAGGAGACAAAGATATTTACGTCGATAGTAAATTCGGAACTCAGTTCCAGTTTAAGGGAACAGAGAAAGAACTCCAGGAAATCTTCGATCGGGCGACAGATTATTGTTATCGTTGCCATGGTTTGCCGGTTGGGAAGTTCTATACGATGCTTGGAATTCCGACTCCGCCATGGGCATGGGGTACCTGGGGACCGAATCGTCCGTTTAAGGCGCACATTGAGAAACGAGAGCTCTGTGGAGCAATATTTAAGACGATTGTTTATGACTACGATCCAGGAACTCTCGCAGAAGCAGGATGCCCCAATCGTTGACATTCTTAGAAGGAGAAATGCAATATGAATTTTAACATGAGCGGAATCGGTGGATTCATTAAATCAGCTGCGAAATCGGCGTGGGCATTCGGGAAAAAGAACTCAGCGTCATTTGCGGCAGGAGGAGGGATGGCCCTTAGTTGGCTGTCCCTCATTTTAATGATGGTTGAAGCTCCGAAAGCAGCAGAAGCTGTCAAAGAAGAAAACCAGCGTCGTGAGGATGAGGATCTGCCGAAGATGACAAAAGTTGAAACGGCACTTACTTATGGATCCAAGTGCTGGCCGGCTTTTGCGACAGAAGCGGTCGGAACGGCTCTTGAAGTCTACGCGCATCGGGATCTGCTTTCGAGCGTAAGTCAGCTTTATATGGTATCTCAGATGTATAAAGAAGACGGTGAAAAGCTTCGGAAACAGATTATGAAAGAAGAAGGCGGCGAAAAGAAGCTCGAAGAATACAGCCGTGCAGCATTTCATGAGGAGCATCCGGACGAAGAACTGATGGCATCAGAGGCGTATCAGAACATTCAGGCCGGTGAAACGCTTGTTCATGAAGAAACGAGTGACAAAGAAGAGACCATGCCGATCGGGAAGCTTCGAGCCGGCTTTGACAACTTTAATAATATGATGCATGATCGGTGGCTTACTGCTTATGAAAAAGCGCTCAAGAAAGCACTCTGCGGTAAACTGAGTACAGATTTCAGCGAGGCATTCTACAGCGAAAGCGATAAACCGATCGGAACAAAGGGCAAAGCTGTCGATGAGGACTATCTTCGAAGCGTTGTATATGTAACGGCAACATTCGATGAGTATCTCGAGTACATCGGGTTTAAAAAGCCGCGCAGCAGAGAAACCGATCTCGGCAGAACCTATGAATTTCGGTATCATGGCAATGGTCCTTGTGTTGATTACAACAAAGTGGTGGATTTTGATGAATTTACCGATCCTAAGACCGGAAAAGTGCACTATGCAAGGATCAAAAGCCTTCTTGATGAAGGGTTGATCTTCGTAAATGGCGATCTGCCCTATTGATCATTCGTGATTCCCTAAAGCTATTGGAAGTGTAAAAGTGCGATTATCATGTACTGCAGAACGTGAATTCGTAATTTTTACACTTCCTATAGTGAGGGTAAGACCTCAAAAAATAATATTTTTAGAAAGGAATCATGAAAATGAGCAACAAAAACAACAATCAGAACACAAACGTGGAAGAGAAGAAAGAGCAGCAGGAAGAAGCTCCTGTGAACGAGGCCGAAAAGACCGAAGCACAGAAGCCTGCCGAGCAGAAGGACGGAGAATTCAAGAAGATCCTTTGCTGGGAAGTCCGCAAGGCTCCGAAGAAGGACAAGCAGTCTGATGAGAAGACCAAGCCTGCCAAGGAAGGCAAGTGGGGGTGGAAGAAAGCAGTAACAGTAGGAACTGTCTGCGTGACCGCTATCACCGCTGCCACCAAGGTAGCTATGGAGATCATCGACCGCAAGTATTCGGGAGGAGACTACGGATATTCCGGCGAGGACAGCATGTCTTCGTACGAGCAGCAGGCAATCGAGGGCCAGTACCAGGAGGTCCCTGCCGCGAGCGAGAGTTCTGAAGAGAACTAAAACCTATTTTAAAGATTATTTGAGACGAAGTGGGAGTAGCTTTTACAGCTGCTCTCGCTTTTCCTTTTTACGGCTTTGCAGCGTGTTATATTTTCCTATTAATTATGAAAGGGGACTACTATGGCAGACACTAATTACAATAAAATGCAGAATCCCGACGGAACAACAGTTACAGAAAAGCCTTCGAAGGTGATAAAGGGCTCGGCAAAACTAGAAAAGCGTACACCGACGAAAAAAATCGTAAATTTCCTGTTTTCCGACAAGCTTGACAGCATCGGAACGTATCTGATGTACGAAGTTTTGGGTCCTTCGCTTCGAAATCTGGCCTATCAGCTCGGCGTTGGGGCTCTGCAGATGACATTTTTCGGAAATAATCGTCCTCCAATGGGCGCAGTTCCGCCTTCTCAGCAATATTCCGGAGCTAGACGGGACTATGGCGCCTATTCTAATCCCGGATACGGCTATGCCCAGCCTCCGCAGCCGGTAATTGCAGCTCCGAACGGCTACAGACAGAGACTGATGCCAAATGATATTTCCTTTGATACCGCAGATGACGCGAATCTGGTCCTGGATCGCATGAGAAGACAGCTTCAGCAGTTCGGAAAAGTCTTTTTGCGAGACATGTATGAATTTTGCGGCATTACTGGAGAGCAGGACAACTGGACTTTGAGCAGTTATGGGTGGTACGACCTGAATTCTGCGCATCCGGTTCAGCGTGTTGACGGCAGATGGATGATCCAGTTCCCGGATCCCATGATGCTGAGATAATCTGCGGCGAAAAGTTACAATAATTACAGAAAAACATAAAGAATCTTTACTTTTTAGGAGGTAATAAAGCAATGAATGCGATTCAAACGATTAAAAACGGCGGTCTCAAGACCAGTTTTCGTGAAAATCTGAACGTCGCCGAGTATAAACTGAAAGAAGCCAAGCCTGATATTCTCTTCGGACTTGGCATTGTTGGAGTGCTTGCGGGTACAGTTCTCGCCTGCATTCAGACGGCAAAGGCAAAAGAAGCTCTGAAAGAACACAAAGATGCCGTTGCGGGTATTGAATTTGAGCATAAAGTTGATGAAACGCTGTCTGACGAAGCCAAAAAGCAGGCAAAAAAGGTGAAAGGTAAGAAACTTGTCACGGAATATGCGCATCTTGGCTATATCATGCTCAAGATTTACGGCCTTCCCGCACTCCTTTGGCTGCTCGGAATGGGCGGTATTGTGGATTCTCACTTCACTTTGAAGACCGCAAACAAGGCGCTTTTTGCCAATTCTGTCGCCGTGCAGCAGGCTTTTGATGCCTACAGACAGCGAATTGCAGAGAAAATCGGAGTTGAAGAGGAGCAAAAAGCCTATCTTGGCGCTCATGAAGAGACCATTCAGGTGCTGGAAAAGGATCCTGAGACCGGTGAAGAGAAGCTCGTTGAGAAAAAAGCTGATGTTTTCTATGCCCAGCCCGGATCTAAATACGCAAGAAACTTTACAGCCGCAACTTCTGACGCCTTTGATATTCGATCTTATGCCGATCGGTACCTTGAGCAGAGGGTCGATGCCATTAATAAGGATCTGGAGCTCGGAATTAAGCGCTTTTATACTGGGAATGAAATCATGAGAATGCTCGGATACAACGAAAATGAGCTTTCCGATGACTTTATTGACGTCGGAATTTCCGGAAACGCCAGACTTGTTGAGAAAGAAGCGAACCGTAGACTGATCGTAACCAGACTTCATGGATATGAGCGCCAGTATGATCATGTGCACGATCGGTTCGTCTATGTACCATGCCTGAGACTTGACTTTAACTTCTATCCGCTGAAGGGGAAGATCTGATGAAATACTTTTTGTCATTTATATTTGGAGCAGCGTGTGGAGTTGCCGGAACGCTCATTTACCTTCGAAAAGAAATTCGTAAGGAAATGGACGAAATTCGGGCAAATTCGAACATGAATGCCCCTGAGAGCCCCGGAAAGGGCCCAAATTCGAACGATATGCCTTTTGAGATATCAGAGGGCGCAGAAGCAAAAAATGCAGTGACGGTCAATTCTGAGGCTCACAAGCCCATTGCTGTGCAGGAGAAGACTGCTATCAGATACGACAGTCTCATTCGTGAAAACTACGGCGGAGAACTTCAGAACCCATCCAAGAGCATTACGGCACTGGAAAAGAAAGAGGAGGAAAAGGCCGGAATGGTATCTGTTGGAGAAGCTTCCGGCTCAATGACCGGAGAAGAATTCGTCGATCGATGGGTCATGATCGATGACATGGAGTATAGAGACAACCATGAGTATGATAAAGAAGAGCTTACATTCTTTGCCGGTGATGGAGTGCTGGCTACCAATAACGGTACTGTAATCGAGAATGCATATTTGCTGATCGGCAACAATTGGGAAAAAGAAGTCGGAAGATATGACGATCGAATTGCCTATGTCCGGAATCTGAAGAACAATACAGACTATGAAGTCTATGTCGAGTCATGCAGATATTCTGATGAGTACGGCATGGAAGGAGCTCCTCTCGTGGAGGACTGACGACCTATGGAAGATATTTATTACCGTTGGCTAGTACAGATCCTTCAAGATGACTATCTGGCGACCAATTATCAGAAGCTTTTGTGGAAGCTGTATCAGACTGATTTTTATTGGGAGCTAGAGTATGACGGTAATCGTGCTGCCGACGGTAAGTATCTTCGTATGCTGTTTGAAGATGAGACCGGAGTACGATTCGGAGTCAGAAAAATCGATGAGGATCGGCCATGCAGCATGCTTGAAATGATGGTTGCACTGGCCAGAAAAACGGAGCATGACATCATGTTTAACCCTGAATTCGGAGACAGAACAGGGAAGTGGTTCTGGGTCATGATGGAGAATTTGGGGCTGGATGCGTACGATGATTACGGATATTTTGAGGAAAATGTTGACCATATTTTGTACGTTTTTATGCATCATTTGTATGCTCCGAACGGGGAAGAAGGCGGCATGTTTCCAAATGAATACGTCGAAAGAGACCTTCGAAAAACGGATATTTGGTGGCAGATTAATGCATATTTGGAGAAGAATTATCCGATGTGAAAGGAGAAAATTGAAAAATTGAGTTTCAAAAATTTCAATTTTGTAACCATTTTGTAACTTTTTTGGGCCAAAACTAGACAAAAAGATATAAATTCTTATTAAAACTTTTCACCGCGAGAAAAAAATGCACTAAAATAATAAAAGTTAGCGAAAATTTTTGTCTTTTTGTCTAGTTAGCCGATTTTTATGAAAGATCAGGAAATTAAACAGGAAAGGAGGGAGACAGACACGGATTTCGTAAAGATTGCATGGCGAATGGGAGCGAAAAAAGGCAGCCCTGCAGAAATTTATCCGATTTTTATTGTTAAGAAAACCAAAGATCTCATGATTCGTGGAAGTGACTTTTACGCGGTATGGGATGAAGATAAAGGATGCTGGTCAACGGAGCAGGATGACGTCACGAAAATGGTAGATGATGCCATGGAAGCATATAAGGCAAAACTTGGGGATTCTATCGGAGACGCACGAATCCAGTATATGTGGAACTCGGATTCCGGAAGCATAGACAAATGGATTAAGTATGTCAAAAAGCAATTGCCGGATAATTACCATCAGCTTGACACAAAACTTATTTTTCAGAACGATCCGGTGAAGAAGGAAGATTACTCATCAAAAAGACTGCCCTACGCTCTTGAGGACGGTGACCATCAGGGATGGGACGAGCTGATCGGAACTTTATATTCTGAAAGCGAAAAGAGAAAGATCGAATGGGCGATCGGAGCGGTTGTTTCCGGAGATTCTAAATGGATTCAGAAGTTTCTTGTCTTTTATGGAGATGCTGGCACTGGAAAATCAACGGTGCTGAACATTATTCAAAAGCTGTTCGAAGGTTATTATGTCGCATTTGACGCCAAAAGCCTCGGCATGAGCGCAAAGGATTTTTCACTTGAGCAGTTTAAGGAAAACCCGCTGGTGGCCATTCAGCATGATGGTGATCTTAGTCGTATCGAGGATAACACCAGACTCAACAGTCTTGTTTCACATGAGACGATGAACATTAATGAAAAGTACAAGACGCAGTATTCCATGAAATTTCACACTATGTTGTTCATGGGAACAAATCGTCCGGTTAAAATCACTGATTCCAAGTCTGGTATCATACGAAGACTAATCGACGTGTCGCCGACCGGAAAGAAAATTCCGAGAAGAAAGTATGAGCAGCTTCTAAAAAAGATCGACTTTGAGCTTGGTGCCATTGCCAAGCACTGTCTGGATGTCTATGAGTCAGATCCTGGATATTACGACGCCTATGTTCCGACGACTATGATTGTCGCTACAAATGAGTTCTACAATTTCATGCACGACTGGTTATATCCGAGGTATAAAAACCAGGATGCGGTAACATTAAGTCAGGCATGGACGGAATACAACATGTATTGTGATGATTCAAAGATTCCGCAGGACTGGAGATTAACAAAGCGACCGTTCAAGGAAGAACTTCGCAACTATTTTCTGGAGTTCAGAGAAAGGGAAAGCATTGACGGAGCTCAGGCGTGGAATGTTTATCATGGAATGAGGCTTGATAAGATTGGTGTAACGCTGGAAGTCGAACAGGAAGACGAAAGTAAAAAGTCAGATCAGACGACGGGTATGACAGATACGGCTCAATCATGGCTGGTATTTGACACGAGTACAAGTAAGCTGGATGAGATTGGGAAAGACTGGCCGGCACAGAGCGCGATTTTTATTGGGGATCGGGACCAACCTGGCTGCGCATGGGACAAATGCGAAACGGTACTGGCGGATATTCAGACGGCTGAGCTTCATTATGTGCGCGTTCCGGAAAATTTGATCGTGATTGATTTTGATCTGAAAGATCCAGTTACCGGCAAAAAGTCTTTTGAAAGAAATCTGGAGGCTGCTTCCCGATGGCCGCAGACATATGCGGAAGTCAGTAAAAGCGGAAAAGGAATTCATCTGCATTATTTTTACAATGGTGATGTGAGCAAACTTGATCCAAATTATTCAGAAGACATTGAGG
>Ga0326512_10004406_pt1 | contig 10232 bp, 14 predicted proteins | sample 1_2617_0518_D_FD_203652 | JGI IMG/M metagenome (GOLD analysis project Ga0326512, IMG submission 203652) | Bovine rumen microbial communities from UC Davis, California, United States - 1_2617_0518 | ecosystem: Host-associated > Mammals > Digestive system > Stomach > Rumen | place: USA...
TATGACAGCATGGTATATTTCTATCAGGAAATATGTCAGGCTTTAGGCTTTAATCCCTTCATGCTCAAAAAGAAGTTCTATATCAATACCAGCGGTATTGCCTTTGGTAACGGTATGGAAGTCGATCTGATCAACGCTTTTGGCGGTGAGTATGAGGAGTGGAATAATAATCAGGCCAACTTCTACCCAATGGAGGCGATAGGTGCTAATATCCTTGGTTATACATATTTTGGCAGCGGTTATTCAACTTCACAGGCTTCATTAGGTCAAACACCTTACGGTACTGGCGGTGATTATACACAGACTTTTGTTAATATCATCAGGCCCAAACAGCATGACAGTTATACTGGCATTGAATACATGTTTGAAGTATGGCCTGAAACATCTATTGATAACGGCTATATTGACACACAACATTTCTACCGTGATGAAGGTCTTATTAAAGATGCTCACGTATCAATTGAAGTTTGGTATAACTCTGATACACAGAAGTATCATTATACTGTTTATCTTGCCTGCGGATACTATTCGGCAGGTCTTACTGAGTATGTTGATACAAAACTTAATCAGGCCGAATTAGACAAGGTATATAACCCTGAAAACCCTTTTGACAATAAGCAGGGTGACGGTGATGATGGAGGCGATCAGGCATCAGATGATGATTCTGACCCGGTTGGAATACCTGAATTACCTTCTTTGGATGTATCTGAGTTAGGCGGATTTAATCTCTATAAGGTAACTAAAGCAGATGTAAAGACCGTATATGATTATCTCAATTCAAATGACCCGGGAGAAAGCATCATGAAGTGGGCAACTAACCCTATACAGGGCATTATATCTCTTCATGTACTTCCTTATCCTGTTGAGGTAACAGGCAGTGCTTCAGTAACAGTTCTTGGTGCTCCTACAGGTGCAGCAGGTTATACTATCAAACCTTTTCAAATGTGGAAGTTAGGCGGTGTATTTGTTCCTTACGGTTTCGATAATACCTTCCTTGACTATGAGCCTTATACAAGGGTATCTATATATCTTCCTTTTATAGGTATAAGGGCGTTAGACAGTGATGAAGTGGTAGGACATAATGTATCTGTAACATATCAGTTTGATAACATTTCCGGTGCATGTATCGCTTTCGTAACTGTTGATGATTCAGTCAGATATTCATATGCAGGCTCGTGTGCTATGGCTCTTCCGATCAGTCAGCAGAATTGGGGCCAGTCCTATATCGCAGCTGCTACAGTTGCAGCAGGTGCACTTGCAGGCGGTATCGGTGCAGCTGCAGGTGCTATGGGTCAGGGTGCTGCTTCAATGGCAGCTAACGGTGTAGCAGGTGCAGTACAGGGTGCCGGTGGTATGGGTGCTTTGAATATCCCTAAACCTACAGTATCCAGATCAGGCTCAGTTGCAGGTGCCGGTGCTGCTTTGGGTGTTCCTTTTCCGTATATCATCATTGAAAGACCTACTAAAGCTTCAGCTGCTAACCCTGCTCCTGTTACAGGCCTTGTTTCTGGCAGGACCTTATCGCTTGGCAGTCTTTCAGGTTATAATATTATTGAACATGTACATCTTCACGGTATCGCTGCAACAGGAGAAGAACTGCAGGAGATCGAAAGATTATTATATGAGGGGGTAGTCTTCTAATGTCATTTTCAGTATCTATCGGTACATGTGCAAGTGAAAAAAGAGCACTGGACAAGTCATTCTCTGCAGTAACTACTGTTACAGGCACTTTGCGTAATGAATCAAATGTTGTAAACCCTTCCATACTTGTAGAAGTCGGTGTAGGAACTATCGCTACATGTAACTATATGGAAATACCTACATTCGGCAGGAAGTATTATATTACCGATATGACTTCAATGGGAGATAACCTTACTCTGGTATCCGGGCATTGTGACGTATTGTCAACATATGCTACAGGTATTAGACAGAATACGGCTATAGTTGCAAGGTCGGCAACGCAGGGTAACTGGAATCTGTTAATGAACGATAACCAGATCAAGCTTAACAACAAAAAGAAGATATTTGTTAGGACAGGTTTTTCTGAATTCCCTAAAAATCAGTTTTCAATGATCTTAATAACAACAGGCTAAGGGGGGTATATATGGCTTCTGAAGTAATTAAATTGAATCTTATTCCAAAAGGTGAAATGCCTGTATTTCATGCTTCACAGTTTGATACAGGCCGTCTGATCACTTGTGAACTTTACAGGGGTGAAGATGCGTATTCAGTACCTGAAGGCTATACAGTCGAGCTGCACTGCAGGAAGGTCGATAATAACATTGTTACAATGGCAAGTACCTTGATAAATGACAATGTTGTTACGTTCACTTCTACCGAGCAGCTGACAGCATGTAACGGCAAAAACCTTTGCGAAGTTGCGATACTTGATGACGGCTACAGAATAGGTACATTGAACTTCATTCTGGAAGTTGAAGTAGACCCTTTGAAGGGTGGTATTAATTCTACCAGCGAGATACATAATCTTGAAACGCAGGTGGAAGAAATTACCACTGAGATAATCGGAGAGAACTACTATAATAAAACAGAAGTTGATGATCTGCTTGATACAAAAGCAGATGCTTCTTCTGTTTACACCAAGTCTGAGACTGATACAAAGCTTGCACTTAAGGCAAACGCAGCTGACGTATATACCAAGACGCAGACAGATACGTTATTAAACGCAAAGGCAGACGCCTCTGACGTATATACCAAGACGCAGACAGATACGTTATTAAACGCAAAGGCAAATGCCTCTGACGTTTACACCAAGACGCAGACAGATACTGCACTGGCAACAAAAGCTGATAAATCAGATACATATACCAAGGAACAGGTTGATGATATCATCTATAACATCTTCCCTGTTAAGACAGCTTCCGGAATTATTGCCAACTTTACAACAGGTCTTACTTATCCGCTGGTATCTGTAACTGCTGCTGAAGGTGCAACTACTATTACAAGATGTGGTATAAATTTGTTTGATAATACGTTTTCCGCCATTGATAACACGGTACGTTATAGGAACATCAGAACAGGCAACGGGACATTTACAATGTCAACAGATGCACCTATTGTTGAAGGTGCTGCTATTTTGTTTTTCCTTGCTGGTAATGTTTCAAGCGGTGCAAGTACAGCAACAAACGGTGTATCAAACGGAACATCAAGAACGGTTACTACAACAGACGGATATGTAACAGTTGCTTATAGAACATATGGAACTCCAACAGTAAGCCCAGCCAATTATGATACGCAGTTGGAATTTGGAAGTCAGGCAAGTATATACCAAGAATACAACGGTCAGACAGTACCTGTTGCAGATGCTACAACACTTACAACATTATCAGGTGTAAACAACGTATATGCAGATATAGGAGAAGTGACGGTACAATATAAATATCTAAGCATGTAAAGGAGTGATCATTATGAACGAAATAGTACAGGTAATATCAGCAGTCGGTTTTCCGATCGTGGCCGCCATTGGATGCGGATACTTTGTGAAATGGCAATACAGCGAGAATCAGAAGCAGGTCGAAGAAATGAGAAAAGAACATAAGGAAGAAGTCAGTAAAATGACAGAAGCCTTGAATAATAACACTTTGGCACTACAGAAGCTTATCGATAAGTTAGACAAATGAGCACCGGGGCAGCTGCAGCGATAAAGAAGATCAAGTCATGGAAGGGCCTGAAAGAAGGACCTGCCGTAGACAAGGCTATTATTAACCCTTGGAATAAGGTCATGAAGCGAAATGTTAGATCAAAGTACACACCTTGGTGTGCGATCACGGTCGCTTCATGCTTTATTCAGACAGGCAAGTCAGCTGTTACAGGATACAGTAAGTCTGCAGGATGCAAGCAGCAGAAAGCTTATTATGTGAAGTACAAGCGATTCATCAAGAAAGGACAAAGACCTGCTGCAGGTTATGTTATCTTCCTTAATGACTGCAAGCATGAAGGAATTGTCACAAGTACCAGTACGAATGGAACAGGCAAATATATTGCAGGCAATACTTCCAACATGGTCAAGGAATGTTCCTTTAACTGGAAGACAGCCAAGAACATAGTTGGATATGGTAAACCTAATTATAAGTAAAGGAGATAAGATCATGCCGAGAAAGAAAAAGACAGAAACAACGGATAGTGTTGAAACACCCAAAAAGGAAGTCAAGACCACAAGATATGGTGCTGTTGCTCTGCAGGAAAATGCAAAGTTGAAAAAGCCTGTATTACGTGGTAGTCTTAAATAGATATCACGCTCCGTGAATATCGTATTGTCCTATTTGGCTGCAGGTTAGGCGTTCCTGCAGCCTTTATTTTTACAATTTAATTACCTACTTAAATTGGGGGTTGATAAGATATTCATACTTGGTGTAAAGTCATGTCAAGGACAATAAAAACGAAAGGAGCATGTGATATGTCAAAAGTATTTCTCACACCTAATTTGTCTGTAACCAAACGTGAAACTGAATGCGGTCCGATCTATGAATTATGGATAAACGGCCGATTCCACATCACGTACAATTCACTGTCTGAACTTACTGAAGCTTTTCAGGCGATAGTAACGGACCGTTTCAACTATGAACTGGGGAGACCTAAGGGAAAGTATGAAGAATGATTTAATCGACAATGCTCCAACAGTTAAGCCAAATCAAGGCGAGTGGATAACAAGGCATAAACTAAACAGTTTTGGACAAGATGTTGTCTGTTTCGAGTGTAACAAGTGTGGCGAGTATAAAGTGCCACTATACCATTTATTGATTACAGAACCCTTAAAAGTATGCCCTAATTGTGGAGCAGATATGCGGAAAGGCGGTGCGAAATGATGTTCGATAAAGACAATACCAACTTCAATGGTGAATGCCTTTGCAAGTCATGCACCTTTGGAGCACCGGTATTCTTAGGACCGGACAGACATAAGGCAACAGAAACTTATCTGTGCGTACTGGAAACAAAAGAACATAAAAAAGTAGGAGTGTGTAAATGGTATGATGAATTTAAGAAAGACAGCTGATGAGATCAACAGACTGCGTAAGCTGGTAGCTAACCAGAAGGACACGATCGAAAAGGCTATGAAGGTCATTGAACAGCTTGCAGATGATAATATCAAGCTGCAGGATGAAAATAAGAAGCTGAAAGGTGTAAACTTAAACCTTCATACAAGAATCAAAATGTTATGTGATCTACATACATGTCCTTCTATCTTCGATAAGAAGAATGAAGATGTTATATTTCCGAATACTGATGAAAGGGGGTTAGGTGACGGTGATACACCCAGCGATATATCACCACTTGATCTGTAAACCAAAACTAAACTAACGTATAAAGGAGTAAAAAGTATGTCATATTTTGCAGACAATTACGCACACGGTAAGAAGTTCGATTTTGATTCAACAGGCCTGCCCTTTGCTAACCTCAAGGAAGTAGTTGAGCAGAACGGCCTTAAGACTATCCCGGTTAAGGCAGTCTTCACGTATGAAGCTAAGTACGGTATCAGACCTGTAGTAGTTACAGGTGCACTGAAGATCAACCTTCCTGACCACTGCCTTGCTGACGTTCAGAAGATACTTGATGATGCAGAAGCGATCAGACTTATCAATGATGGTAAGGTCGGTTTTATGCCTTCAACCTATACAGATAAGAAGGGTGAAACAAGATATTCAGGTAAGTTTGTTGATATCTGATTATCAATAAATTATTATAGATATGTGCCCGGTCAGCAGTGGCCGGGCATTTTCTCAAAAGGAGTGTGAATATGATTTTGATATGTGGTAACTGCACCCATTATTGGTGTACTGATGAAAAAGAAATGGAAGGCTTTTGTCAGCGTGACTTAAGGCATCGCTTCTATGAAGATCACCCTGAAGAATGTAATGATTATGAAGATAGATATAAAAGAAATATGACTGGATACTCGAAAGGAGAAATTATGACAATTAATGATGCTATAAATACCATTAAAGAAACATGTAAAACCTGTAAAGCATGTATTGAATGTCCTATGAATTTTAACTGCAACGAACATCCAGCAGAGTGGAAAGAACTGAAAGGCGGTGAAGACAATGGCTAAGAAGTTTGAAGTAGAAGGTCTGACAGTCAAACAGATTCTGTCAATGGACCCGGACAAGTTATCCAGCTTAAATACAAGAGAAATGTCAAGGGCACTGCGTACTGTATCACTTGCTGCAAACAAACGTGTAAACAGACTGCGTGAACAGGCTAAACACGGACCTACAGGTGCATTCATCAGTAAGAAGTCAGCTGCACATAATATCGCACTGGATGCTCTTAATGCAGTCACTAAAGACGGCAGGAAGACAGGTAATATCTTTGGTGTTAAGCAGACAGGCGGTGACCGTAATAAGATGTATAAACAGCTTGCAGAGATCAGGCAGTTTATGGGTGCTAAAACGTCAACTATCCAAGGTGCAAAAGCGGTCAGGCAGGACAGGGAAAGAAGACTGCTTGGATATACGACTGAGGAAGCAGTCAGAAAAGCCAAGACGAAAAAAGCCAAGGCTGCAGTAGAAGCCAAGATAAAACAGACATTATCTGATACTTATGCAGCATTCAGAAAGTATCTCGAATATAAAGGACTTCCTAATAATAACTATGTCAGATTTGAAGGGAGCATGGCAGTGCTGGAACTTCTGAAGACAGGTGTGCAGGATGATATGGACCCGGAAACTGCACTAAGGGCAGCGATAGAAAGGGATGAAGCTGAGTATCAGGCAAGTCAGGCACCGGATGCTAGGACTAATCCATTCAGCTTATTAGGATAATAAATGTTTAGCATTGATGATCATAAAATTTACAGTGTGGATGAATGTGACGATATAATCAGAAATGCAAAACTAAACGGAAGATGTAAGGATAATAAACAGACTTATTATCAGAATATTGTTTGTGCTTTCGATATCGAAACTACTTCATTTACTGACGGTGACCGCATAGATAATAAGCGGTCTATTATGTATGTTTGGCAGTTTGCAATAGACGGCCGTGTTATCATGGGCAGGACTTGGGATGAGTTTATGCTTCTGATAGGGAAGCTGGAACACATCTTATCACTTACCATTGATAATAAGCTTCTTATATACTGTCATTATCTCAACTTTGAATTTACTTACCTTGCACCTTACTTTGAATGGGAAAAGGTCTTTGCGGTCGATTCACATAAACCTATTTATGCACTGACTACTTCCGGCATTGAGTTCAGATGCTCTTATATACTTACCAACTATTCACTTGCCAAGCTTGCAGACCAGCTGCAGCACTTTAAGGTATCCAAAATGGTGGGTGATCTGGACTACTCCCAGATGAGGCACCAGTACACACCCTTAACACCTGAAGAAATACAATACTGCATAAATGATGTACTTGTTGTATCCTGCTACATTCAGGAATGCATATGGCAGGAGAAATATATATGCAGAATACCCTTGACTGCTACAGGATACTGCAGGCGGTATGTAAGGCATGAATGCCTTTACAGTGGCGGTAAGCAGGGCAAACGAGCTCAATATGATAAATATCATGCCAAGATGAAAGCACTTACCATTGACGGCCCGGATGAATACGATCAGCTTAAACGTGCATTCCAAGGCGGTTTTACACATGCCAATGCACTTTATTCTTCATGGATGCTTACCAAGATAGACAGTATTGACTTTACATCTTCTTATCCTTACTGCTTACTGTCTGAAGAATATCCTATGGGTAAAGGCAAGCTTGTTGAGATACATTCAGTAGAAGAACTTAATATGTATCTGGAGAAATACTGCTGCATATTTGATATTGAGTTCACAGACCTTGAAGCTACATTTCCGCATGAAAACTATATATCGGAATCAAAGTGCTTTACACGTGTAGGTGTCAGATGCAACAACGGCCGTATATATAAAGGCGATATAGTAGGAACTACAATTACAAATGTTGACTGGGAGATTATCAAAAAGGTCTATAAGTTTAGTCAGGCTAATATTTACAACTTCCGGATATACCAGAAGGGATATCTTCCGATCGAGATCATACGAAGCATCATTCACTTCTATAAAGCCAAGACCACACTCAAGGGGGTCAAGGGAAAAGAGCAGGAGTACCTTACAGGTAAGGCTTTGCTCAATGCGGTGTATGGAATGATAGTCATGGATGTTGTTAAGGATACATATACCTTCAACAATTACGAATGGGGAATTGAAAAAGCAGATGCAGAAAAGGAAATAAAGAAGTATAACAACAGCAGAAAACGCTTCTTATATTATCCTTGGGGTGTCTTCTGCACTGCGTATGCAAGAAAGAACTTATGGACCGGAATACTGGAGTTTGGAGAAGATTACGTATATTCAGATACAGACAGTATCAAGTGCCGTAATATCATAGATCACTTTAAGTTCATATTTGATTATAACTGCATGTGTGAATATAAGCTCAGGAAAATGTGCATGCACTACGGCATCAATTATGAGAAAGAATTATTACCGAAAACGATAAAGGGTGAAGTTAAGCCTTTAGGTGTATGGGACTGGGAAACTGAAGAACATAAATATGATTACTTCAAGACCATTGGTGCTAAAAGGTACATGGTATATCAAAACGGTGAATTGTCGCTGACGGTATCAGGTGTCAATAAAAAGGTAGCTATACCGTACCTTCTGGATAAGTACACTATCGAAGAATGTTTTGAAGCTTTTGATTTTGGTCTTAATATCCCTGCAGTTGCAACCGGTAAGTTGACCCACTACTATATAGATAAGACGTATGAAGGCGATATCACGGACTATACAGGCACTACATGCCACTACAAAGCTTTGTCGGGTGTTTACCTTGAACCTGCAGAATACAGCTTTGATATGGCACAAGAATACATAGACTATTTGAAAGGATATAGGTATATAAAATTATGAAGTATTATGACATGACCAAACTGCTTAAGGTTGGAAAAACTGCGAAATACAAAGTTTGTTTTGGTGAAAGGTCAAACGGCAAGACGTTTCAGATCAACCTGCATGGATTTACCAAGTATATCAAGTCAGGCGGTCAAATGGCAGTAATTAGAAGGTGGCAGGAAGACTTTAAAGGAAAACGTGCAGCTGCTTACTTTGATTCTCTTGTTTGTGACGGAAATGGTATAAATCACATCAAGGAATTGACTAAAGGTAAGTATGATCGAGTGGTATATTATGCAGGCCGTTGGTATTTAGCATACTGGGATGAGGCAAACAGTAAACCTGTCACAGATGCAAACCCTTTTGCATTTGCTTTTGCTTTATCCAATATGGAACATGAAAAAGGTAACAGTTATCCGGGCATAACAACTATATTCTTAGATGAGTTCATGACAAGGGGAGTATATCTCCCGGATGAGTTTATCTTGTTTATGAACAGTATCAGCACTATTGTCAGATCAAGGGATGATGTTGAAGTGTTTATGGCAGCCAACACTGTCAGCTTGTATGGTAACCCTTACTTTAAGGAAATGATGATAGCAGACAAAGTAAAGACCATGCAGAAGGGTGAGATCAGACTTTTCAAGTATGGTGATACTAAGCTGGAAGTTGCAGTTGAATACTGCGATAGTCCTAACACGTTCAAGCCTTCAGATGTTTACTTTGCATTCAAGTCAAGCGATAAACTGAACATGATCACATCCGGTGCATGGGAATTTGACTTCTATCCACACTTAACAACTGAGTTTGACAGGAAGGATATCAAGCTGTCATATTTTGTCATATATGAAGACCAGACACTGCAGGCCGATATAGTAGTATTACAGAATGACACATTCACTTTCATTCACAAAAAGACCACACCTGTTAAGTATGAAAATCAGGATATCGTATTCACTACTGATGCAGTATCAAAAAATAACTATCTCGGAAGACTGACTAAACCCAGTACAGGCATAGGCAAGAAGATATTGTGGTTTTTTGTAAACAATAAAGTCTTCTATCAGGACAATGAGGTAGGCGAAATAATGAACAGATATATCAACTGGTCGAATAATTTACAGAAATGATATATACTTAAGTAGTATTCACATCCACACGTCAGATCATCAACACAGCAAGTAGGCCCGGCTATATGTCGGGTCTATTTGTTTACAAAATGTTCACAAATAGCCTGATAGAAATTTGAGTGTGAACTGATCATGGTCCGGGTGTGGGCCGGCATGATGTGTCCGAATAATGGGACTCAAATTTAAGTCAGCGAGGTGGGGGGGAGGAGGCATACCG
>Ga0326512_10004407_pt1 | contig 10230 bp, 11 predicted proteins | sample 1_2617_0518_D_FD_203652 | JGI IMG/M metagenome (GOLD analysis project Ga0326512, IMG submission 203652) | Bovine rumen microbial communities from UC Davis, California, United States - 1_2617_0518 | ecosystem: Host-associated > Mammals > Digestive system > Stomach > Rumen | place: USA...
GTCACGGTGCCGTCGGTGGCGATGATGAGGTACGAATCGCTCACGATCGCGCCGTCCTTTATGCATGGGAAGTACAGCGGCGTCCACGGTCTCCACCCCTCGGGGATGGTGCAGACCGACGCGCTCTCCCACTGGGCGCTCGGCGACGTTCCCGCGCTCATGAGCGTCGCGGTGGTGCCGTGCGCGTGGAAGTAGTTCGTGCCGGTCCCCGTTAGCGTCTGCGTGGTCGAGGCCGTGGCGGGGAGGTCGGCCATGAGCACGTCGGCCACCACGTCGGTGCCGAGGTAGGTCACGCGCACGCGGTCGCCCGCGCTCGCCGCCCTGCACTCCGCGCCAGCCTTGACGGTGATGGTCGCGCCAGCCACGGTCACGTCCAGCGTGCCGTCTCCGTTGTTCGCGGTCACGGTCGCCCAGCGCCAGCGCGCGGCGCGCGTGGGCGCGCCCGGTGCCATGGAGTCGGCGATTGCGGCCGCCGCCTGCTCGATGCTAGCCACGCTCGAACCTCCTTAGCTCGCTCGTGCACATGCAGCCCGCGCTGCCCACGTCGATTTCCTGCGTCCTGATGACGTACGTGCCGCTGTAGCCCATGTTCGGCCACATGACGCGCACCACGTCGCCAACACGCGCGCCGCACCACACGTGACTCAGCGTGAGCCGCCGTATGACGCTCTGGTTCGTGCGCAGCAGCTGCAGCGCCTTGATGGTCGCGGCGTACTGGGTTGACGTGTCGTTGTAGAAGTACTTCGCGACCTTGCGCCGCCCGAGGTTCATGACCGACCATGGCGATGACGCGTCGTTGTCCACCGCCTCGCCGATGGTCGTGGCCTCGTCGGTCTCGTAGACGGCGAGCACCACGTTGCACACGTCGCGCGTGTCGCGCTCGTAGGTCGATTCGTCCAGGAACGTCGCGTTCGCGCCCTGCTGGAACGTCCACCGCGCGGGCGCGGCGTCGACGTCGGTCTCGGGGTACATCAGGACGCGCCCCCACTGGTCGGTCTTTGCGGCGGAGTAGTCGGCCATGCGCAGCAGCGCGTTGATGCAGTCGAGCTTGCTGCCGCCCTCGTCGTCGCCCGAGTCGTCAAGGCCGAACGCCCACGCCGTGCCGAGCGTGTAGCTGCTCGGCGAGTAGAGCACCGTGAGCCCCGCGCCCTCGGCGATGGACTTGGCGTACTCCACGGCGTTGGTGCCGGCGGGAATCACGATCGGCGCGTCGAAGCTGTCCTCCTGCAGCTCGGTGAGCCGCCCGTCGAGGTGCATGGTGCAGTCGACGTTGCTGCCCGAGATGTCGCGCGACGGGATGGACGAGAGGAAGGTCCCCAGCACCACGCTCTCGGTAGAACCGTCCTCGAACGTGGCGTCCAGGTAGATGCGCACGAGGTCGGCCTTCACGTCTACGAACTCGCTGGAGTCCGCCTTCGCGCTCTCGAACGTCTGTGTGTCGTTGTTCACGGTGATGGAGCCGCCGCGCATGCCGTCCAGCCGCGCGGTCTCGTTGCCCGTGTGCCGCGAGACCCGCATGTAGCGGTAGGACGCGGTGAACGGCTTGGTCCAGTCGGCCATGGACTACACCTCCCGCCAGCGCACCGCGTCCCAGTCGATGTCCACATGCCACGCCTTGCCGACGTCGCGCGACCACGACGGTCGGGCGTTGACGCGCCAGCGGTGGCCGAACGGGTCACGCAGCCACACGACGGGGTAGGTCATGAGGAGCGACACGATGCCGTCCACCGTCTCGCGGGAGTCCGTGTCGAAGCCGAGCGAACCGCTCTCGTCGCGCTGGTCGGTGCCGTACCAGACGGGAAGCCCGCCGCCCGCCCCGCCGTCGGCGAAGTGGTACGCCTCGCCTCCCTGCTCCATCGAGTAGGAGCTGGACGGGTTGTAGCGCAGCGTGTGCAGGATGGTGCCGTCCCCGGCGTTGAACGCCCACGTCTTGACGGCCACCTGCGCGGTCGCGGAGACGGTGGCGGACGGGGCGCCCGTGAGCGGGTGGACGCAGCGCGTCTCGTAGGTCACGTCCACGCCCAGCGGCGCCAGAAGGTCGGTCGCGGATGCCGTGCCGGTCGCGTTGGCAAGCTGCGTGCGCGTGCCGTCTGCGTTCACGCGCCACACGGTCACGCCCATGCCCTCGGCGGTCGCGGTGACGGCCACGGAAGACGTGGACGTGTCGGCGGTGACCTCGATGGTCGGCGCGTCGGGCGCGACCCACGACGTGGCGAACTCGGTGGTCACGGTGGTCGAGACCCCGGCGCCGCCCCGCACTTGGACGTCCACCGAGTAGGTCGACTCGTTCTCGAGCGAGCCGTCGTACGACCACGACGTCACGCCGGGGTCGATGCTGGCCGCCGTGATTCGCTCGCGGTCGTGGTCGTAGAGCACGACCTCCTGCGCGGTGATGTTGCCCGTGCTGTCCTCGGCCGTCCACGTCACCACGAGCGGGAGCGTGCTCACGGTGGAGCCGTCCAGCGGGCTGGTGATCGTCACGACGGGAGCCATGAGGACCTCGAAGCGCGAGACTGCCGCCGAGCTGGTCTCGTCGCCGCCGCGGGCGACGGCTTGCAGCTGGTAGGCGCCAGAGACGCTTACGGCCTGCGAGACCGCCACGCTCAGCGTGGCCAGATTGTAGTAGCCGCCATAGGGGACGGGCGTGGCGTGCGCCGTGTAGACGGACGTGCCGACCTGGTCGAGCACGTCCCACACGACGTCGGTGGTCGCCGAGTCCACCAGCACCGAGGCGTCGATGGTGTCGTTGTCGCCCATGACGGCGTTGGGCTGCCGCTGCCAGATGGGAGTGAGCCTTGCCATGCGCCTACCTCCTCACGGAGCCCATGCTCTTGCGGGCGTTGACGCGCTCGGCCACGACGTCCAGCGCAGCGGCGAGCCTTGCGTCAGCGGCCACCAGCGAGCCGTCGATGTAGTAGTTGTTGACGATGCCCTTGTCGGTCGCGCCAGACGCCGAGAAGCTGGCGTTTCGGTCGAACCCCACGGCGTCGGCCACGGAGTCGGACGCGCTGCGCATCGAACGCACCGCGTCGCCCGCGCCGTCCTCGATGCCGTCTGCAAGGCCCTGCATCATGTAGCCGCCCATCCTAGCCATGAGCTTGGACGGGGACGCGATGCCGAAGAACGACTTGAGCGTGCCGATTGCGTTGGAGCAGAGGTTGCTCACTGCGTTGGTCACCCAGCCGACCGCGCCGCTGATGCCGTTCACGAGGCCCTGGATGATGTTTCGTCCAGCGTCCAGCAGCCACGACGCGGCGCCAGAGAACGCGCCAGTCACCGCAGACTTGATGTTGCCGAGCGCCGTGCGCACTCCCGTGATTGCGTTCGACGCCGCAGTGATGAGCGCGTTCATCGCGTTCGACCACACGCTGCGGATGGTCGCGCCCACGTTGGTGATGATGGTCTTCACCGTGTTCAGCGCGTTGCTGATGGTCGTCTTAATCTTGCCGAAGATGCTCACGATGGCGTTCCGCGCGTCCTCGTTGGTCGCGACGAACGCGATGATCGCGCCGATGACGGCGGCGATGATGGTGATGGGGCCGCCGAGCACGGACGTGATGAGGGCGACGAGTCCGGGCACGCTGCCGACCATGGCAAGCGCTGGCCCCACGACGGTCGTGAGGAACGTGACGGCGCCGCTGATTGCGCCGATGATGGTCGTGATGACGGACGCCGCCGCGATGCCCGCGACGATGCCCGCGATGATGGGCACGATAGGCGCGATGAACTCGAGGAACTCGCCGATTGCGCCAGCGATGGACGCCACGATAGGCTCGGCGGACGCGAACGCGTCGGCCATTCCGTTGATGAACTCGGTGATGCGCCCGTCCTCGTTCAGCGAGTCGTACACCGACTGCATGGTGTTCGTCACCGCTGCGGCGAGCTGCCCAGTCGCGCCCTCGAAGGTGCTGGACGACGTTGCGGCTTCCTGCGCAACGTCCGTCAGGCCGAGGTTCATGATTGCCTGGTTGAACTCCTCGGCGCTGATTTCGCCGTTGGCCAGCGCGTCGCGGAACGTCCCCATCGAGTCGTCCCACGCACCCATTGCCAACAGTTCGTCCTGAATCGCGCCAGAAGCGCCAGGCAGCGCGTTGACAATCTGGTTCCAGTCTTGGCTCATGAGCCGTCCAGCGCCGTTGACCTGCACGATGGCGTTGGCAAGGTACCCGAACGACTCGGAGTTGCCGCCAGCCACGGCGTTGAGGTTACCCATGGCCTGCGTGAGCGAGTCGTAGTCTTCGACGCCGTTCGTAGCGAGCCTTGACGTGGTGTTGAGAATCTCGTTCAGGTCGTACACCGTCTGGTCGGCGTACTCGCGGATGGACGCGGTCGCCGACTCAATCTCGGCTTCGTCAAACCCCGCGAACTCCATCGAGGTCGCGAACTTCGTCAGCGCGTCGCTCTGCTCGATGCCCGCCTGGAAGTAGTAGCTGAACTGCTGCGCCGCTTCCGTGGCGAGCGATGACATGATGTTGCCGAGCGCGACGGCCGCCGCCGTGCGGAACTTGTCGGCGAACGTGTCGCCTGCGGCCGTGCCCGCTGGCCCCATGCCAGTCTTCGAGCGCTGGTTGAACTCGTCGGAGAACTCGGCCCCCGCCTCGGTGCCAGTGCCAGCCATGGCCTGCTTCACCGCGTCGGCGACCGCCGTGCCTTCCAGCCGCGGATAAATCTGGAGGTATGCAGATGCAATCTCACCTGCCATCATTCACCTCCCGTCGTCTTCTGTCTCAGAACCTCGTCCACCCACGCGCGGTTCGCGAGTGCGGCCTTCGCGTGGCGCTCGTCCTGCTCGCGCGACGCGGGCGTGCGTATGGGTTCCGGGGCGTTCCTGTCCTTGATGCCGTCCTCGGTGTTCTGCCACTTGAGGACGCGCAGCGAATACTCGATGGACGCGAGCAGGTACTCCGCCTCCGTCCACTCGGCCGCCGTGTCGCGCCAGACCCTAGCCCCAGCGGGGAGCTGCGCGGCGCAGCACGCGGCATGGGCCACGGAGTAGTCGCGACCCATGCCGTCCAGGTTGAGTCCGTAGGTTTGCTGGAGGTCAGCCCGCAGCTCGCACGGCTTGTCTCGCATGAGCCGCGCGAGCAGCATCAGTTTTTTGCGGCGTCCCCGACGGACTGGACGGCCGCCACGAGCAGCTCGCCCATCTTCTGGAACTTGCCGCCCAGCGTGCGGGCGTACTCCCTGTCGCGACCAGCGAACGCCGCGCGGAAGCACCGAACGAGCGCCTTCGGGTCCTCGTCGGCGGTGAGAATGTCGCAGACGAACTCGTAGTCGGTGAGAACCGAGTCGTCCGCCTCGAACTGCTTGCCCTCGAACTCGAAGGTGACCATTAGGAAGCCACCGCCTCGATGTAGTCGTAGACGGAGACGCCAGTCTGGTCGATGTTGCAGGTGATCGTGATCTCGCGGCCTGCAATCTCGCCAGCGGCCAGCGAGAGGTCGCCCACGGAGGTCACCTGTCCAGCGGGGATGACCTGACGCCACTTGCGGCCGTCACGCAGCACGAGCTCGAAGACGTAGATGCGGTTGGCGTTGGAGTGGTCGCCGTGCTTCACGATGAGGTCGCCGCTGTTGGAGACGGTCACCATGTCCTGCCCGTACGTCTCCTTGAGCGCGGGCTCGTTGACCTCGATGAGCTTGAGGGTCACGGTCTCGGTGCGGGAGGAGGTCGCGGTGTAGACGGTATCGCCGTTCATGTCCTTGAGTGCCGTGGTGTCGGTCTCGATGGACTCAGAGATGCCGTCCTCGCTCACGAAGCCGAGACACGTGAAGTCTGCCGTGAGGGCGGTGGAGAAGTCGGTCGGGAGCGTGGCGCTGGATGCGGCGGAGAACGCGTAGCCGCCAGCGACGCCCTTGGTGGTCGAGACAGCGGCCACGCTGTTGTTGCCAGTTGCCATGTTGTGTCCAATCTGTATGAAAAGACCCCCGCGCTAACGGGGGCCTTTTGCCTGGTGTTGCTTGTTGCCTAGACGCCGTGCAGCGCGGTGCCGAGCGCGGCGGACTGCTTTGCCAGCAGCCCGCGGTTGACCCTGCCCGTGCGGCCGTCCATCGCGCTTGCGCCGACCCACCCGTGGGCCGAGACGGGGCCGATGTCAACCCCGCTGCCGAACCTGAGGCCGCTCACTGACTCCGCGCGGTACTTGGCACGCTCGGCGAGATACCCGACCTCGCGGGCGACGCCATCGCTCTTGAGCACGGTGCGGAAGCCCGCGCCCACGAGCTTTACCTCGATGTGCTCAGCCATTCGCGGACTCCATGTTCCCGTAGTGCGGGGCGGCGAAGGACGCGAACGCCGCGACTCCGAGCAGACGCAGCTCGGACTTGCGGATGTAGAGCTGCCCGACGGGGTTGCCCCACGTCCACGTGTTCGAGTAGCTGGAGATGCTCTGGATGGCCTGCGGGGTCTGGCCGAACTCTTCGGCGGTCTGCGACGCAAGCGCACGCTCCACCATCTGCGCCACGACGACGCGGGCGGCGTCGGAGTCGATGTCGCGGCCCTTGCAGGCTTCGCGCACCATGAGCGACGCACGCTCGATCATCTTGTTCGCGACGTTCTCGTCCAGCACGGTGCAGGCAAGGTCCTCGATGGAGCAGTACAGGTCCATTTAGACCCCCTTCTTCGCCTTTCGGCGCGGCGCACGCGTCTGCTTCGGCTGCTCGGCTGCTGGTGCCACCAGTCCGCAGCCCACGAGCTGGGAAGCACGTGCGTCAGCGCACTCGAAGCGCTCGCCCATGGCGCGCAGCACGTTCTCCTGCGCGTCATGGAACGTCTGGATGGTGATAACGGTCACTAGGCGCCGATGGTGGCGGCGATGATGTGGGTCTTGACCTGCGGCACGACCTTGGCGCCGCCGAGAACGACGATCTCCATGGCGGCGTGGTCGTCCTTCGGGGCGTGCTTGACGGCGATGATGCCCGACTGGTCGGTGGTGAAGCCAGCGCCGATGCCCTGGACGTCGGCGGACGCGACGACCAGGTTCTCCTGTGCGGTGGCGAACACCTTGGCGTCGGGCAGGCCGGGAACGACGATGAGGTCGCCGAGGCCGAGGAAGTTAGTCAGGTAGGACAGGCCGAATGCGGTCTGCATGGTGATGTTAGCGGTGCCGAGGTAGCCAGCGGCCACGGTCGGGGAGCAGAAGAAGACGGGGGTGGTGGCGTAGCCGTCACGCACCTCGTTCAGCTTGGCCCAGCCGTTGGCGCATGCAGCCTGGAACGTGGTGCCAGTGACGGCGGTGGTGCCGGTCTGGGTGAGGGCGGCGGCGAAGATGCCCTTGAGGTCGCCCTGCATCTGGGCGCGGAGGACGTTGTCCTCGTGGGTAACGGCGGAAATGCCCTGAGACTGAATGGTCTCGAAGCCGACGAGGGCGCGGTACTTCTTGTAGGTCAGCTCGACCAGCTCGGCGGTGCCGGTGAAGGTGGACGCGGGAATCTCGGCGGCCTCAGCAACGTCGCCGCTCTGGATGGTGCCCGCGACGGCGCGGGTCTTGAGGGCGGTGCCGATGGGCAGCACCTGCCAGTTGGCGGCGCCGAGGACGGCGCGGAGGTTGGCGTAGTCGTTCGCGTAGGCGTCGGCGAAGTCGATGGAGGCGGCGCCCATAATCTCGGTGAAGTTCACGCTAGTGGTGGCCATGGTGGCTCCTTACTCGAAGAGGTTCTTGTTCTCGGCGATTGCGCGAAGCCGCTCGGCATCGTCCCTGATTGCCATGATTTCGGCACGGGTGCGCGTCGGCGGCGGCGTCTCGCCCTTGTCAGTGAGGGTCGGGTACTTGGGCATCGCAGCCATCTGCTGCTGCAGGAACTGGGCGTTCTCTTCCACGTCCCCAGCCATTCGCTCGAGGAGCGCCGCGTCTACGCCGTGCGCCGCTGCCGCCTGTGCGACTTGCTGCTGGCGTGTGCGCTCGCTCTCGAGCTGCTCGAGCTGCGCCCTTAGCTTGTCCCTTTCCTCCACCGCCTTCTCGAGGTCGCTCTTGGCGGCTTCCTGCGCAGCGTCGAACTGCGCGGCCTTGGCCTTCACGTCCTCGTAGTCGGCGTACTTTGCGCGTTCACGCTTGAGACGGTCGCCGATGATTGCGTCCATCTCGGCCTGCGTGAACGTGCGCTCCGCAGGTGCGCCCTGCGTCGGCGTGTCGTTGGTCTCGGGCATGTCTGCCCCCTTCCCCGCCTTTGGCGGTCGTCATGTCCGCGACAGGCTCGCGTAGCCATGAAGAAGGCCCCGCAGGGCCTGTTCATCAAAGTGGGATGATTCGCGGCGCGTCCAGCTGGCCGTCGCGCTCGTAGTCGCGTGGCGAGTACAACTGCCCGACGCCAGAGGAGTCGGTCTTGCGTGGCGCTGCCGCAGGAATCTGCGCGGTGGCGTGCGGGTGCTCGTCCACGATCTCTCGCTTGCGGCGCTCGCACTCGGCGCGGTCAATCTCGCCGCGCTCGAGCTTAGCGTCCACGCTCGCGAGCTCCTTCCACACGCGGTACTGCTCGTCCACGTCCACGCCCTCGACGTACGAGCTGCCGTGGATGCCAGCGATGATGAGGCAGTTGCAGCCGCGGTGGTCGGCATGCCCAGCCGATTCCTCGGAGCGGTAGGCGAAGCCGCGCGAAGCGAGCATCATGCAGTAGGTACAGGTCTCGGCGCCCGTCGGGACTCGCGCAAACGCGATGTCTCCCGGCTTGAGCGCTTCCGGGTAGCGCCGTCTCGGGCGTCTCGTGCGGTCTGTGAAGCCCTGAAACGCCGTCGGTTGGTGGAGCTGCCCGAAGTTGCGGTTGGCGTAGGTGGTGCCGAGTCCGCCTTTCGTGACGTATCGGTTGTCCCTCTCGGCGTTGCGCATGGTGGTCTGGTTCGCGCAGCGGCGCACGTAATACTGGGTCATGGAGTCCACGGAGTCCAGGTAGCCGTCCACGTCCCCGTCGATGACCGACTGGACCTGATAGCGCACGGCACGCTCCACCGACTGCTCGGGGTCGGCAAACGATATCTCGGCGCGCGGGACGTCCACGCCCGCCGCCGCCATCGTGTCGTCGTAGAGGTCTGCCGCGCAGGACGCCGCGGCCTCGCCGTAGGTCGTGACGTGTCGCGTGACGATGCCGATGGTGGCCTCGCGCACCTCCTCGATGGTGGCGTCTGGGTGCTGCGCCATCCACCTGCCCGTCTCGGTGCGTGCCTTGCTGCCGCCGCGACGCTGCGCGGACTCGAGCATCGCGCCGTACGCCTGGACTTCCTGCAGGCTAATGCCGTACTGCTTCTCCATCACTCAGCTCCGAGCAGCATCGTCTGCCGCATGTCGGCGCGCTGTCGGCGGCGCTCGCCGTCGATGCGCGCGATGGTCGGCGCGTCGAAGCCCAGCATCTCGTAGAACACCTGCGTGCCGGCAAACGTCGGGTCGGCGCTCGCGATCTTCACGGCGGCGTCGGCGGTGGACGCCTGCGATGGCATCGCGGGGTTCATGAAGTGCGGCATCACGTCCAGCTCCTCGTCGGTGAGGTCGCGCAGCGACTTGTTGCCGGCAATGGCCTGGGCCATGAGCGCCATCTGGTACAGCGCGTCGCCGTTCTCGCGGTTGAGGTTCTGGGCGCGGATGATGAGCTTCTCGTTGGACGCGGCCAGCGCGTCGGCGCTCGTCGGGTTCGCGTCGTTCACAACGCCCGTGTCGGTCACGGACAGGCTCGTCACGCTCGCGAATTGGGTGGCCAGCATGCGCAGCATCTCGACGTGCGGCGCGATGGTGCCCTGCGCGAGCTGCCCGAACTGCGGCATCTCGCCGTTCTCGTCGCGCGTCGCGAGGAGCAGCGAGCCCGCGTAGGTGCGGAACTTCTCGGAGATGAGCGCGTCGTACTGCTCGTCGGTGATGCCCAGCAGGTACTTCTGCGGGCTCGTGGCGAACTCCAGCGCGATCGTGGCGAGCGCCATCGTGCGGATGTACCCGCGCGTGAGGTCGCGCACGGGGCGCGAGATGCGGCTGCGGCCGAACGGGCGCGACGTGGTGTCGCTCTCGGATGACATGGCCATCATGAGCGGGCGCCCCATCGCATGCGGGAACTCGACGGCCCGCCACATGGGGCCGTCCTGCTCGCGCATGATGACCCACACGGCATCGTCGGTGTACATGTTCACGGCTGACGGGACGGTGCCGCCGTTTCTGGTGCGTGCGGTCTGCATGATTGCCAGGCCAGCGCTCACACGCTGCAGGCCGCCGTCCCAGAATGCCGTGGCGGTCTCGCCGCTGTGGAAGCGGATGGA
>Ga0326512_10004409_pt1 | contig 10230 bp, 10 predicted proteins | sample 1_2617_0518_D_FD_203652 | JGI IMG/M metagenome (GOLD analysis project Ga0326512, IMG submission 203652) | Bovine rumen microbial communities from UC Davis, California, United States - 1_2617_0518 | ecosystem: Host-associated > Mammals > Digestive system > Stomach > Rumen | place: USA...
GGCTCGTGATGAAGATGAACGTAGATGTACTTCCGTTCATGAATCAGGTCATGCTATTGTATATGCCGAATTATTTAATGCTGTTCCGGCTGCTATTGTATCCGTGATTGCTGATAGCTACGTAGCTGCAGGTTATATTAATACCCATCAGATCAGACATACCCGTGTAACTATGAAGAATTTCGTTACGGTTGCAGTTGCAGGTATGGTGGCTGAAGAAATCGTATTCGGTAAGGATTATAGAACTGTGGGTTGTAGCTCTGACCTCGTTACTGCTACGGCTATTGCAGCTAAATTCATTCGTAGATATGCATTCAGTGATGGCGTTAAAGCCGTGGTTGATGGTGGTGTTGACTTCTATAATAATATTGGTGGCACTTCTGATTTCATTAACAATTTTGTTAAGGAATGTATTAAGGATGCTACTGATATTCTTCACAATAATATTGAATTGCTTAAGGCTGAATCTGAAGCATTGTTTGCTAAGTCTAAGTTAGAGCCTGAAGAATTTAATAAGATTGCTGAAGACATGGGTAAGAAGTATAACATCTTGAAATTCAATGCTAAGATTGTTCCTAACTTCAATACTAAATATGAAGCTTTCAAGGAATCTAACGTAAAGGATGTTGAAGAACTTAGTACTGAATCAGTAAAGGCTTTGGAATCGTTCTATCAGATGGTTCCGCCAAAGGAAGAAAAGTACGAAGACTTCGATCCTAATAAGTATAACGATCTTTGGTCTACTGCTAATGACTAATACTAGTACCTATATGGCGCTTGCCATATAGGTATTTAGTTTATACTTTAACTGGATATAAGGTTAAATCATGTAATTCAACCGTGGTATCTCTAATTACTGTTGTAGCTTCTAAGAGGTCTTCTAATTTTCCAACTATGGAGCTATCAACTCTATATGCCCAATTATTACAGAAATCAGTATGCTGAGTCATATTATTAGATAATAATACAAACCACCATAGGTCTGATGTACCATAATGAACTGATGCGAATAATTCAGGTTTATATCTCATATACGGAGGAACTTCCTCACGGATTTTTATAAGGTCAAAGAGATCCCAAAATTGCCTAGGAATCATTAATGGATCATCAAAGGTAATTTTACCGAATTTATACTTGGCACTTTCCCTAGATACAATTCCGTCGTTAGATTCGCTACTAGCAATATTCTCTACTATATCCATTGATAATGAAGAATCAGTAATCTGTGCCATATTAATACTTCCTATAATATACTCTAGCCTGATCAAAGATATGACGGTTAAAGAACGTTCCACGGTTAATGAGATATGGAACTTTATTCGTTCTATATAGCTCGTTATATAAATCCCAGTCTAGGATTTCATCAATATAATGTATGAACCTTTGGTCTTTCCCGGAAGTTCTCATCCATGACGAGAAAATATTATTCCATAATCTGCGATACATTCTTTCATCAGGAATATCATAATAAAAGTCATCGCAAAAACAGATTAACTTACAGTTTATAAATTCATGAGGAATTAGACCTAAATTACATAATTCCTTAACCCACCATGACCTGTTACAAGCTGCCATTCCTACATGGATATCCCATTCATTTACAACTTTTTCTATGCAATAATGCATAGGAACTTCTCGCCTTCGAATATCGTTATAAAAATAATCTATAATGAGATTCCACATGTACTTATTATTTTTCTTTAAAAGTTCTGGGTATCTAAACTTTTTAGTCTGATATACCATAGCTGAAAACGGAGCCATGATAAAGCCTTTATCTAGCATATTAGGTGGAATTACATCCACATAATTCATTATTCTAAATGGAGATGACTCGGACATAATTTACCTATTAATTTGGAATTTCATAATATAGCTTTGTAACAGTAGCTGCACCTGCATAAACTACACCTGTAGTGGTGCGTTCTGCAGGAAGCTCTAGTGGTATAAAGTTATCTACGATATCGTCAAAGATTTGTTTAAAGCACTTTTCTCTGATCCTTCTAAATACCGATTCAGAAAAATTATCAGGATTAGACCAATCTATTCCATCAGAGGCTGATGGAAAATCCGTTGTAATTATTCCGGGTACTCCTGTAGCTAATGGAATAACCAAAGGAGCAAATACACTATTCGCTGCTATTGGAAGAATTATATTGCCTAGCTTTATATCTCTGGTTAAATTGGTATCCATTGTAACTTCAGGCGTTATAGCACTTATCCCTAGAAATGCATTCATAGATGTAAATTTTACTGATAATCCATCTTCACCAGTATAATCATCTGGAACTGACGCTGGACTCATTCCTGCCCATAGAAAATCAGCTTTCATATATGAATTCAGAACTTCTAGCATTGTATCATTAAAATTCTGCTGAATCTTAGATGGATTCATATCATTAAGATTACTTAATGAATCTATATATGATTTATTTCTAGCTTCAAACTTATCGCAAAATACACTTTCTATAGTTGCCATACTTTACTCGTGTTTTAAATGTACGATAGTAGGTGCGCCACCGTGAGGCACATTTGCAAATAAGCACTGTCCTAAGCAGTTAGGTTGCCATTTTACTGCATCCATGGTCTTAAAGGTAATATTCCCGGTATCAGTACCCACATCGATGTTTCCACTATCAGAATGAATTTCAGAATTACCAATGATTTCAGCCTTTAAATCACCTTCAGCTGTTACACTTACATTACCCTTAGTATTAATAGTAGTATTACCTTTATTTTCTATAGCTACATCACCGCCATTTACAGTAACATGCGTCTCAGATTCACTAGTGTAAAATTCCATTGTATTATTCTTGGCATCCATTTGGAAAGTCATACCAGATTTCATCTTTATAACAAAAATATCTTTATCATCTGTAGAATCGAAAAGTACAATATTTCTCTTTAAGCTCTTATAAAGTACTTCGATGCTAACAGTGCCAGTACCTTCAGTCTGGTATGGATCAAATTCAAAGCCAGCTTCTTCATCATACGGAGCAAACGGGAAATAATATAATTCCTGTGGATTCGCATCAATAAATTCTACAATAACCTTAGCACCGATAGGCGGAATTTTCCATTCGCCACCAGAAATTCCATCTTTATTATACCCATACATGAATGGTCTAGCCCAGATGAAATTTACATAGTCTAACTGTTTCTTGCCAATAATATTCATGTCTTTGGCATACTTAGATTCTACTTCTCTGCTAATAGAATCTTTATCTTTTTTCATTTCTGAAGAATTAGTAACTAATGCCATTACACGAGGAATGTATACGCCAACTCTACCAAGATTCTTAGGATCTTCATTCGTCAATACGATAGCTTTCATTTTACCATTAAGGTCATGGCTACCATTTATAAGAGAATATGTGCTCATATAGAAATTCCTTTAAAGTTTTACATTGTTATGTTGGTATGCAAGAAAATATAGAAATACCACGAAGGTATTTCTATTATTTATCTATAGAATATTTATTTACTAATTCTTTAGTCTTCAAAATATATGTATTTAGCAAACTTCTTGCATCTTTTTCTGTTTTAGTATTTTCAAAATTAGTAGACATTATTTGAGCACATAATTTTATATAATTTAAATTAAATGCTATCATGTTACTAGTAGCTTTTGTAAATATTGTCGCAAATTCTTTAATATCTTTTAATTTATCGTCATTTGAATCTGTTGTACTAGAATTTAATTTACTTAAAAGGGTATTTTCAGTTTTTGAAATCATATCCTCAAAATTTCTATTATCTTTTTTCGCTTTTTCCATATCTTCTAAAAAGAATCTAAGTGCATCCTTATGACCTTTAGCATCAAATTCATCTTTATAGATTTTTATACTCTCTATATCGCCTATTAAGAAATCAAATTCTCTAGACATTTCTCTAATAATTCTTTTCTTATAAAGATCTACTAAATGATAATCTCCAGAATTTATACTCTCTGATATACCAGATATATCTACAGTAAATAGAATATATACCCTAGGGTAGAAATAATATCTTCTATTCTTTTCATTTAATCCTTTATTATTACCTCTAAGTTTTACTAGCATTCTATCTAAAATATTTCCAATAATTCTATATACATATTTACAAAAGTCTTTTAATTTATTAAAATTTTTAAAATAAAATCCTTTACTACTCTACTCATATTCTTTAATTTTTCAGTAAAAGATTCATTGGCTATATAAGATGAGCCAATGGCTCTATAATAATCTTCTGTAGCTTCAATATGGCATAATAGCATATCGGTGTACATGAATCTTTCTGGCTTTAAAAAATCTAAATACATTTTCTCGTCCTCTTATTATTATACAATATAATGTATAATTTTATATTAAATTAAGTAATCCAAAGGAGATTATGTTTAAATTAGACCCAATCCAAGAAGAAGCCATTGCAGAAATTTGCAAGTGGTATACATTTTTACCTAAGAAATATTTCGTATTAGCTGGAAGAGCAGGTACAGGAAAATCGTCTATAGTAAAGATGGCGGTTGAGAACCTAGCCATAAATGGCGTGGTTGCATTTATAGCTCCGACTGGAAAAGCTTCAATGGTGATGCGTAAGAAAGGCATATTAGATGCCATCACCATGCATAAGCTGATCTACATTCCTAAAGAGGAATTAGAACAAAGACAAAGAGAAGCTGCAAAGCCTAAATTCTCTATATTCAATTCTAATAGAATTTCCATAAATGAAATCTCAAGTCGAATTGATGCCGGAGAAGACGCACAAGATATATTTGCCGGAGATATTGAATCTAGGCGTACAATTGCAGCTACTAGAATGCCCAAATCTGAAATATCTTTCATAAAGAAAGATAAAGAGGAGTTACAAGGCATTAAACTTATAGTCTGTGATGAAGCTAGCTTAATTAATGATGAACAAATTACAGACTTGGAATCATTTGAGATTCCTGTATTATACATTGGCGACCATCATCAGTTACCGCCAGTTAAAGGCTCTAATAGTCGAATTACAAATCCTGATTTCGTTTTAGAGAAAATTCATAGACAAGGTGGCGACAGTCCTATTATTTCCTTAGCGTCTGACATCATTGACGACCCATCTCCTAGAATCAAGTTAGATAGCATCATTAGAAAATATGCTAAGTCTACTGAAATTGCAGTGGTTAGCCCAACAGATGTCATAGAAGGATTTCCTGAGTTCTATAGAAATTCAGACCAAATTTTATGCAGTACAAATCACCTTAGGGATATATTGAACCAGTCCTGTAGATTCATAAATGGTTTTAAAGGTAATAATCCCGTAGTTGGTGATAAGCTCATGTGTACTAGAAATAACTATGAGCACAAGCTTGTAAATGGCTTGCAAGGTTATGTAAGAGAAATTAAAAAGATAAATAAGCTTCAAGGTACATTTGTATTTGATTTCGATACTGAAGCTGGTTATGTCGTTAAAGATATTATAGCATCGTTAGTACCTTTCTATCCACCTGAAACTTTTTCTGAAGCAGTAGAAAGATATCACAATAAAGCCCGTTCAGAAATTGATTACTTTGACTTTGGATATGCTTGTACAGTGCATAAGAGTCAAGGCAGTGAATGGGATAATGTATTATATATTCAGAGTTTCTCACATCCCAATGAACTTAGACAGATGCATTATACAGCTATAACCCGTGCAGCTAAGTTTATTACTATTTCAGAATGTTTATCAAAGGATGACATAAATTATTTTGAAGATATACTTTTAAATAGATAAGAGGGTTTATAAATGTATAAAGACACGTTTTTTGGGATTCATCATAAATTATTTACTGATGGAACTCGTGATATTATAACTGCAATATTGTCTGATAGAATTTTAAGTAAAATTTTAAAGCATAATGGTCCTAATCATATTTATAATTCAGATAATTTAAGAAATTTACGCAATCATTTTGAATTCAGTGAAAATTATAAAGGCATATTTGCAGCATCTTATAATACACGCTTTGATAATGTTCCTGAAGAATATAAGATATTTATAAATGTCTTTATCCCAATTGTTATAGCATCATATACAATGAAAGAGAAGATATTACCAGAAACTTACTATACTGAATTGATGGACAGACGATGGGGAAAGACTTTTCAAAATAATCATCCTTTGTATAGCTTTATGTTCATATTTGGATGTAAAAATCCATCTGTAAATGCTAATATATCTGTAGAGGAAAAGGTCAATATACTTCTTGGAAATTTTTATAACCCTATTACTAATCGTGATTGTTCTTATAGTGAATTAGATGACAGATTCGTTCCATTTAAATATTCACTGGAATATGATTTTAGACCATATTTTATTGAATTTATAGCTTATAATTCATTTATAGATATTTGTCTGGCTAATCCTGAAGAGCATCCTTATGGAATAGATATAAATTTGCCTATATTCTTTAACGTATATGGAAAGTATATCGTAACTTATAGACCGCTGCACATAAGACCAGATGTTATAGATTATGTAACTAGAAATAATCTTGTGCCGTATCAATTATACTTGGCAACGATGCAAGATATTGAGCGTGTGATACAAGAAGCAGTTAAATCTTACGATGCTGCATTATAAAAATAATGGCTATATGCCATTATTTTTTTTTATGAAATTTTTAAGCTTAAACTTACTATTGTTAAATTTCTAAAGTGGAATATCGCCTATGTCTAGAGCAGTTTATGAAGAAAGACAAGCTAAAAAATTAAAAGACCTTTTAAACTGGGCAAAGTCTTTCGTATTTAAAAATCAGGAGCTAGCTAATAGCTATGAAACTCCTGAATCTATAGAGCTTAGTAACTACTATATCGCTTGTAGGAATAATACTCTTCCGTATATTTACAAGTATGATAAGAAAGGATTTCCTGAAGACCTTAATGAATATAATTTAATGGCTGATGGTCAGCAATTCTACATTGAAGCCTATGAATTAAATACTGCTTATGTAGGAAATGACCAGTCTAGATTTAAAGAAGTTAGAAGTTCAGTTCATAATAAGAATATTCAAATGGTCGATCCGCCTTATAAGGGTAACGTATTTGAAATTAATCCTTATTATCGTGGATTATATTGTGAATTTGGGTTGGATATAGTTACTACTAGGTCTGCTAAGGAATATTCTTTATTATACTATGATGCAACTTATGTAACTGCAGATATTCATGTTGAAGCATTCTTGGATTTATATACAAAGAATAGAGAATGGTTTTCTCAGGTAATGGATAATCGTGCAATGTCGTTTGATGAAAAACAACGTCAGTTTAACTGCATGTTTATTACTCTCATTACAATTTTTGCATACATGGATACTGATCTTCAGAAACAGTTTAGCTATGATTTGCTAGACCAGTATGATATTCGTAATGCATTATATAGCTTTGGTATAACTTTCTTAAATGATCTTCCAACTGAGTTCCAACTTAGAGTATTAAAGAATATTCGTAGGTTGATTAGAACTAAGGGTACTGACCAACTTTACGATATTATTACTAAAGATATCTTCGGCGGAAATATTGCTAAGATTTATAAGTATTACTTATATAGAGATCTTAGCATGAGCGATGAAGATATTGAACGTTTTAATAATGGTACAATCGATCCTGAAGTTCTCAATTCATGTTGCAATAAAGCCAATCTACTATTCTTAAAGGTACCATATGATGTATATGACATTGTAAAGTACTTGCATGATACACCATCTGAAGAAATTCAATCTTTCCCATTTGAAGATATCGCAGGAAAAGATGCTTATTGGGATCTAATTAAAAATGGTGCCAAACGGGTAAGTGGTAAATTACTTCATCCTGAAGATAATAACGAAGTATATAATTATAGATCATGGATTGAATCGAAGTATATTGATATCAATACTGAGATTAATTCAGTACCTGATGTACAAGGATTGATTCTATTCTTTAGTATGCTTCATGAGACTCAATATGAGTTTCCTATTAGATCTAACTCTCTAAAGGATCCTAACCTTAACCTATTCGGATTATTTGCATGTGCTTTATATCTTACAAAGATGCACATAGATCCAAGCATATCTGATACAATTCCGCCTAATTCTATAGCAGTTACATCAGTTCTTGCTACTTATATAAATTCTTATCAGCATGTGCTAGATATCGATGTATTTAAGCAATCAGAAAATTTCAAATATAAGAGCTTGACATTTGAAAATCTTGAACATGAAAACATAAAGTATTGTCAGCCTATAGATTCTGATGACACTAATGGTGGCTATAAATATGATACATCAGTAGAAAGCTCTCCGAGTGAAAATGGTATTCACTATGGATTTGCACAGCACTTTAAAGATAACTTTGAAATTCTAAAGAATCTTAATGATGCTTTAATGGCTGTAGCTTTTGATGATGACGATGTGGCTATGATAGATATTCCTGCATCGTTTGATAAGAATTATGATCCTACTGTTGATAATACTATCTATATAGATTCTGATGTAACTAGAGATGGAAAGATTATTAAATCTTTAGCTTCTAGAATTGATGGCATTTTTAAAGGTCGTGAAGGTATCAATCCTGAAAATCATGAAGATGTATATGCCGAAGTATTATACAAGGCTTTAGCTGATGCAGGATTAAACCTCAATGAATTTAAAAATACATTATGGCTTAAGACTATCATTGAACGAGCTTTGTTAACTTGGAATGAAGAGCAACTCTTTGAAAGTCGAGATTCACTTACAGTTGATAAGTATGGCTTCTATGAAGTAATGTCTATTGAATCTTATATAGCTGCTAATTTCCCGATAGCTTATGAGAAGCTTGCAGAAGCTATTCTAGGTGATAAGAAATCTAGAATGGAAATGCTAATGAGCCTCTATGATGATATTACTTATACTCTTGCAGATGTTAAGGTTTATATGCCGCCTCCTAACGGTAAGGTATCTAAACTTACAACTGATGTAAACTTTAAGCCATTCATGCAGGAATATGTCATTATATATGCAGCAAAACTTCTAGAATACTTAAAATCATATACAGTACAAATTCATAGTAGTGGTACAATTTACGATTTAACAAATAAAGGTCCAGCTACTATTCAAATGCATGACTTGTTTACTGGTGATTTGTACCGTAAGTATAATCTTGATGAGTATATATTTACAGGAAAGAATCCTGATTTACATAATCCTGATGCCTATCAAATTGAATATGATACAGAAAGAATAGGTGATAATTATGCAAATACAACTCATGAAAGATTGTTAGATGAAGTTCAAATCGTTATTCGTAAGATTGCAAATCAGAAAAATGATAAAGTAAATATTGAAAATCAAAATTATGAGGTAAATGTACCAGACTTTACACCTAATGAATTGCCAGATTATTATAATGGCTATGACCATCATGAGAATTCATTAGCATTCAAAGAAAGCTTAACTTGTAGGGTTGTAACGCCTACGACAGCTGCATCTGGTAATCATTATCTCTATAAGAAGGATGCTATAATTACAGTTATAGGTGGACCAGTCCTAGTCTCTAGTTCATCTTCTAAAACTATACACTAACACAGGGGAAATATGACTTCTCAAGACTTCAAAAAGAAATTAATTTCAATTCTTCAAGACAATGGTTGCGTGGTAAAATTCTATGATCCCAATGGAATTAATCCGTTTAATAATAATCGAGTTGTTATTGATACGAATGACCCAAATTCTTTTATCGTGATGTCGCCATTTAAAAATTACTACGTAGAATTTCATGCCGACGATAGTGATGAAGAATTTAATAAAAAAATTAAAGATTATAAAGCTGAAGTCAAGAAGTCATTCTTAGACGCTTTCAATAATCGCTATTTACAAATTAATCTTGATATTACTACTGGCTTATTCTTTGATTGCATCGTTAGATTGCTAGATTGCGATGATGCAATTGCCGAATATGATAGAGTACTTATTAAGAGTAAAGGTGACATATATTCTTATAATCACATTAATACTAGTGCAATTATCAGAGCATTATTAAGATAGAAAAAAAAGAACGGATACCGAAATGGTATCCGTCCTTTTGATTGAGGTAGAGATGAATTACTTGCGCTTGCCAGTCTTAGCCGGAGCAACTTCAGCCGGGGCTTCAGCAGCAACAGCCGGAGCAGCGAGCGGAGTTGCAGCTGCACCGAAGAAGTTAGCAAATGGATTTGCACCGCCGTTGAACATAGACATCATGGCGAGAGTCTTCATGTCAAACCCACCTTCCT
>Ga0326512_10004411_pt1 | contig 10225 bp, 7 predicted proteins | sample 1_2617_0518_D_FD_203652 | JGI IMG/M metagenome (GOLD analysis project Ga0326512, IMG submission 203652) | Bovine rumen microbial communities from UC Davis, California, United States - 1_2617_0518 | ecosystem: Host-associated > Mammals > Digestive system > Stomach > Rumen | place: USA: California...
CGACGGCAGCAACCAGACGCTGCTGACCAAGAGCGACAAGAACGAGACCGACGCCGCCTGGATAGATGCCGAGACCATAGCCTACCTCTGCGGTGGCGAGATATGGACGATGAAGGCCGACGGCACTAACCGCCGCCAGCTGTCGAAGACCGACGGAAAGGTGGAGGGCTTCAAGTTCGCCCCCGACGGCACGAAGGTCATCCTCATCAAGAGCCTGCCCTTCCACGAGGTTATCAAGGAGAACCCCGCCGACCTGCCCAAGGCCACGGGCCGCCGCGTGACCGACCTGATGTACCGCCACTGGGACCACTATGTGGAGTCCATTCAGCACCCCTTCGTGGCTGACGTCACCCCCGACGGCATCGGCGGCGGCTCCGATATTCTGGAGGGCGAGCCCTACGAATGTCCGATGGAGCCCTTCGGCGGTATCGAGCAGCTGGCCTGGAGTCCCGACTCGAAGACCATTGCCTACACCTGCCGCAAGAAGACCGGACTGGCATATTCCATATCGACCGACTCCGACATCTACTTATATAATATAGGTACGCGCACGACTCGCAACCTCTGTAAGCCGGCTGACTACGTGGCTCCGAAGGTGGACCCCACCATTACCCTGGCTGTACAGGCCGTCAACGCCCCCGAGAACCTGAAGAACAACGTGGGCTACGACCAGAACCCGCAGTTCTCGCCCGACGGCACGATGATTGCCTGGCAGTCAATGGCACGCGACGGCTACGAGGCCGACCTCAACCGCCTGTGCATCTGCACCCTGGCCACTGGCGAGAAACGCTACGTTGACTGGAAGAGCGACGTGGAGGCCTTCTGCTGGGCACCCCAGACCATGAAGGGCCGCAAGGCGGTCAAGGCCAAGCCCGCCGACCCGCAGCTGTACTTCCTCAGCGTCTGGCACGGCTGCTGCAACATGTACTACGCTAACCACAAAGGCGAGGTACGCCAACTGGCCACCGAGGAGTGGGCTGACTGGACCTCGCTGCAGCCCGCCAACGACGGACAGAAGATTCTGGCCACACGCCAGAGCCTGTCGGCACCTACCGACATCTACATGGTATCGCTGCCGCAGAAGAAGCAGAAACTGGCCAACGTGCAGCAGCTGACGCAAGAGAACAAGCACATCATGGACCAGCTGAGCTTAGGCAAGATGCAGCAGCGATGGGTGAAGACCAGCGACGGCGGCGAGATGCTGGTATGGGTGATGCTGCCCGCCAACTACGAGGAGGGTAAGAAATATCCCGCCCTGCTCTTCTGCGAGGGCGGACCGCAGAGTCCCGTCAGCCAGTTCTGGAGCTACCGCTGGAACTTCCAGATCATGGCCGCCAACGGCTACGTCGTCGTGGCACCCAACCGCCACGGACTGCCCGGATTCGGACAGGAGTGGAAGGAGCAGATATCGGGCGACTGGGCCGGACAATGCATGCAGGACTATCTGGCTGCCATCGACGATGCCGCCCAGAACCTGCCGTTCGTCGACAAAGACCGGCTGGGCTGCGTGGGAGCCTCGTTCGGCGGCTTCTCCGTCTACTGGCTTGCCGGCATCCACGAGAAGCGCTTCAAGGCCTTCATTGCCCACGACGGTGCCTTCAACCTGGCTGCCATGTACTTAGAGACCGAGGAGAACTGGTTCTCTAACTGGGAGTACGACGAGGCTTACTGGCACCGTCCGCAGATGCCACGCGCCAAGACCACCTATCACAACTCGCCACACAAGATGGTGGAGAAATGGGACACCCCCATCCTCTGCATCCACGGCGAGAAAGACTACCGCATCAACTACACGCAGGGCATGCAGGCCTTCAACGCTGCCCGCATGAAGGGACTGCCCGCCGAACTGCTCATCTTCCCCGACGAGAACCACTGGGTGCTGAAACCCCAGAACGGCATCCTCTGGCAGCGCACCTTCTTCGGATGGCTCGACCGCTGGCTCAAATAAACGGCTTGACACCATGGCAACCATCATCGACGCACACAGCCACCTGTGGCTACGGCAGGACACCACCTGGAACGGACAGGTGATACGCACCACCCGCAACGGACGCTCGCTGTTCTTAGGGCAGGAGGTGCAGATGCTGCCGCCCTTTATGACCGACGGGCGCAACACGGCCGAGGTGTTCCTGGCCAACATGGACTACGCCCAGGTGGCGGCAGCCGTCGTCGTCCAGGAGTTTATCGATGGTCTGCAGAACGACTATCTGGCTCAGGTGCAGCAGCAATACCCCGACCGGTTCTTCTGTTACGCCATGGCCGACTACCTGAAAGACGGGTTCTACAAACATGCGCTTAACCTCTTGGCGGTCAAAGGCTTCCAAGGTTTGGCTATACCGGCACACAGGCTCTTGGGACGCTCGCTTACCAGCGACGAGATGATGAAGACCTTCCGCCTGATGGAGGCCAACCACAAGAAACTGTCAATCACCCTGGCCGACGGCGACCGCCAGGTGGACGAACTCAGGGAGGTCATCGTGGAGTGCCCACGGCTGCAGATAGCCATCGGACACTTAGGCATGGCCGACCAGCCGAAGACACCCTGCTGGGAGAACAGCAGCTGGCGCCGGCAGATTCTGCTGGCACAGCACCAGCAGGTGATGATTGAGACGGGAGGCATCACCTGGCTCTACAACGACGAGTTCTACCCCTACCCCTCGGCCGTCCGCGCCATCCGCGAGGCTGCCGACCTGGTGGGATGGGACAAGCTGATGTGGGGGTCGGACTATCCGCGCACCATCACGGCCATCACCTACCGCATGTCGTACGACTTCATCACGAAATCGCACGAACTGACCGACGACCAGAAGCGGCTGTTGCTCGGCGACAACGCCCGCCGCTTCTACGGCTTCACCCAACTGCCCGACCTGCCGTACATCAAGAACATGAGCGAATAAAGCAACAGAGAGAGAGAAAGCAAAACCATAAATCATATTAACGTGAAAGCAATACAGATTAGTGCCGAAAGGCAGATGGGGCTGGTAGAACTGCCCCAACCCGAGATGAAGAGCGACGAGGTGCTGCTGCGCCTGGAGTATGTGGGATTCTGCGGCAGCGACCTCAGCACCTGGCTGGGCAGGAACCCCATGGTGAAGATGCCCGTAGTGCCGGGCCATGAGGTGGGAGCCGTCATCGAGGCCATAGGTGCCGACGTGCCCGAGGGCCTGAAGCCCGGCATGGTGGTGACCTGCAACCCCTACACCAACTGCGGCAAGTGTGCCTCCTGCCGCAACGGCCGCGTCAACGCCTGCGAGCACAACGAGACGCTGGGCGTGCAGCGCTGGGGAGCCATGCGCGAACGTCTCTGCCTGCCCTGGGAGAAGGTGATACCCGCCGGACTGCTCTCCACACGTACCTGCGCCCTGATAGAGCCTATGAGCGTGGGCTTCCATGCTGTGAGCCGTGCTCAGGTGACCGACATCGACGTGGTGCTGGTCATCGGCTGTGGCATGGTGGGCATGGGTGCCGTGGTACGCTCGGCCCAGCGCGGTGCCACGGTGGTGGCTGCCGACATTGACGACGAGAAACTGGCCCTGGCCCGCCAGATGGGTGCCAGCTATACCATCAACACCCGCACGGAGGACGTACACGCCCGCCTGCGCGAGATGACCAGCGGCTTCGGCCCCGACGTGGTGATTGAGGCCGTGGGCAGCAGCCAGACCTACCAGATGGCGGTCGACGAGGTGGCCTTCACAGGCCGCGTCATCTGCATCGGCTATGCCAAGACCGAGGTGTCGTTCCAGACGAAATACTTCGTGCAGAAAGAACTCGACATACGCGGCTCGCGCAACGCACAGCCCAGCGACTTCCGCGCCGTCATCCACTACCTGGAGCGCGGCACCTGTCCCGTCGACCAGCTCATCAGCCGCGAGGTGACACCCGAAGAGGCGCCCGAGGCCATGCAGCTATGGGCCGACTCGCCGGGCAAGGTGTTCCGCATACTCGTAAAATTCTAAATGACAGAACCCGTGTGTTATTCTCGTAACTTTACCTCACGAATTTCATTTCACAACATACTTCTTGCCGTCGCGGATAAACAGACCGCGCCGGGTGCTGCTCAACCGCTGTCCCTGCAGGTTGCAGACATGGCCAGACGGGCTGTTGCTGTCAGCAATGGTGCTGATGGCAACTGCCTCGTCCTCGATGCTGACGATAGTTCCAAAGGTGCTCCAGGGCATGGTCGTCTTATAGGCTTCAAGTGCAGAAGCAGGCACATGGAGCGTGGCTTTTTCTACATAAGAATTGTTGAAAGCATCACGTCGCGTTGACGGTACCTTTTCTGCATGGCAATATAGGTCTGTGATTTTTGCACACCTGGCAAAAGTGCCACTACCTATAGATTTCACGTTGCCAAGAATGACCACGGAGGTTAGTTCGTTGCAATTCTGGAAAGCAGAACTGCCAATGGATGTCACACTATTAGGAATAGTCACGGAGGATAATCTGCTGCAGCCAAAGAAAGCATAATCGCCAATGGACGACACGCCATTGGAAATGGTTAAGGAGGTTAATCCACCGCAATTAAAGAAAGCATGATCGCCAATAGACATCACGCTTTTAGGAATTGTGACGGAGGAAAAACCGCTGCATCCGCAAAAGGCATAGCTGCCGATGTATGTCACGCTATCAGGAATAATCACGGAGGGTAATCTGCTGCAGCCAAAGAAAGCACGATTGCCAATGGACGTCACGTCATTAGGAATGGTTATGGATGTTAAACTGCAACCGTTGAAAGCCTCATTGCCAATGGATGTTACTCCGTTTTCTATAACGATTTTCACAATCTCAGATCTATAACTATACCAACCAGGGTGGTTATCCCACGTATAATCATCCATTGCCCCATTCCCCGAAATAGTCAGGGTATGAGTAGACTCAACATAGGTATAGGTGACGTTCGTACCGCAGGAGCCGCTGTCGTCGGCGCTGGCCATCAGCGGCAGCAGGGTCAATATCATCAGCAGTAGTCGTTTTTTCATGAGTTTGTAAATTGATGTTTGTCCCGCAAAAGTAAACAATTTCCGCGAATCGTGCAAGAAAAATAAATGTTTTTTGGAAGAGGCTGTCCAACTGCGCTCTTTGAAGTCCTGACTTTCAGATAAATAATTTTCGAATCGTGGGGACAGGCATTTGATTCACATATTTCTCAAGTATAAACTGTCAACCTAAATCAGTACACCTCATTGCCGAAGTTACTGGCACTCGGAAAAGCAAAAGAAAAAACGTGCTTTTTCCTTTGCTTTTCTCTCGTTTTTTCGTAACTTTGCACCCAAATTGCGAAAAAAGACATCATGACACAGACAATTCAAAAGACTCTGCGCGACTCTGCCGCCATGCGGTGGACCGCCTTGCTGCTGCTGGCCCTGGCCATGTTCTGCAGCTACATCTTCATGGACATCCTCTCGCCCATCAAGGACCTTATGCAGTCTGAACGCGGATGGGACTCTACCGCCTTTGGCACCATGCAGGGCTCAGAGGTGTTCCTCAACGTGTTCGCCTTCTTCCTGATTTTTGCCGGCATCATACTCGACAAGATGGGCGTGCGCTTCACAGCCGTCCTCTCGGCCGCCGTCATGCTGGTAGGCGCCTGCATCAAATGGTATGCCGTGAGCGACGGGTTCATAGGCAGCGGCCTGGAGACCTGGTTTACAGAGAACCTGAACTACATTCCCCTGTTCGAGGAACTCGGCGTCAGCCCCTTCTACGAGGGCATGCCGGCATCGGCTAAGTTTGCTGCCTGCGGCTTCATGATCTTCGGCTGCGGCTGCGAAATGGCCGGCATCACCGTCTCACGCGGTATCGTCAAGTGGTTCAAGGGGCGCGAAATGGCTCTGGCCATGGGTTCGGAGATGGCCCTGGCCCGCTTAGGTGTTGCCACCTGCATGATTTTCTCACCCTTCTTTGCCCGTCTGGGTGGCGTGGTCAGCGTCAGCCGCTCGGTAGCCTTCGGCGTGGTGCTCATGTGTATTGCCATGATCATGACCATCGTCTACTTCGTCATGGACAAGAAGCTGGACGAACAGACGGGCGAGGCCGAGGAGAAGGACGACCCCTTCAAGGTGAGCGACATAGGCAAGATACTCTCCGACAGCGGATTCTGGCTCGTTGCCCTGCTCTGCGTGCTCTACTATTCGGCCATCTTCCCCTTCCAGAAATATGCCGTGAACATGCTCCAATGCAACCTGACGCTCACCACCCCCGAGGCAGGGTCGTTCTGGGCCTCTGAGTCGGTCACCATCGTACAGTACATCATCATGCTCATCGTGGCAGCGGCAGGCTTTGCCAGCAACTTCCAGAAAGAGAACGGCAAGCGCTACAGTCTGCTGGCCATCTCGATTGCAGCCCTCGTCACCTATTGCTATATGGGCTATATGCGCCAGTCGGCAGAGTCCATCTTTGCCGTGTTCCCCCTGCTGGCCGTCCTCATCACCCCCATCCTGGGCAGTTATCTCGACCACCACGGCAAGGCAGCCTCCATGCTGGTGCTGGGCTCGCTGCTGCTGATAGGCTGTCACCTGACGTTCGCCTTCATCCTGCCCATGTTCAAAGGCTCGGCAGGAGGCATCATCATTGCCTATATCACCATCCTGGTGCTCGGCTCGTCGTTCTCGCTCGTTCCGGCATCGCTCTGGCCGTCGGTACCCAAGCTGGTAGATGCCAAGGTCATTGGCTCGGCCTACGCCCTGATATTCTGGATTCAGAACATCGGTCTGTGGCTCTTCCCCCTGCTCATTGGCAAAGTGCTCGACGCCACCAATCCCGGCGTTACCGACCCCACACAGTTTGACTACACAGCCCCGCTGGTGATGCTGGCATTCCTCGGCGTTGCCGCCTTAGTGCTGGGACTCGTGCTGAAAGTGGTTGACCGCAAGAAGGGTCTTGGACTGGAATTACCTAACATCAAAGAATAACAGGCAACATGACAAAGATAGGATTCGACAACGACAAATACCTTAGGATTCAGTCGGAGCACATCCGCGAACGCATCGCCCAGTTTGACGGCAAACTCTATCTGGAACTGGGCGGCAAGCTCTTTGACGACCACCACGCCTCGCGCGTACTGCCGGGATTCAAGCCCGACTCCAAGCTGCGCATGCTGGCACAACTGCGCGACTCGATAGAAATTGTCATCGTGGTGAACGCTTCCGACATTGAGAAGAACAAGGTGCGCGCCGACCTGGGCATCACCTACGACGAAGACGTGCTGCGGCTGCGCGACGAGTTTATGAAGCGCAACTTCATGGTGGGGTCGGTGGTCATCACACACTACAGCGGACAGAATGCCGCCGACCAGTTCCGGCACAGGCTGGAGCGCATGGGCATCAAATCATACGTACACTACCCCATCGACGGCTATCCGCACAACGTGGAGCTGATAGCCAGCGACCAGGGATTCGGCAAGAACGACTACGTGGAAACCAGCCGCGAACTGGTCATCGTCACAGCCCCGGGTCCCGGCAGCGGCAAGATGGCCACCTGCCTGTCGCAGCTCTACAACGAGAACAAGCGGGGCATACGGGCCGGATATGCCAAGTTTGAGACCTTCCCCGTGTGGAACCTGCCGCTGAAGCATCCTGTCAACATCGCATACGAGGCAGCAACGGCCGACCTGAACGATGTGAACATGATTGACCCGTTCCATCTGGAAGCCTACGGCAAGACGGCCATCAACTACAACCGCGATATAGAGATTTTCCCGGTGCTGAACGCCCTCTTCGAAGGTATCTACGGTGAGAACCCCTATAAGTCGCCGACAGACATGGGCGTCAACATGGTGGGATTCTGTATCTGCGACGATGACGTGTGCTGCGAAGCCTCGAAAAACGAGATTATACGCCGCTTCTACGATGCAACCAACAAAATGGCCGACGGTGCAGACAACGAGAGCGAGGTGAACAAGATAAGACTGCTCTTCAACCAGGCCAAGATAACGACAGCCTTCAGGCGTACCACAACGGCTGCCTACGAGAAGAAAATCGAGACAGGACACACCGCTGCCGCCATTGAACTGGAGGACGGCACGATTATCTCGGCCAAGTCGTCGCCGCTACTGGGCTGTAGTGCCGCCCTGCTGCTTAACGCCACGAAGTATCTGGCAGGCATCGACCATGAGGCAAAACTGATTCCGCAAAGCCTCATCGAACCCGTACAGAAGACCAAGACGGAATATCTGGGTGCCAAGAACCCGCGACTGCATACCGACGAGGTGCTGGTGGCATTGAGCGTACTCTCAGAAAAGGAAGATTTGTGCCGCCGTGCCCTGGAACAGCTGCCCAGTCTGCGCGGCTGCCAGGTACACTCCACCGTCATGCTCAGCGAGGTAGACCGCAAGATTTTCAAGAAACTGGGTTGCGGCCTGACTTGCGACCCCGTTAGAAAGAAGTGAAAAGTGAAAAGTGAAAAGTGAGAAGTAAGAGGTAAGAGGTGAGAGGTGAGAGGTGAGAGGCTGAATAACTCGACGGCAGCACGCTGGAGCGTGCTCTTCATCGTGGCAACGGCCATGATGATGGGCTATTTCGTCAACGACGTGATGTCGCCCTTGGAGACGCTGCTGGAAATGCCACGCTCCAAAGGCGGTCTGGGGTGGACACCCACCGACTACGGATTCTTCTCGGGGGCAGGAAGCTTCATCAACGTCTTCCTGCTGATGCTCTTCTTCTCAGGCATCATCCTCGACAAGATGGGCGTGCGCTTTACCGGCACGCTGTCGTGCTCGCTGATGGTGGCAGGCACGCTTATCAAATACTATGCCGTCAGCACAGCCCCGACGGGCGAACTCTTCGGACTGCCCATGTCGGCAGCCGTAGCCAGCCTGGGCTTTGCCGTCTTCGGCGTAGGCTACGAGATGACGGGCATCACGGTATCAAAAGCCATGGTACGCTGGTTCACGGGCCATGAACTGGCCCTGGCCATGGGCATTCAGTTGGCCATGGCCCGACTGGGCACCGCCGCGGCATTAAGCATCTCGGCCCCTGTAGCCCGCCACTTCACCCTCGAAGCACCTTTGCTCGTAGCCCTGGCCTTCCTCATCATAGGCCTGCTGGCTTTCCTCGTGTTCTGCGTGATGGACAGAAAGCTCGACGGTCAGGCTGCTGCCGATGCCGCTGACAGCAATACAGCCTCAGACGAAGAATTCAGATGGAGCGACATCGGCGTAACGCTGCGCTCTCCCGGCTTCTGGCTCATCACGCTGTTCTGCGTGCTGTTCTATTCGGCCGTCTCGCCCTTCCTGAAATTCTCTACCAAACTGATGGTCATCAAGTATGGCGTTGATGCCGACCTGGCCGGATTCTTCTCCAGCATAGCACCTTTCGGCACCATCCTGCTCACCCCTCTTTTCGGCTACGTCTTCGACCGCTACGGACGGGGAGTCACGCTGGTCATTACCGGCGCCCTGCTGCTGGCTGCCGTCCACTTCGGATTCTCGCTGCCCTTCCACAACAGCAACGTAGCCATCATGCTGATGGTGACGCTCAGCATAGGCTACTCTCTGGCTCCGGCGGCACTATGGCCCTGCGTACCAAAGATTATTCCCTTGAAATGCTTGGGTACGGCCTACTCCATGATATTCTTCATCCAGAACTTCGGACGCGCCATCATCCCCATGCTCGTAGGACGGGCTAACGAGCAGGACCCCACCTACACCACCTCGATGCTCATCTTCGGCTTCACAGCCCTCGGTGCCGCCACCGTTGCCGTGGTCATGCTCATCACAGACCGCCGCAAAGGCTACGGACTGCAGCTGCCCAACATCCGCGATGGTCGCTGATATTAGAATTTGACAATGTCGTTGCAAATACTTGCAAGCATTTTTTGTATGAACATAAGTTCTGGAGTAACTGGTGTGCTGGCCGTTACTCTGGTATTATTGATATCAACAACAATACCTGCATGGTTAGGGAGCCTTTTGCTTGGAAAAGGAAGAACATCAATACCAACGCGGTTCTCCAATACAAAGTTGTTTTTGATGCTTCTTATATCTTTTGCTTCAAGCACAGCATAACCATAGCGGGAATCACCCTCAGTTCGAGCTCTGAAGTGTTTGGTCTGTTCGTCAATATTGTACTCTGAATGAAAGCGAAGGACTGATATGTAGTCCTCTGCATCACCGCTTGGAAGAATCTCCCAACGGAATGCCGTTGGGGCTACTCTTCCTTTATAGATATAGGATGGAGAGAAGATGACCCTTGCCACTTACTCCTCATCAGATACAACATTTGCCAAG
>Ga0326512_10004412_pt1 | contig 10223 bp, 8 predicted proteins | sample 1_2617_0518_D_FD_203652 | JGI IMG/M metagenome (GOLD analysis project Ga0326512, IMG submission 203652) | Bovine rumen microbial communities from UC Davis, California, United States - 1_2617_0518 | ecosystem: Host-associated > Mammals > Digestive system > Stomach > Rumen | place: USA: California...
CAGTGTCAGCAGCATGGTGCGGTTCAGCAGATTGATTTTCTGGAACAGGCTGGTGATGATGATGCCTGCCAGGGTGGAGAAGAAGGTGGCCAGCAGGATGGGGATGAAGATATCCGTGGGCTGTGCCGCCTCCATCTGCGCCCTATATACCATAATAGATATAGGTATGAGTGTCAGTCCGCTGGTATTCAGCACCAGGAACATAATCATGGGATTGGTGGCGGTATCCTTCTTGGGGTTCAGTTCCTGCAGCTGCTCCATGGCTTTCAGGCCCAATGGCGTGGCGGCATTATCCAGCCCCAGCATATTGGCGGCTATGTTCATGAAGATGCTGCCCGTTACGGGATGGCCCTTGGGAATATCCGGGAACAGCTTGACGAAGACGGGGCTCAGCAACCGGGCCAAGGCGTTTACCACTCCGCCCTTCTCGCCTATCTTCATGATGCCGAGCCATAATGACAGTACGCCTGTCAGACCCAGCGAAATCTCGAACGCCGTCTTGGAAGACGAGAATGTGGCGTCCATCATAGCGGGGAAGACTTCAAAGTCGCCCCAGAACAACAGTTTCACCACCGCTATCACAAAAGCGATGAGGAAGAAACCTACCCAAATGTAATTCAGTACCATATTTTATAAATGAAGAGTGAAGAATGAAGAGTGAAGAATGAAGAGTGAAGAATGAAGAGTGAAGAATTCTATGTCAAGAGTGAGATTTACTATTCACTAATCATAGAGGTCGCCCTGCAGAGGATTACCATACCGGCTGCCCATGCTTCTTCCCAGATGCGAATATGCCAGCTCCGTTACCTCACGTCCGCGGGGAGTACGCTTGAGGAAACCCTCCTTGATCAGGAAAGGCTCATAGACCTCCTCAACGGTTCCTCCGTCCTCGCCGATGGCCGTGGCGATGGTATTGATACCCACAGGACCGCCCTTGAACTTATCGATAATCGTCAGCAGAATCTTATTGTCAATCTCATCCAGACCGTAACGGTCGATATTCAGCGCCTCCAGGGCGATGCGGGCTATCCTCAGGTCAATCTCGCCATTACCCTTTACCTGGGCGAAGTCACGCACACGGCGCAAGAGCGCATTGGCAATACGTGGTGTTCCGCGACTGCGGCTGGCAATCTCGCCGGCGGCCTTGGCATCTATGGGAAGCCCCAGGATACTGGCGCTGCGGGTGACAATATGCCGGAGGGTATCAGCATCGTAATACTCCAGGTGCATATTAATGCCGAAACGGGCACGCAGGGGGGCTGTCAGCAATCCGCTGCGGGTGGTGGCGCCTACCAGGGTGAATGGGGCCAGGTCTATCTGTATGCTGCGGGCGCTGGGACCCTTGTCTATCATAATGTCTATGCGGTAGTCCTCCATGGCACTGTACAGATATTCCTCTACCACGGGGCTGAGCCGGTGTATCTCGTCAATGAAGAGCACATCGTTGGGCTCCAGGCTGGTTAGGATACCGGCCAGGTCGCCTGGTTTGTCCAGGACGGGGCCGCTGGTCAGCTTAAAGCCTACGCCCAGTTCATTGGCTATGATATTGCTGAGTGTGGTCTTGCCCAGGCCTGGAGGACCGTGCAGCAGGGTATGGTCCAGGGGTTCTCCGCGGTACTTGGCGGCCTCTACGAAGATGCGCAGGTTCTCTACCACCTTCTGCTGACCGCTGAAGTCCTCGAAGCGGAGCGGACGGAGGGCATTCTCGAAGTCCTTCTCCTTGGTTCGTCCTTCTTGTCTGATATCGAAATCTTCCACTTTATTCTAATTCAGAATTCATAATTCATAATAGCTAAAGCCTCGTCCTCGGCTTTCTGCATCCGGGCCCTTTCCCGGGGTGTCTTGTCCTTGAAGCCGCACAGATGCAGGACGCCGTGTATGATGACACGATGCAACTCCTCGGGATAGGGGCGGGAGAACTTCCCGCTGTTGGTGCGGACGGTATCCACCCCGATGTAGATATCACCTGATATGGAAGAGCCCTGACTGTAGTCAAAGCCGATGTGGTCCGTATAGTAGTCGTGGCCTATATACTCGCGGTTCACACGCAGTATCTCCTCGTCATCCACAAAGATGAAACTGATGTCCCCCACACGGCGCTGATGGAGGGCCGCCACCCTGTGCACCCAGTCAGAAACCTGTTGCTGACGGATGGGGGGCATCTGCGTATTCACCACATTATATAATATCATAGGCGCTTACAGGGGGAAAGGGGGATTTTTCACTTCTGCAGCAGTTCCACGGCCTTCTTCACCACATCATCATCCTCGTAGATGATGCTGAAGTACTCGCTCATGTCCCACAGGTCGCGGGCTACCATTCCCTTGAGAATCAGCCGGGCATTCTCAACGGCCTTGGCCTTATCCTCGTCATCCTTGGGAAGAATCTTCTGCTTCTCGCCTTCGGCAAAGATACCGTCTATCACCTCCTGCGGAACCTGATAAGTAGCCTTGAACTCCTCGAAGGAGGGGTATTGCCGGGCCAGCTTCTTGCGGTTCTTGTCCATGTACTTCAGGTTGGCGTTCACTATCAGGTTCTTGGCCGAGAGCTCTCTGTAATACTTGCTGTACTTGGTGGTGTCCAGGGGAACGAAATAGTCGGGCATGATGCCGCCGCCGCCATAAACGGTACGCTTCTCGCGCAGCGTCTGATAGCGTAGCGAGTCGGGGAAGTGGATGCTGTCGGCATTGGTCAGCTCGCCGTTGTTGTACCGGTTGATTACGTCCTTGGCATAGCTCAGGCGGTCGCCCTTCTCATAGGGTTTCTGGATACAGCGGCCGCTGGGGGTATAGTACCTGGCCATCGTAAGGCGTATCATGCTGCCGTCAGGAAGGTCGATGGGGCGCTGCACCAGTCCTTTTCCGAAGGTACGGCGTCCTACCACAATACCACGGTCCTGGTCCTGGATGGCTCCGGAGAGGATTTCGGCTGCCGAGGCGCTGTACTCATCAACCAGACAGACAACCTTGCCCTCTGTAAAGATGCCGTTTCCCGTACTGCGGAACTCCTGGCTGGGAACACTCCTGCCGCGGGTATAGACGATCATATCCCCCTTGGGCAGGAACTCGCTGGCAATATCGGCAGCTGCCTGCAGGAAACCGCCGCCGTTCTGCTGGAGGTCGATAATCAGGTCCTTCATACCCTGTTCCTTCAGTTTACGGATGGCATCCACCACTTCCTGATGAGTGGTCTGCGCAAAGTTGTTGAAACGGATCAGGCCTATCCGGGGCGTAACCATATAGGCGGCATCCACCGAGTTGACGGGAATCTTATCACGCTTTACGTCAAAGTACATGGTCTCCTTCACGCCCTGTCTTACCACACCCAGGTGGGCTACGGTACCCTTGGGGCCGCGCAGGCGGCGCATGATCTCCTCACGGCTCATCTTCACACCGGCAATGGCGGTATCGGCCACACTGACTATACGGTCACCGGCCATGATGCCTACCTTGGCACTGGGGCCTTTGGGGACGGGCTGTATAACCAGCAGGGTATCGTCCAGCATATTGAACTGCACGCCGATGCCCTCGAAACTGCCGGCCAGCGGCTCGGTGAACTTCTTGGTCTCAGAGGCATTGGTATAGGCTGAATGGGGGTCCAGCTTGGAGAGGATGCCGTTGATGGCGTCTTCCACCATCTTCTTGGAATCCACGCTGTCCACATAACCGTTGTTGATCATCACGCTGGCCATCACCAGCTTCTGGATATTCTGCTGCAGGTCGTTGGCCTGCTTTTCCGTAGGACGGCTATTACTGAAAAACTGGGCTGATGTTGCAAGTGTGACACATAATGCCAGCATGCCCAAAATCATTCTTTTCATCTTCTTATCTTCCTTATTTTCTTATTTCCTATATGTGTAATCCAGCCCCTCGGGCAGGAAAGGACGGATGTCCTTGCCGAAGTGGACCAGCTCACGTACTACACTGCTGCTTACCGAGCTCAACTGGGGGTCGGCAAACAGCAGGATGGTATCTATGCCTGTAAACTGTCTGTTCACATCGGCCAGCTGCATCTCATACTCATAGTCCTTTACCGAACGGATGCCGCGCAGAATGGCCGCTGCGCCGCACTGGCGGGCGAAATCAACAGTCAGACCCGAGTAACTGTCAACCGTCACCCTGGGTTCATGGGCATACAGATTCCTAAGGGCTTCCACACGTTCCTCTACGGGAATCCAACCCGGCTTCTGCTCATTGAAACCGATGCCGATAATCACATGGCCAAAGAGCTGCAAGGCACGCTCCACCAGATTAGCATGCCCCTTGGTAAAGGGGTCGAAGGACCCGGGGAAAAGAACCCGTTCAGGCTGTGTACTCATGCTCTTTCTCCTCCTCTTCTGCCAGGTCCTCTTCTATCACCAGATTGTCGATGATGAAGTTCTGGCGGTCCATCGTGTTCTTACCCATGTAGTATTCCAGCATCTCAGCTACCTGGTCGCTCTTGTTCAGTGTTACCTGCTCCAGGCGGATATCCTGACCGATAAAGTTACGGAACTCGTCGGGACTGATTTCACCCAGACCCTTAAAACGGGTAATCTCGGGATCAGGCCCCAGGTCATCGATGGCCTGCAGGCGCTCCTCCTCGGTGTAACAGTACTGGGTAACGAAATCCTGCGTGATGCTCAGATGGCGGGGACGCTTCTTGTTGTTCTCCTCTGAGGCCGTATCGCTCTCACGGGCTGCCAGCTCAGCCTCTATCTCCCTCAGCTTCTGCTTGCCTATCTTGGTTTTCTTTCCGCGGACACGGAACAGAGGTGTCTGCAGAATATACACATGCCCCTTCTTGATCAGGTCGGGGAAGAACTGCAGGAAGAAGGTTATCATCAGCAGGCGTATATGCATACCGTCCACATCGGCATCGGTAGCCACAATCACCTTGTTGTAACGCAGCCCGTCCAGTCCGTCCTCTATGTTAAGCGCGGCCTGCAAGAGATTGAACTCCTCATTCTCATATACCACCTTCTTGGTCATGCCGAAGCAGTTGAGGGGCTTACCGCGCAGCGAGAAGACGGCCTGCGTATTCACATCCCTGCTCTTGGTGATACTGCCGCTGGCAGAGTCGCCCTCGGTGATGAAGATGCAGGAGTCCTCCTGCTGTGTTCCCTTGGCATCGGAAAGATGGATGCGGCAGTCACGCAGCTTACGGTTGTGCAGGTTGGCCTTCTTGCTCATCTCCCTGGCTTTCTTGGCCACACCGGCCATTGCCTTGCGCTCCCGCTCGCTCTCTACAATCTTCTGCAGGATGATTTCGGCCACGTCGGTATTCTTATGCAGGTAGTTGTCCACCTGCTCCTTCACAAAGTCGCCGATGAACTTGTCGATACTGACACCACCCTCGGGGGCTGTAGTCAGAGAGCCCAGTTTCACCTTGGTCTGACTCTCGAAGACAGGCTCCTGTATATTGATGCTGATGGCGGCCACCATTCCGTTTCGGATATCGCCGTATTCATAGTTCTTGCCGCTGTAGTCCTTGATAACCTCGGCAATGTATTTCTTGAAGGCGGCCTGATGGGTACCTCCCAGCGTGGTATGCTGTCCGTTTACGAACGAGTAGTACTCCTCGCCGTTCTGCTTGCAGTGCGTGAAGGCTATCTCGATATCCTCGCCCTTCAGATGGATGATGGGATACAGGGCATCATAGTCCATACGGTCCTTCAGCAAGTCGGAAAGTCCCTCACGGGACAGGATGCGCCTGCCGTTGAACATAATGGTCAGACCGGTATTGAGGTAGGTGTAGTTCCTGAGCATGATCTCGATATGCTCGCCACGGAACTGGTAGTGCTTGAACAGGGTGGAGTCGGGCTCAAAGAACACATATGTTCCGTCCTCATCCCCGGACTTCTCGGTCACGTCGCTGACCAGCTTACCTTTCTCGAAGACTGTCCGGCGTACCTGACCGTCACGATAGGAGTGTGCCTCGAAGTGGCTGCTCAAGGCATTGACTGCCTTCAGACCCACACCGTTCAGACCCACACTCTTCTTAAATGCCTTGCTGTCATACTTACCTCCGGTATTCAGCATCGATACGGCCTCTACCAGTTTGCCCAAGGGGATACCGCGGCCGTAGTCGCGGATGCTGCAACGCAGATTCTCCTCTACCGTTACCTCGATGCGCTTGCCGGCATTCATCTTGAACTCATCAATACTGTTGTCTATGACCTCCTTCAGCAGCACGTAGATACCGTCCTCGGCCTGGGAACCGTCACCCAGACGGCCGATATACATACCCGGACGCAGTCTTACATGCTCCATATCCGAAAGGTGACGGATATTCTCCTCGTCGTAATTCACCTTTTCCTGTTCGCTATCTTGTATTTGTATGATGTCTTCCATGCTCAACTTTAACTTTATTTCCCGATCGCTTTCCCAAACGCAGCCCTGCGCTTGTGGATTTTACATTCCAGATTCTTCCACTGCGTCTGGCTGGCAATATTGTCCTCCAGCTGCGGGTGTGATTCTGCCCATTCATAGCCGTCCTTTGTCGCCTCGGGGATTACATTGGCAAAGATAAGGGCATTGGCACCCTTGTCATGATACTCCGGCAGGACACCCACCAGCAGCATGTCCAGAATCCTGGGATGCCTGTTGAACCACAGCGCCTTGGCAATATGATACCAGCCGAAGGGGAACAGCCTGGACTTTGCCTTCTGAACGGCACGGCTCAGACTGGTTATGCATACACCCATTCCTATCACTTCGCCCTGGGCATTCTCCACCACTGACAGGTAGCGCTTGTCCAGCACCATCAGGAAACGGTCGGCATATGCCTTCATCTGCTGTTCATCCAACTCGCTGTACTCATATAGTTTGGCATAGGCGCGGTTCACCACGCCAAGTATCTTCTCGATGTATCCGCCCTTCAGGATTTCCTTTTTGCTTTTGAACTTACGGATTCTGAATCCGTAGCGCTGCTGCACCATTTCGGCAATCTTGAAGTACTTCTGCATATTGGCCTCATGCCCATCCCTGGGAACCATCACCTTGCGCTCTACCCAGCCCTGTTCCTTCCTGAAGCCCAACTGTTGCAAATGCTCAGGGTAATAAGGGTAGTTATAGATTGAGAATACGGTACCCAGCTGGTCAAATCCGTCGGTAAGCATTCCCTCCGGGTCCAGATCCGTGAAGCCGAGAGGTCCTATGATATGATCCATGCCGCGTTCTCTGCCCCAGTCCTCCACAGTCTGCAATAGCAGGCGCGTAACCTCAATATCGTCAATGAAGTCTATCCAGCCGAAGCGCACATGGCGGGTATGCCAGGTCTCATTGGCCCTGTGATTGATGATGGCGGCCACACGCCCCACTATCTTTCCGTCCCTGCGAGCCACAAACATTTCGGCATCACAGAAGCGGAACGCGGGATTCTTCCCGGCATCGAAAGTATCCAGCGTATCCTCCAGCAGATCAGGTACTGCATACGGACTGTCCTTATACAACTCATACCCGAATCTGGCAAACTTTCGCCTTTCCCCACGGGTTTTAACGCTACTTATGACGATATCAGACATCTATGAACGTTGTTTTGTTTTTATTTAGGGGACAAAGTTAGCGAAAAATACCGATAATCATGCGCATGAACATTAAATTATGCGCAATATGATAGTTAAAAGAATAAAAAATGTCCCCGCATTTGTCAAATTTTCAAAATTAAATTAACTTTGCAATGCAGAAAATGCAGAAAATAAGGACTTATGCCGAAAACAAAACCTAAAATTAAATCCATATGTTAAAATTCAAGACTCTTTCAGCAGCCATTCTGACGCTCGGCCTTTGTGCTCCCGTTATGGCAGAAAACACTTCCGACGACGGTCTGGATTTCAAGCCTGCGCCTTACATGTTCATAGGACTGCAGGGCGGTGCGCAGACCACGTTCAGTAAGAACTATGACAACCTTAAGCTTATCACCCCTACGGCCAGTGTCAGCTTCGGTGCCTTCTTCACCCCCGTGGTAGGTGCCCGCCTGCATGTGAACGGTGCATGGAACAAGGGAGGTTATGACCAGAACGGCCTTGACTTCAAGTATGACTACAAGTACATTACCACAGACCTGGACCTGATGGTCAACCTCATTACCCTCATTGGCAAGAAGAACTACTCTCCGCTTAACGTTTACCTGATTGGCGGTATCGGCCTGAATACCGCATGGGGGAACGGTGACGCCTATGCCCACAAGGATGTTCTGCCCCTGGCATACAACGGAACACGTTTCAGCCACAACCTGCGTGTCGGTGCCATGCTGGACTATAACATCACCCGGCATTTCAGCGTCAACCTGGAAATTGACGGAAACAGCCTCAGCGACCGCTACAACAGCAAGCTGACTCACCACGATGACTGGCAGCTGACCCTGCAGTTAGGTGCCGCCTACAAGTTCGGCTACAAGAAGAAACCGGTAGTCAAGGAGCCCGAGCCCGAGCCCGAAGTATGGGAGACACGTACGGACACCACCTGGTATGACGAGACCATCTATGAAGATGTCAAGCGCGACCGCAATATTGAGAAGCAGATCTTCTTCGGCATCCGCAAGGACGGCGTAGATGCCACTCAGGCACAGATTACCGAGGTAGCCGAGTTCCTGAAAGGCGTAGAGAACGGTGAGATTACCATTACCTCATATGCCGACAAGAAGACCGGTAATCCCAAGATTAACATGGGTTATTCCAAGAAGCGTGCCGAGAGCACCAGAAAGGCTCTGATTCAGGCCGGCGTGGACGAGAAGATGATTAAGAGCGTAGAATGGAAGGGCGATACCGTTCAGCCTTTCCCCGAGAACGACAAGAACCGCGTCTCCATCATCACAGGCCATGGCGTTTATACCGACAAGGACCCGAAGACCGTGAAGAAGTTCCGCACCAAGGAAGTCCGCTATCGTGTAAAGTAAGAAAAGACCATCCATACTGACAGAATGAAAAGCTCCGGCCCGTTCCGGAGCTTTTTCTTTGCCTAATCCCTCTTCAGTATTCCCACAATAATCAACAGGTAGCCTGCCAGGCAGCACATTGGCGCCGCAACAATGCGGCGGGCAGAAAATATCTCCTCCCTGAAATGCTGTTCCGTACTGCCCGGACCGGCCATCAGCAGATAGCCGACGGCAATAAGCACACAGGCTACCATGATAATCAGTCTGCCATTCTTCCCGATGAGTCCCGGATTATTATCCCCGGACTGTCTGTGTCGCATAATGCTCATATCTCTTTCCATATTGATAATAAAACTTCTTTCTGTCATACCGGACGGCCACTGTCAGTGCCCGCTCCATCGTCTCAAGCCAGATGTAGCGGGAATATGCCGACCCCGGCCTGCGCTCAGGACGTATGGTCCCTGCCCATGCCAGCCATTCATCCGAGCGCCGGAGCAGGTTACCCACAATCTCATCCCCCTCCTCCGGTAACCCGTTCACATAGAAGCAACGGGCCATCGACAAGGCAGCATCCGTATAAGGCACGTTTTCCTGTGGCATCTCATGCTGCCACTTTCTGCAGACAGCTAACGCCCTCTTGGTATCCCCCTGCTTTAAAAGCGAGTCAATAAGGATGCCCATAACCGTCTGATGTATATCGGCCAGCCTTTTCACATCCTCATCCACATAGAGCCCTTTAACAGTAAGACCACCATAACGGAAACGATGCATGATATTGTCATACAGCCGCTCCACATCCACCTTTTTCCCTACAGCTTTCGGAGAGATACGGTAAGCCAGGCCCTCAAGCACCAGATGGTCACGCAGGTAAGGGAGATTGTCAGAGCCCAGGCCTATCGAGGTGTATATCGGCCGCTTCCAATCAGCTTTTGACAGCATCTCCAATACCATCAGGTCCTTCTTGCACAGTTTAGTGACTCCCTTCAGTGAGATGACCATATCGCCCTCATCCGAGCAGATGACCATACTGTCAGTGGGAATGCACTGCATCTCCTCCTGGGGATTCAGTATCCATTTGTCTAAGATGTTTCTCACCTCAAAGGGGTTTTCGCCCAACAGCCGCTTAGCCTCATCGGGACGCTCCTGTCTGAATGCCTCGATCTTCTCCTTCAGCTCCGGACGCACGGGCACCACCTCACGCCGGCCCTCCAGATAGTCATCATGACACCAACTGACGGGCAGGGCAGGCGAGTCATAGGCCGGACGTCTCATTTGGTCAATGTACCAGTCAGTCTGTACATATTCCAGATTACAGGCACGCGTATCGGTACGCACCCCTTCCACCTCATGATTGTACCATAGCGGGA
>Ga0326512_10004414_pt1 | contig 10221 bp, 21 predicted proteins | sample 1_2617_0518_D_FD_203652 | JGI IMG/M metagenome (GOLD analysis project Ga0326512, IMG submission 203652) | Bovine rumen microbial communities from UC Davis, California, United States - 1_2617_0518 | ecosystem: Host-associated > Mammals > Digestive system > Stomach > Rumen | place: USA...
TCGGCGCGAGGCGAGGCTCGCGCCCCAGGCATTTCTACCTAGGGCGTTTGCCACCTCGAGGGGTCAGGCGAGGAAGAACCTCACCTGCTTGCCCACCTTGTCCTTGCGGACACGCTCGTCCTCAACGAGCTTCTTGAGGAGTGCGCTTGCACGCTGGCAAGTCACTCCCACCTCAGCACCAACCTCGGTAGCAGTCATGCCATCAGCGGCGTCCGCAAGCATCTCGTAAATGCGCTCCATCAGTTCCAGACCCTCTTTCTGAGTCTTGGTAAGTCCATGTTTACCACTACCTCTCTTGGCAAGCTGAACCTTGAGAGCTTCAAGCTTCTCAATAACCTCAGCATCAACATCACCAACGATTGCACGGTCAATAGCTACTGCATAAGTCATCTTAGTCATACTTAACACCTCTTTCTTTGAATTGGATTTTTTTGTTTTCTTTATCTTATGTATTTATTATACTATAAGATTTTTAATTTGTCAATATGAAATTTTTTATTTTTTAAAGAAAAGTTAGCGTTTCGGTAGTTCCGAGTCGGACGCCAGCCCTGTATCCCATCTACTTTTGTACGACTATCCATGGTTCACGTACTCGTCTATCAGACTCAGCTTTTGGGGCTTGCCCTCTTCTTTATGTTATTATTATACCAAACAATAGTTACAATGTCAAGTCTTTTTTAAAAGATTTTTCACGCGTGAGGCATCTAAATTGGGGTTGTGCTGACCGTCTTGACTGTCGGCCTCTCTTTCCCTTACCTTGTAAATATATTATATAAAATTTTTTATGATTTTGCAAGAGGGAATAATAACTAAAATTATGGGATTGTAGGGATGAAAATTTGTGGAATTTTTTACTTGACAAAAAGTGCGGCGGGTGATATAATAGTGAATTTCGCCGCGGGGCGTTGTCTGCGCGGCGTCAATAAAAAAGCACCCCCGAAGGGGTGCCCACACAAGAAAGGAGGAAACCAAATATTGAAAATTGATAGGGTAGGTGGGGAGTCGAACCCCACCGAATCCAATACCCTAGAAGGTCAGTCGACCGCATAGAAGCGGACGACCTTCCCTACCTTGTCCTTGCGGACAGTGCCACCCTCGACCATCTGGCGAAGGATTGCGGAAGCCTTCTGGCAAGTAACCGCAATGGAGTTACCAACCTCGGTAGCGGTCATACCATCCACCTCGGCTCTCAGATTCTCAAGAATCACGTTCTTGAGTTCCTCGTTCTCCTTCTGAGTCTTGGTCATGCCCTTCTTGCCCGAACCACGCTTTGCAAGCTGAGCCTTGAGGTCATTCAGTCTTTCAACGACTTCCTCGTTGATGTTGCCATTGATTGCGTTGTCGATAGCTACTGCGTAAGTCATCTTTCTATCTGCCATAATTAACACCTCTTTCTTTAAAAATGTTTTTCTTTATCTTATGTATTTATTATATCTTATTTTTTTTGTTTTGTCAATATGAAATTTTATTTTTTTATGATTATTTCGCGGATTTGGCGCCTTATACCGCATGGATGCTAGCATTTATGTCATAGCGCCCTAGCCACCAACGGCGCTTATCTTTCAAACCAATTCATTTTCATTGGCTCCTTTCCCGACTTTCTTGTTCACAAACTGGGAACTGTCGTTAAAATTTTTATTTAGTTTATTTAGTTTTCTTTCGGTGGGTCTCTCATATTGTTCACTTCCTTTCCCTTATCTTATGTATTTATTATATCATAAGGTTTTTTATTTGTCAACTGTTTTTTTTAAGGTTTTTGGAATTTTTTCCGAAGGCTCTCGACCGTACCTTTAGGCACCAGCCCCTTGCCCTGTACTTTCCTTTCCTTACCTTGTAAATATATTATAGCAAAAGATTTTTAAAAAAGCAATAGGTAATAATAGCTAAATTATGGGATAAATATTTGTGCAAAATTTTTGAAAATTTCACTTGACAAATTTCGCGGCGTGTGGTATAATTGAAATTTCGGCGGCGCACAGCTGGAAGCGACCGTGCGCCGCCCGCCATTATAGCACCAGCCGCCGCATTTGTCAAGAGTTTTTTGAAAAAATTTTTGCACAAAAAATGGGCATCCGCTTTGTGCGGATTGCCCATTACAAAATTGTTACTTTTTAGGGGGGCGGTGCTTAACAAGTTTAATAGTGTAGGAGTTTCCGTTACAAATGAATGAAATTTCTGCTTCATTTTTTACGGAAATGTTACTAACTTCACCATTCAAGGATGTTACAAGAATGTTAATGAGATGTTTCTTTTCTTCATCAACCTTGCGTTCTACCTTGCGTTCCTTTCTAGGCTTATCAGCTTTTTCATACCGCTTGACTTCTTTTGCCCTTTTTGTAAGCTCTTCAACGACTTCATTTTCTGTATAGTCGTTATCATCAAGCCACATTTCAATAGCTTCATCTCTGGAAATTTCCAGAACTTTCATATTCTTTTCAATTTCCGCATCTGGAATATTAATTTCCTTACCATTAAAATTATACTTCATTCTTATCACCTCTCTTTTGTTGATAAGTTAATTATAAGGGATGAAAGAGAGAATGTCAAGCGACTTTTGCAAAAAGTCGCTTTTCCATTTTCTTATGCTGACGAAAACAATGAACAAGGATTTTTGTTTCAATCATGACATCTTCAAGTCCTGTATGACTTTCCTCAAATGTTACATTCCCTGTAATATATCTGTAAAGAATTTCAGCAGTAAGACGAGGCTGAGGCATACGATGATTTGTTACAAAATTGTTAATTTCACAATATTTTCTGTAACTTTTCTGTTTTCCGATTGTCTGTCGTGCCATTTTCAGAGTATCCCATATTTCAATTTTATAGGGGAAGAAGAATCTCTTTTTAGATTTTGTTAAAAATCTAATTGTGTTATTCAGTGCATTTACATCAAATCTTGCATTATGTGCAAATACATTTTTCACACCATACTTTTTTACATCTTCCCAAAACTGATTATACATGGTAGAAAACTTAACAAGTTTTCGTTGACCGCTTTTTACCTGTTCCCAATACATCGGAATTTTTTCCGCATAATAGGCAGAAGCCATAACGTCTTTCATTGCCACGAATACTTCATAAATGAGGAAAGAACGTGTTTCATAGATTCTACCCTTTTTGTCGGTAATGACCCAACCAATGTCATAAACGATTGATTGACTTAAATCAAGTTTATCATCGACCAAAATACCATTGCAAGTTTCTGTATCAAGCCCCATAAGATAATTAATTCTTTTGTCCATGTTGTTTTTCTCCTTTTGTGCTATTGTTCCTTACGAGTATTATTATATAGGATAGGGGCTGAAAAGTCAACCCCCAAATCTCAAATTTTTCAAAAAATCATAAACATTTTTATTTGCGTCAAATGTGGGGCCTAATGTCCACCCGTTCCTTACCTTAGCATTATCATCAATAAGAATCTGATAACCGCCTAACTTCCTTGTACAATCGGCTTTTGTTGTGCCGTATTTAACCATGTGCAATTCATCATAGGGGAAACCAAATCTTTCAAGCCATTCCAGTTTTGCTTTTCTAACTGCTTTATTATATTCTTTGGTAGCATTTTTGGCAAGCCATGTAGTAACAACAACATGCCATCCATCATTTTTCAATTCGTTCAGCACTTCCATCATAGCGAACATATCATAAAAAGGGCGGGCTTCTGTATACGGTCTGGCATCCTCTGCCATAAGGTAGTCAAGCCATCTATCTACACCATAGAGATTAGCGATTGTGCCATCCATATCGAATACTAATACCTTGTTCATCTTGTGTTCTCCTTTCCTTACCTTGTATATACAGTATAAGCTATAGAGGACAAAAATGCAATATCGGAATGTTGCACAAATTTCGGGATCAGCTAAAAAAAATATTTGTGCAAATTTCCTATTGACAAAAGTGGCTCGGGTGTGGTATAATGGATTTTTCGCCGCGGGTCCCTGCCCGCGGCGCAGTCAAAATTACTACACCGCAAATTAGCAGATTTTGGTGAGCGGGTCGACCAAATCCCTCACCCTTGCCCAATTCATTAGGCGGCCCTATTTCAGAGTCGGGGCTTAATCCGCCTGGCATACACCATATTTTTTATTCGGTCCTAGTATTTATGTTTCAGCGCCCGCCGTACGGCGCTTGTTTTAAAGCTTTCATCATGTCATCCCTCACTTTCTGTATTTATTATACCAGATCCGAAAGGGGTTGTCAACCCCTTTCCGCAATTTCTTTTACTCTGCGAGCCTGTCGCTTTACCTTATCGGCATCCCATTTTGTCTTAGCTTCAACCTCATCGGGCGGAGTAATCTTAACCAGTTCAACCTTAGCATCACCAAACTCATTCCATTCCTTGACAACCAGTTTTCTCATAATCTTTTCTCCTTTTGTGCTTATTTCCTTTACCTTATGTATACATTATAAGTGGTTTATTATTATTTGTCAACCCTTTTATTTTAAATTTCTGAAAAAAGTTGGGGGAATAATATCATTCCAAGTATAAAAGCAATAATTACTACAAAACCTTTAATAGCAATATCTCCGAAGTCAGGTTCTTCATTCAAAACACTATTACAAAAACCTAAAACTGTACATCCTGTGAAGAAAATATATATCCATTCCATGTCATTCTCCTTTACTGAAGTTTATAGATAATATTAGTGCGGAAGCCAAGCCACATCTCGAATCCGTTGAGAGTACCAAGGAATACAGAAGCCGGAAGCTCCGCTCTGGATGAGATGACCCTATAGATAATAATTTCGGGGGATAATCCTCTACGATTCAGAACCATTTCAAAATGTGCCCTAGTCATGGTTTTTCTCCTCTCTCGATATGGTGGTTAGTGTCGTATATAGAGTACCACTGGTTCATATAGGTGGCAGATACCCAACTCTGTATGGGGATACCACTGGTCTGCAGGTGGCAGATACCTCATCCCCTTGACAAGTATATATTAACATACCCCTACCCTAATGTCAAATGTAATTTTGCACAAATTTTGGGATTTATTTTTGTATATTTTTTTAGCATTTTTTGCTTGACAAAAGTGGGCGGCCTATGGTATAATGGAATTTCGGCGCGGGGCGAGTGGGAGCGACGCCCGCGCGCCGTCCGAAAAATAGGGACTGAGAGGATTTTAATCCTCCCAGTTATGGACTGCTACAATCTCCCCATAACTATCTGCCAGCTGATAGTAGCTCCACTCCCCAAGAATGTCATCTCGGATCCACCGATCAAAAATGGTGATTTCCTTGAAATCAACAATGCGGATGCTTCCAAATTCCCATGTATTAAGTCTCATTTATTTCACTTCCTTTCCTTTGATGATTTAATTATATATTATTAACAAAAGAATGTCAAGTAGAAATTGTAATAATTTTTGAAAAACCCTCTGATTTATTGGGGCATGTAAGATTATGATACATTCTGTAAATAACTTCTTCGGGGACTTTTCTTTCGCGGGCGGCGTTCCTTTTCAGACAATCATCTAAACTTGTGTTAACAAAGACCGCGATATGTTCGGCGGTAAAGCGGAAGACCGCACTTCTAGTCCAAAGAGTTAAGTTAGTAGCATCAAATACTACATCATTTCCTTTTGCTAATTCTTCGCCAATTCTTTTATAAACAAGATCGAACACCTGTTTACCATTCCCCTGTATTTCTTCCGCCCCATATAATTCTTTGCGGATAGCATCAGAAGAAATAATAACTACATTGGGGATCTGATTTGCTATTGTGCTTTTTCCGCTTCCCGGAATACCTACCATTGTGTATAATTTATTCATTTTCTGCTCCCTTTTTTATTTTATAATTTATTATATCATAAAAAAATTTTTTTGTCAATAAGAAATTTTTGGCCCTTAGAATAAATTTCTAAGGGCTTTCTTGTTATCCGCCCTATTATATTTCTTTTTGTCTTTGTGAGTTCTCGTCCCTGTATTGAAGGGGACGAGGACTCTATTCTGCTTGTTATACTCTCTCTTTGTTTTCTTGTTAGGGTTCTTTTCTGCTAACATCTCTCATTCCTCTTCATCCCAATCAAAACTGTCATCCAGTGCGGCGTTCATTGCATCCACCTTAATCTGATAAGGGACGTCCGCATTTCTTTCAAGCCATCCGGCAAACCAGATTGTATCTTTGTGCTCAAATCCCTTAACCTTGATTACCTCAGTAAGCATTTCCTCGTGTGTTCTCATTTTTAATCTCCTCTCTTCTTTTGATGATTTTATTATATCAAAGGGGTTGAGTTTTGTCAACCCCTTTTTTATACTTCATTCCATCCCATTTCGTAATGGTATCTTGCTAACTGAATAACCTTTTTTGGCGGTCTCTCGTTCTGATAATATCTGTTAATCTGTCCTACTCTTGCAATCAGCTTTGTGATAAGTTTCTTGCTTTCTTTGTTATAGATAAGGATAAGACCCGTATCAGTGATTTTATGAATCTCAGGTCCATTTCTGTGACCCCGATCTACTTCAACTTCCTTTATAACATTGCCTGTTCCGATCTGATTGATGATGGCTTCCCTTGCCTGTCTATCTCTGTTGTAGTGGTTGCTGTTCATTTTCGAGTCCTCCTTTCCTTTTGTTAAGTCTAGTATACCACATCCACCGCGGATTACAATAGGCAAAATGCACAAAGATTTTGGGAATTTTTTGTATATTTTTTTGTGTAGATTTCGCTTGACAAAAATGTCGACCTGTGTTATAATATGGCTTCGCGGTGCGCGGCGGAATGAAGTGGCCGCGCGCGCACCGCCGCATAAAAAGAGGACTTTTCAGTCCTCTTCATCCTCACTTTCAATATAGTCCGCAAGTGTCCTATATCCAGTTCTTGCGTATACAATCCTGTCCAGCAGTTCTGTCCATGTAGTCTGCGCCACATTGAAAGCAAGATTGATTTCATCAACAGTGGCAATTCCAAGTTCTACGATCCTGTCATAAGTAATCATTTCGTTTGTAGTCATCATTTTTATATCTCCTTTCTTTTTGTACCTTTATTATAAGCCCTAGGGGGTTGTTTTGTCAACCCCCTATTTTATTTTTTTTAAAGTTCGAACTCGATTTCCAGTCTCTTGAGTTCTGCGATGTATGCATCCTCAAGAGCCTTTACCTTTTTTGTCAGCTCCTCGTATTTCGATCTGCCGCCCATGCGGGCGAAAGAGATTTCATTGGCTGTCATTTTTGTGATTTCCTTATTAAGGTTCTTGATTTCGTTATAAAGATTTGTCATTTTTAAGCTCCTTTCTTGTGCTTGTTTCCTTTATCTTATGTATACATGATACACTATAACCTTTTATCTGTCAACACTTTTTTTTGATAATTTTTAACCACTTTATATCAAATATTTGATGTAATTTAACCACTTTAATTTTAGGATTTTCTCATTTTTTTGAAAAAAGTTGGCTTTGACTATTGACAAGTTGACTCGCGGTGTGATATAATTTTCGGACTGCAACACTGTAACACTTCATCGTGTTAAAGTGTTGTGGATAATAAAAAAAGAAGAAACCTTTTACAAGATTTCTTCAATCCAATAGGACTTCTTATACTTGCTATTGTGACGCTTGTCTAATGAGCGACGAATCTGAATCCAAAGCTTAGCTTCCTTTTCAGTTTCAAAAGTTTTAGCAAGATAGATTTTTCCGTTAGGCATTGCAAGATAAACTTCGTATAACATTGTGTACCCCTTTCTTAGGTTGATCAAGTATGTGTTCCTTACATCTACTATATTATACTATCTCATTATATTTTGCAAGGGTTTTTTTAAAATTTGTTATTTTCAGACTATTTAAATAATTATCTGATAATTTAATTAGTTAAATAAAAAAGAGCCTTTTCGGCTCTTTTACCATGTCCATTTATAACCATTCTTTTCTGCTTTAGCAAGTGTTCTAATTGTCCAATTCATGAACCTTGTATCTAATTCATCGTATCCGTATCTCTTTACAAATCTTTTCCACATTCTTTTATGTACCTTGTCATTATAAGCAATGATCGTTTCCCATGCTACATTGTTCTCATTTGCGAAGATCTGAAGATTTTCCATTCTTTTATCTGTTCTTGTCATTTTTAGTACCTTTCCTTTCTTGTATTTGTTTTTGTTCCTTTCGATGATATAATGATACTACACAACTAATAGATTGACTAGGTACTTTTTTGACTTGTTTTAAATCAATTTTGATTTTTTTATGGATGTTTTATGTCTTTTTTGACATTAGACAAAAATTACATAAATATTACAAATGTATCACAAAAGAAAGTTATTTGAAAAATGGGACAAAATTTTCTTATAAAATTTGTGCATTTTTGATATTGACAAGTTGGCTCGTGGCGTAGTATAATATTTCGGGCTGCAGCGCTGTGATACTTCACCGTGTTAAAGTGTTAAACTTTTAACAAATTCTGGGGCAAGTTTGTTGTTAATTTAACAACAAACTTGCCCCAGTGCGACATGTTAAATTTTTAACAAAAGGATACAAAAAAGATAGGACTTTTTAAGTCCTATCTAACATTTCGTAATATTCATCAAGTAAGTCATACCCGAGATTTACATCACCTGTAAATTCTTCTACCTTGTCAACAAATTTACCGTATTCTGCATACATTAAAAGTTCTGAAAGTTCCTCTCTCTGCTTTTTTGTGAAGTTTGCCATTTTGTACCACCTTTCTTTGTGCTTTGTTTTCTTTACCTTATGTATACATGATACACCTTAACTCTTTATCTGTCAATACTTTATTTTGATATTTTTTAACTACTTTTCATTAAATGTTTGATGTAATTTAACCACTTTCATTTTCAGGATTTTTAATTTTTTTTGAAAAAAGTTGATTTTTGATATTGACAAGTTGACTCACAATGTGCTATAATTTTTCGGCGGCCGGCGTCGCCGGACGGCTCTGACTCTAATAAAGAATGGAGCGGATGCCCGCCCGCTCCATCTTATCCTTGTAATACACTGACATGTTTTACATGTTAGTGTATCTATGTTCAATTGTAATGTCATCTGTGATTTCTTTTGTCAAGTTGTCGTAATGGATAACTGTGATTCCATCACCGACTTCCCAATCATCGGAATCCTCTAATTCCCATTCAAAATATCCATCGCTCCAAATAATGTAATCATCTGTATCATTTACCTCTACTACAACTCCATCCCTTGAATAGATGTGGCTTGACAGGAACTTGATCCCACTGGCGAAACCGCTGATAAAAATAAGTGCTACGATTGCGATTGTGATAACTGTCTTTTTCATTTTGTTACTTCCTTTCCTTTGTGTGTGTTGTGTGTAACTGTTCCTTACAAGTATTATGATACACTATCACACTAATAAATGCAATACCTTTTTTAAAAGTTTTTATTTTCAGACTATTTAAAACAATTTAATCAAATAGTCTGAAAATAAAAAAAAATGAGTTTTTTTGCAAAAAACACTTGCAATCTAATATCAAAGTGCTATAATAGACTTAACAAAAGAAAACAACCACTTGAAAGGAAAGGTGAACAAAATGAAAAAGAGATTAGCAGAAATCAGAGCAGAAATCAAGGAACTGGAAAAGGTAAATCCCTTTTATAGAGATTATGAAAAGGTAAAGGAACTGAAGAAGGAAGAGAGAGAAATCGAAAATACTCTCACAGGAATTAACATGAATTATGAAGAGTGGTTTTAAACCACTCTTCTTTTATGCCTTAACACTTTAATGTATTAAAGTATTAATGTATTAATACTTTACCACTTTAACACAGTGAAGTATTATCTCTTTAATACTTTACTACTTTAGTACATTAATACATTAACACTTTAATACATTAAACTATTAATACATTAATGTATTAATACATTAACACTTTAGTGTGTTAAAACATCATCACTTTATCACTTTAACACATCATCACTTCACTGTGCTGAAGTGTGTTAAATCCTTAACAGGCTTGTTGTTAATTTAACAACAAAGTCGCCCCAGTGCAAGCTCACTTTAACACTTCACCGCATTAAAGTCTGCGCCCCTTCACCGCACTAAAGTGTGTTAAATTTTTAACAATCGATGGACTGTACCACATTAACACTTCACCGCATTGAAGTGTGTTAAAAGTTTAACAATCGATGGTCTGTGCGAGAACGTGTGTTAAATATTTAACACACCTGGCAGCAGGCCTCGTGAAATATTTAACAAGCCTTTTCATTGAAAAAGAGTGTTAAAAATTTAACACTTAATTACCCTTTTCAATGAATT